>Ga0335075_10004120_pt1 | contig 22797 bp, 17 predicted proteins | sample Lox_Sample_24_FD_206723 | JGI IMG/M metagenome (GOLD analysis project Ga0335075, IMG submission 206723) | Soil microbial communities from Loxahatchee National Wildlife Refuge, Florida, United States - Lox_Sample_2.4 | ecosystem: Environmental > Terrestrial > Soil > Wetlands | place: USA...
ACTCAGCCGATGAACCGTTCGACGATTGTTGCAGCCAATACAAGACGAGTTCTACGCGCGTCGATACCCCCAGCTTTTCGAACAATCTAATCAAGTTTTGCTCCCGACCGTGTCGGGACTCCAGGAAAGCCATCCCGCCGGTATTCCTGATGTGTATGAGAAATCCTACCGCCTCATCTTCTACCTTGGCGTTCCGGCGTTCGCCGCTGTCGTGATCGTAAGCCCGCTCGTTTCAGTCTTATGGATCGGTCGCTACGAGCCGGTTTTCATCGGATTCGTGGCGCTGCTTTCCATGGGCTGGCTCGTCAATGTGCTAAGCAATCCGGCATACGTCGTCGATCTCGCGACGGGCGCTCTGCGCTGGGTTACCGCCGGATGCGTGCTCACCGCAATCCTCAATGCGGCGCTCGGCATCGTTCTTGGCAACGCGTTTGGAGGAACCGCCGTTGTCGTCGCCTCCGTTTCGGCCCTAATAGCGGGCTACGCCATCATTCTCGGTGAATACTGTCTGGAACACCGTGTTTCTTTCCGTCAGCTTCTTCCACCTCAGAGCGCGAGCATTCTGGCCGCGAGCGCCACAGCGGCGATCGTCTTCTTTCCATTCTTTGTCACAGGACACGTCAGTTCGCTGTTTTCGCCTCGGATAGCGTTTGGGGTTCCCGCTGGGCTGCTGATCATCGTCGTACCGATGTGGATACATCCGATGCGCAGGCGCGTCTGGAGTTGGGTCACGTCGAGAGCTGTCGCATGAACTTCTCGTTCCTCAAGAATCATTCATGATTCTCTGGCAATCCCATCACGGCTTACCCATTGTGGCTCGAGTCTCCGTTGTTGGCGATTTTCTACCCGCATGGAAAGTCGCCGCCGAAAGACCGCAGCTTGAAACTGTCAACGACTGGGCCCGGCAGGCCCGCTCTCTTACAGCTCATTTCGATGACGTGAGCGTTTCTTTTGCCAACTGCGAATGCCCGCTCAACACGGTTGGACTTACACCTCGTCCTCTCGATGGGCTGGGTGACATTGTGTCCGCGCCCGAAATGTGTCTCGAATATTTGGCTGCCGTTCGGGCCAGAGTTGTCGGAATCGCGAATAATCACACTTACGATTTTGGAGCTGCCGGCGTCCAGCGCACGCGAATGGCCGTTGCTGCTCGCGGGTTTAGCGTGCTTGGCGCTGGGCTTACCCTCGAAACACCCCCGGGCATTTTCCTCTGGCACGGCCCCGAACGTATTTGCGTAGGATTCTGGGCCGCCGCTCGCGCCACATCCAGTCCAGCCACGCGCACGAGCGCAGGCGTCGAACCCGCGACGGTACAGCGCGCACAACTTGCACTCCAACAAATGAAGCAGTGCGGGGCACAGTTCGCCATCGCATTGCTACATGCCGGATGTCTGAGAACGAGTTATCCCTCTCCTGAAGAGCTGCACTTGATCGACGCTATCGCTCGCGCCGGTTTTGATGTCGTCGCCGCATCGCACTCGCATCGGATCAGCGGTGCAAGAATGATCGCGCGCGACAGAGAGTCCCCGGCATTCTGCTTTTACGGCCTCGGAAGTATCGTCTCGGGATTCATCTCCACGCCCGCCGAGCGCGAGGGGCTCGTCGTTGTCGCCGCTCTGGATCACAACGGGCAACTTGTTCGCCTTGAACTGAGGCCGGTGCTGCTCGACCGGAACGGGTTTGGAGTGGCGCCAACTGCCGCTGAGAACGATGCTGTGTTGGGTCGCTTTATACAATTTCCGCCTATATTACGGATGGTTCTTACGTGCAGCGTTTTCACGATGAAATCTCGCCCGGTCTCGCGCGCCTTTACGCTCGCGATACGCGAAAAGCATTTCAGCAGGGCGGTGTGCGAGGCGTTGCTCGGAAAGTCCGGCGCATTCGTATGCACCACGTCCGCCGGTTGATCCATTCGGTGTTGCCGTGAGGTCAAGCGACGCCGAGGCTGCCGCCACAGCGTTCCTCATCTCAATCGCAGTGAGCCCGATCGTTACCGCGGCTTGCAAACATTTTGGGCTTTTGGATCACCCGGGCCCACTGAAGATTCACAAGCACCCAATCCCTCGCTTGGGAGGCGTGGCGCTCGCCATCGCGATCGCCACCGGAATGCTCGTCGCCGGGCATTTCGAATTAGACCGGTCATTGGTCGTCGCGGGATTTTTTCTCGTTTGGGTCACTGGCCTGCTGGACGATATCCGACCACTGCACCCCGTGGCGCGCCTGATTTCGCAGACCGGCGCCGCATTTCTGCTCTGGCGCGCAGGATACGGGTTCTCTGGTGCGCCATCCGGAGTCCTAAGTTTGCTCGGCGCCATTGTCTTCGTAGTGGTGTTTTCCAACTCGTGGAACTTTCTCGACGGCAGTGATGGCCTTGCGGCTGGAATTGCAGCTATCGTCGCTCTTGCGTTCTTCTGCGCGGCCAGTCGCCCGCAAGACTCTGGAACAGCCGCTCTTGCCGCCGGCATGGCAGCCGCATGTGGCGGCTTTCTCATTTGGAATTTCGCACCCGCCAAACTCCACATGGGTGATTCCGGCAGCACGCTGCTCGGATTCGCGATCGCCTTTTTGACACTTGATTTCTATCGTTCACATCCTGCGAGCCTGCCCGTCGCGGTATTTCCCGGTTTTGTAACTGCGCTCCCTTTGCTCGATGCCGCCCTCGCGATCATCAGGAGACTTTGGCAGGCACGATCCGTCGTTCGCGGCGATCGTTGCCACATCTACGACGTACTGCTTGCCCGCGGATGGCAGGCACGAACCGTCGCGCTCGTTTTCTTCGTTATCAGCGGCGTCCTTGCCGGTCTCGGCTGGCTCGCTGTGTCGTCAAATCGAGCAATCTTCCTTCTTCTCGGCGCCGCCATTTTGGCGGCTGTACTCGCAGCTGCGATTAGATTGGGAGCTCTCGGCCGCTCGGAAAACGCCGCTCCCGGCGAACTGCATCCCCCTCAGTTCATCAGCTCGCGAATTACGCGCTGACCAGACGTCCACCGCAGTCCCGGTATAATCGTTGACAAGCTTCTCCATTTCCTTAGGGAGTTCTCCCGGCATTCTCGGCTGATGAAATTCGCGCAAACCGAGGCTACTTCGCTCACAAACTTCATGCAGAAAAAGCGCAATGACGTGCTCAAGGAGGTTGAAGGCACCACACCTGACGATTTTGTCCTTCTCGATACACGCGGTACCGAAGCTTTTGGGAATGACCACATTCCAGGCGCGTGGAGCGTTGCGGAATCCGATTTGCAGGAAGCGATTTCGCTTCTGCCCAGAGTCAGGGAGATCGTCACCTATTGTTGCCGGCATGATTGACAGCTCTCCGCCAAGATGGCTCTGCAGTTGGCAGAGCGCGGCTTTCTCGCGAAGGAAATGACCGCGGACTGGAAGGGTGGACGTACAATCGCCATCCGACGCACGAAGGAACTGTCGGTGCGGATCACATTCGCTGCTCATGCAGCAGATGACCCCAATCAGCTTCAGTTGAACGGACGTTGAGGAGTCTAGGTTGGGTTCGACAAAATGGTGCGTGTTGCGCGACGATTCCGCTCGTTAGGCGTGGCCTTTTTCGTGGCGTTTCCGAGCTGCACCAGCAATTTGCGCAGTTTGGCGCGATCTTCCAGTTCGATGTCAATCAACTCGAATGCTCTGGCTTGCGTGTTTGCGTCGCGCACAATCGTTTGCGCCCTTATATTCTTTTGCTCGGCGCTCAATCGCAAGCCTACTAAGCTGCCCGGATGCAGACTTTGTTCGCACACCGCCACGCCGCCACCCAGAGTCAGCTCCGGAATTTCGATCTGGCAGTTTTCCTTTAGCCCGGTCGTGCTCGCGGACACGGGATACTCCAACCGCAGCCGTGGATAACGCCTCTGCCGAATGGCCGACGAATTCGGATCGGGATCGAGCGGTTCGATCGAAAACTCGGCGGTGCTCAGTCCACTACGAGGCACGAAGTTGCGCACCCATTCAGGATCGATCTTCTGCATCGCTTGCGCGGCGACCAAACGTAGTTCCGAAGGATGCGCCCAGCGGAACGCCTTCTTAGCCTCCGCAATTTTCCGCAAGGTGGCTTCGGCTGCCATGGTGCGCAGACGCCCTAACGCTTCGATCGCCTTCAACCGAAGATATCCGGATTGCCCCTTGGCCACGGGTTCTTCCGCGAGCCGCAGCAGGCGCATATTGGCGGTCTGCTCACCGGTCATACCGATCTCGTCCACGGCCAGCGGGCGAATGAGTTCATCCATCTCGTCGAATATTTCAAGCAACAGGCGTCCACGTTCGGCCGAACCGCTGCCTGCGATTTGCCTGACCACGCGGTCGTGCGCCGTGCGTTTCCAGTCGCGCATCCGCACCGGGAGGAATTGCACCAACGTCTCCGGGTCCAGGCGTGCCAGCACTCCAATCGTGTTGATGGCTTCGCTCGTCGGACCCTCCCTCAGTACCGTTCGCAAGTGCTCGAGCGCCTCGGGTCCCAGCGCCTCGATCATCGAAAGGAGAAGGTCACAGTCTTCGCGCAGGCCGGACCGCGAGAATCGCGAGGCGATCTGTTCGGAAGCCGGATCTGGCATTCTGCGCAGCAGATCTCGCAAGCCAGGCGGCATCTCGCCTGAGCGCAAAGCTTCGTCGACGAATTCCGGCAGCCGGCTCTCTACTCCGATTCGCGGATGCAACGATTGTCCGATGTTTGGTCGCTCACCTTCGATGTAGCCGACCAATTCAATCGACCGCTGGAGTCCTGAAAAGGACCTCTTTCTGACCGCTTCCTGCGACAGACGAACGAACGCCGCGCTCACCAGGCTTTGCAGCTCGGCTTCCGTTTCCTCGGCCAGTTGCACGCCGGTCTGCCGGATCGCTTCCGTCAGTAGCTTCTCATTCCCGGCATAAACTACCGCGAGTTCAGCCAGCCCCATCGACACCTGCCGGCGAACGTCGACTGAACGGTTTGTTATGCATGTCAGGTATCGGCTGAGGACTTGATCTGCGGTGTCGGATTCACCTTTCGCGCGCAGTCCTTCTATGAATTCCCGAATGCGGCCCGGTGGCACGCACCAAGCGTCGTCGGAGTTCAGTACGGCCCGTTTCTTCTCGTCCGGAATCTGCGCCCAAAACTGCTCGGCCAGGGCATCCTGATGTGCCGGCACCTGGATACCGGCTTCGACCATCTTCTCCTCGTATGCGCCGACCACTTTACGCAGCGCGTCGATTTCCTGATTCATCTCGCCCAGGAGCTGCTGTACGGCGTCCACCTTGATATCGCCACGCTCGTAGTTTTCAATCGCAAAGCGCACAGCGATATGCTCGGCCAATTTGAGCAGGGTTGATTTGTCGGCAGCGGCGGATGGCGCCTGCGCCGCCAAAGCTGAGAGCGCCTGGCTCACCGTGAACCGCGCGCGCCGCGACAACTGCGAGAGTCGGGATTGAAAAGCGCTTGGGTCGATCTGCCCTTCGCCGGAGGTTCGAGCGATTTGCGCCAGCATTTGCAAAATTCCCTGGAGCTCATCTTCGCTCAGCGACATCAGCCCGGTTTCGAGCGTCATCGAGCTGTGCTGTTTTCTTCCCGCTCTTGAAGTGCGAAGAGAGGACGTCGCGGTTGCCCACCTGCTTGGCGAGCCAAAGCCGCTTGGCTGTCCGGCCGATCTCGAGCCTCCCGGCGTCGTCGTCCCGCCTCCCGCGCTTGCTCCCGAAGGCCCTGCCGCGCCATCGAATCCGGCCGCGCTGCCCGCATCTTGCGAGTCCGCTCCGGTTGTTCGCGCGATCGCGGCCGCCAGCCCAGCCAGAACTGCGTTTTCCGCCGTTGGGCTGCCGCCCGTACTCCGGTTGGCCGACGCCCTGGCAAACGAATCCTTGAGCCAAAAGCCGCCGGCGTTCGCGTCAATTTCAGTTCGGAGGCCAGTTTCGTCGCCACTCCCGACGATGTTCCAACCCGCCGTACCGCTCGAATTCTGGGTGATTGCGCTTCCGCCTCTGAGGGTCTGTTCGCCGCTGGACTTTTCTCCGCCCGATGCGCCTGGCACCACTCTCGCCGCGCCGCCAATACTTCCGCTGCCTGACGTGCCAGAACTCACTCCTGCGCTGCTTTTCGGGTCCGAGCCACGGCCCCATCGCCCGATACGCCATGGATTATCACTGCGTGCCGACGGTTCGATTTCTGCCGGAGAGCCATTGTACGGTGACTGGTAATCTGCTCCGCTCCCAGTTCCCGTACCAAACCCGGGACGCGACCCCGATCCGGAACCGATTCCTGTCCCCCCACTTGACCCAGAACCATCGCCCGGTCCTAGGCCGGGCCCCTCGCCAGGTCCACTGCCAACGCCGTTGCCTGATTTCATTCCCTCCGCAGCGACGATCAGTTTGAGCAGTTTTTCCGGATCGTTCAGCATCTCGTCTTGCTGCTCCGAAGTAAGCCCCAGCGTTCGTGCGGCAAGCTGTGCTGCCACTGTCGTCTTCGCGACCGCGGAGTCCGCCGGCACAAAGCAAACTTCGTTGACGTGAATGTTCGGATCGCCCTGCAATGCAGATTTCAGTTGTTCGGCAAGCTGCGCGGGTTTCGAGCTAGTCCCCGTTGGAAAAGCACGTACAAATTTCGCCAGACTGGCTTGGTTCACCTTCGCGCCGAAATAAATACTCGCGATGCCCGCCGACGAGAGCATGCGCGCGAAGCTCTTTTCCGCGGCCGCTGCTTCCAGCGGGCTTCCATCAACCAGCAACTGATCGCCGGATACTGCAAGGAGCAATCCCGCGTCTCCATCGCCGATCGCCGTTCGCAATTCCGCCCACGCAGTCTCATACTGCCGCGCAGTTCGCGGGTGCCCGAAGTCATACATCTTCGCGAACTTGAGCAGGATGTTGAGGCTGCGCACAAAGGCGCGTGCAGCTGCAGCTCGTTTGTCGGCGACCGGTTGCATCGTGAATTCGGGGCGTGCCCTGGTAGAAATATGAAAGGAAAGGGCCTTTCGGGCAATGGTACCGGTGTCCTGTTCGCTACTGGTCGTTAGTCCCACCATCCCGGTGCCGTGCCCGTCGTATTCTGGCAATGGCGACGTGAACCCGACAAGAGCCAGGGCTCTAACTCATTGATATCGGAGAAGATAATCAACGCGCCCAATTCTTGAAGGCGCTTGGCTCGCCGCGTCCGTTCCTCACCCGCGCTTGGAAGCACCCCTGCAAATGGCATTTTCGCTGAGCGAGCCGCCAAAGCATCGTCCACGTTGTCGCCAATGTACAAAATGTGCCGTGCATCCCGGCCATTTGCGATCTTTATAAGTCCCTCGGCGTCCGGTTTCGGCAGCTTCACATCCTCGACCGTAACGATCTGGGACAATAGCGCGCGGCAATCGCAGCGCTGGAGGGTGTATTCCAGCTCCCATTTCGTTCTGCCGGTGAACACCGCCAGCTCAGACCATTGTGCAAGTCTCTCCATTGCTTTTCGCGAAAGTACCCACTTCTCATTCTTTACGTTCCCGTCGCCATCCTTGCCCCAATAAAGATCCACGAATTTCGCCTTTACCTCATCATATTGGGCCTCGCCCCCGAGAGAATGAATCCACGCGGTGGAGAGCTTCCAGTCGTCGTTGTAGCCGGACTTGTTTTTCCAATCGTGTAACTGCGCACGATTCACTTTCTTGCCGGTAAAGAATTCCACGGTCTCCAAGGTAGTTTTCTGGAATGAGCCGCGCACGTCGACAAGGACTCCGTCAACGTCGAACACGATCACATCAGGGAATTTCACTTTTCGCTCGAACTCAAGCGCCAGGTTCGCCGGACTCGTCGGCGGGCTCCGAACGCTCGTCGCTCGGCACGCTGGAAGGTTCGGTAGGCTGTGGGGGCTCGGCGGGAAAGTCAACTCGCGATACAGGTGCTGCCGCGTGGGCCGCAGCTTCCGTCTGTTGGGGCTGGTTCTCCGTCGCCGCGGGCTCTTCTAAGGAATCAGACGACCAACTCTCCCCCGGCCTCAGTTCTGGAACCGGTCCCGACTGCGGCGAAGCCTCGTCTGGTTTACCTGCCGCATCCGATGCCGGCGATGCGGAAGATTGTGCGGCCGCGACAGTTTCGCCCGCGGCGCTTTTCAAGCTCTGAAGGCGCTTTTCGAGGCAGCCTGCCAGCAGATCGATAATCGTTGCCGCCGCGGCGCCATCGGTATCCTTGGTGGGGTTGTAAGCCGTCACTTCTATAACCGCGAGATTCTTTTGCCCCACGAACACATCGAGCGCTTCGCGGACGTCGTCGAGCGTGAGCCCTCCGGAACCAGGATAGTTTGTTGCGGTAAAACCGGCGATCACGTCAACATCGAGGTGCAGGACGAACTCTGAGTTCTGTGCGTGAATTCGACTGAGTGCAAATCGCGCCGTCCCAGCCGCGCCCCTGCGTCTGATTTCATCGGCGTTAAAGCTCCGTAGGGTGGATTTCCGCAACACTTCCTCTTCACTTGGATCCACACGGTCGATTCCAAAAAGCGCCAGGTCCGGCTCGCGCACTAACGGCGGTTCGGCCCAGAATCGAACGAGTTCTGCGGCCCCGCGGCCCGTAAGATGCGAAACCACCATGCCATCCACGCACCCGGACGGCGTGGTCGCCGGCGTATTCAGGTCGGCGTCGCGATCGATGTAAATCATGCTGACGTGTCGGAAATAACGCCGAGCGCCGGCCACGGTCGCCAGGGCGATCGAGCAGTCGCCGCCCAAAATCACCGGCAATGCGGTCGATTTTACAGCTTGCTCAACGCGTGGCTTCAGCGCTTCGAGCGCGGCAATCACCGCTGGAAGATTTCGAGCGCGCGGACTTTCCTCATCTGGTTTGTAAACCTGCTGGCGATCATCTCCGAAGTCCGTGACTTGGTAGCCGATGGACTCAAGGCGCTCGATCAGCCCTGCGTTGCGGAGCGCCGCCGGCGCACCTTCGTGCCCTGCCGAAAGCGCCGCCGCGCTGGTAGGCGCGCCTAACAGAGCAATCTTATTCGGTTGGCGGACAATCTTCACCGCCACTTATGCGCTCCTTTGATGCGTATTTTGCCGCCCCGCGGAAAGGGAAATCAGCCGCTGCCGATCAAGCAGACCGCTGGTGCGCCGCCAATTCGGGCGGCAGAACGAATCGCACGTCTTCGCGAATCAAATCGAGGTCGCGCTGGTTCGTGAACCCGAGCTTCGAAAGACGCTGGCTTACCTGCTCAACCAACACTTCCGGCGCAGAAGCTCCCGCCGTCAGGCCCACGGTTTTCACACCTTCGAGCAAGGAAGCATCCACGTCGTTCGCGTCCTCGATCAGGCGCGCCGAAACGCCGGCGCGGTTCGATACTTCCACGAGCCGATTCGAATTCGAACTGTTCGCCGAGCCAACCACTAGAATCAATTCCACTTCGCGGGCCAGGGCTTCCACTGCTTCCTGACGATTCTGAGTCGCGTAACAGATGTCGTCGGAAGCAGGTCCAACCACCGAGGGGAACCGCTGGCGAAGTCGAGCGACAATTTCCTGCGTGTCGTATAAGGACAGCGTAGTCTGCGTCAGAAACGCGAGCCGGTTAGGATCCGGCACCTCTAGTTCGTTCACTTCCTCGACGCTGCCAACGACCACGGTTTGCCGTGGCGCTTCGCCGGAAGTGCCAACGATTTCCTGGTGGTCGCGATGGCCGATAAGGATCAGCGTACGGCCTTCGCGAGCGAATTTGAGAGCTTCAAGGTGCACCTTCGTCACGAGCGGGCAGGTCGCATCGATCACACGCAACTGGCGCTCCTGCGCTTCGGCCCGAACGCGCGGCGGCACTCCGTGTGCGCTGAACACGAGCACGGCCCCCGTGGGAACTTCATCAATCGATTCGACGAAAATTGCACCACGGCGGCGAAGTTGGTCTACCACGTAACGGTTGTGCACGATTTCGTGGTGCACGTAAACGGGCCGCCCATAGGCTTCGAGCGCAAGTTCTACGATATCTACTGCGCGCACCACTCCGGCACAAAATCCGCGCGGGCGGACGCGAACGAGCGTTTTCGCTCCGTGGTTGGTCCCATGTATTTGAGCAAGAGTCATCGAGGCTCCGCAATCGCCGATAGTTTACATGAAACTAAGGCTAACTGGCGACAACGAGTTGACATAACCAACCCGTGCCGGCCTTTAATGCGTTTTCGCCGTTTTTTCGGCAGGCGAAGATTCGGCAAAGAAAAAAGGCGCAACTGTCGCGATTAGAAAACGGTTTCTCTTTTGTTATCAGCACTTTGGGCCGATCTCTAATTTCGAGCGCGTTGCCATTAGCTTTTTCTTCGCCTTCTTGGCAGCCGCTGCCAAAGGTATCGATTTTTGCGTTTCGGGGCGCCATGGCGCGCCTGGAAGCGCTTCTTTGCAATAGCCGACCTATCGCTCACCGTGCTTGGCTACTTCGGGCCGCTTCAAAATGGGACATTGCTTTGCTGGCACGACCAATGCGTCGGTAGGCCGACTACACGTCCATTCGCTCGACGAAGACAAGATATTGCATCAGCGTGTTCCGCCTTGCGGGCTGCGGGTGTCTACAATCCTCGACAAAAACAAAACGATTGCGCCACCTTCAGCTAGCCCGGATAAGATAAAGAGTGAGCCTCTGAAGCCCCATGTTCTCGCGAGGCAGAGCGCGCGTGACGAAATAAATCACGAGCGCATGGTGAAGAGAACAGAGGCAAGCCCAACCTGCAAGACAGTTTTTGCGCCGCCAGCGGCCGAACTCGCGCCAGGGTGATCGCGCACGAGGATCCTGACGATCATCGAAGGGACCGAGCCCGGCTACGCAAAGAAAGCAGACGAAAATGGCTCTCACAACATTTGCCATACAGGCCGTTTCCGACTTTCGGACCGTGGGTGCCATTGCTCCAAGTTCGCGCTACCTCGCACACGCCATGCTCGGACCGTTACCTCTGGAAACGGCGCGGGTCGTCGTTGAAGTAGGCCCCGGAACTGGAGCCATGACGCACGCGCTACTTGATCTGATTCCCTCCCACGCCACGCTGCTCGCCTTCGAGATCAATTCCCGTTTCTCCAGGTATCTAAAAACGAGAATCTCGGACCCTCGGTTGGTTGTGATCAACGGCAGCGCCGAGACGATCCAAAAGGAAGTAGACCGACGGGGATATGAGCGTGTGGACGCGGTAGTCTCGTCTCTGGCGTTGGGGCTTATGTCCGACACGAAGAGGCGCGCCTTTCTGGGCGGGCTCGCGAGCCTTCTTGGCGACGCGGGTGTCTTCACTCAGTATCAGTACATTCATCGCTTACAAATAAAGAACAGGCGAATCAGGAAATTTTGCCTCGCGCGTCTCCTGCGGGCGTATTTCAGCTCGGTGCAGCGAACTACTATCTGGCGCAATCTGCCCCCAGCGTTTGTTTTCGCGTGCGGAAACGCGCGGCCCATGTGCTTTGGTCATGTAAAAGAGCGCGTCTGCAGCCCGACAAGTCGTGAAAATAATGCGTAAGCAAATTACCGTATTGCGAACTCTGCAGCTTTGCGGATACTGGTTGAAGGGTTCTGCAGCTAAGAACAGAACCCGGCGACGCAATGGACGACGTTAAAAACTGAATGAGCAGATTCACAGAATGCGTGATCTAGAACAGAAGATTCGGCTTGGCATTGGTTCGGCTGCAGCAGCGAGTGCAATCTTTGCGCCGCTGGGCTACAAGGGAAAGGGAATCCTAACAGCAATCGCCGCTGGCGCAATTCTATCCGGTATCTATCGAAAAGCTCCCGTAAAACGATTGATTGGTGCGCTCAGCCAATAAATGGTCCGGTCGAGGCCCGATCCCCGCGGGAAATATCCGGTTGACCGACTACTCAGGAGTTAAGCGGCATTCCGATGCAGGACCAATCCACGCCGTAGTCCGCCGGCTTTGAGATGCTAGCTGACGCTCGCCAGCGTCACTGCTCTGTATTCTCAATCCTTCGGATAAAAACGAGGATTTCGCAGTCGGATCGATTGTCGAATCACTTCGACGCCTATGGCTCGTTGCAACGCCGCTCTCGCGTCGCCGTTACCATGAATGGAAAGGGTAGGCGTCCAGGGTGGCGCGCTATGGCGCGGAACGCCTGCCCTGCCGCGGGCGGCGGCTCTTGCGCGCGGTGTTTTGACGCGCCTTTGCCCTTATTCGTAGCGCAGCGCCACCATCGGATCGACGCGAGTAGCTCGCCGCGCTGGAATATAACTGGCCGCCAGCGCAACCAAAATCAATGCCGCCGCAGACCCGCCAAAGGAAACGGGATCGTAGGCCGCAACCCCGTACAGCACGCCTCGCATCGCGCGCGTCAGAATCAGTCCGGCGATTATGCCCACGCCAGCCCCGATCGCCGCTACCCGCGCACTTTCGCGCAACACCATCTGGAGAATGTCTCCGCGGTTTGCTCCCAGCGCCATCCGAATGCCCATCTCGTTCGTGCGCTGCGTCACGCTGTAGCTGACCAGCCCATACAACCCAACCGCCGCCAGAATCGTCGCCAGCACGGCAAAAACAGCCAGCAGGCTCGCGGCGAAGCGCTGCGGCCCAAGCGACTCCGCGATTCGCGCATCCATGCTCTTCATGTCAGATACGGGCTGGTTCGTGTCGACGCCTCGAACGGCGCGCCGAATCGCATCGCCCAGCGCCACCGGATTCCCCCTCGATTTCGCGATCAGGAAGCCGTACGGCGCCTCGGTCTGGTAAATCGGGAAGTAGTACACGCCCGCCGCCGCGCTTTGCGATCCCGATGACGACGAATTCTCCCCCACAAGCTGCGTGAATCGAATGTGCCCGACCACGCCGACGATCACTGCCCACGGATCCTTGCTGCCGCGACGGAGTTCTTTGCCAATGGGATCTTCGTTCGGCCAATATTGCCGTGCCATGTTCTCGTCGATGATCGCGACCGCTTGCGAGCCGGTCCGGTCGGAGTCCGTAAAAAACCGTCCTTTCAGCAGCGGAATCCCGAGCGCGGTGAAATATCCGGGCGTCACATAGCGAACGTCGCCCCATGGCCCCGGGCTGCCGGGAGGCACCGTCAGGCCTTCGATGCTGAACGAAGCCGAGCTATTGCCTCCTGTGAACGGCAGTGGATACCCTGCGCCCGCCGCCGTAACGCCCGGCGTGCTTGATAGCTGGTCCAGCACGCTTCGGAAGAATGCGATCTGTTTTTCGGGCTTGTCGTATTCCGTTTGCGGCAGAGCGAGCCCTCCCGTCATCACGCCACGGGGCTCAAAGCCCGGACTTACTTCGCTGATACGCGCGAGGCTCGCGGTCGTCGACCGCCCTGACTCGCGCAACGCGTCATATGGATCGGCATGCGACATGTGCCAAGCGGGCGCTGCCGCAAAAGCAAGCACCGCGATCAATCCCACGGCGACCGTGAACGCCAGAACGGAGCCGTCAATCGGAAACGACAGCGATTCGGCGTGCAGACTCGTGGGAGCCGCGAACATCAGCGCGCGAATGCCCAGGGGTGCCAGCAACAATCCCGCGGCCACACCCAGGAGTCCCAGCACCAGGTTTTCGCCCAGCGTCGCGCGTACCGCAAGTTCCTTCGACCTGCCCGCAGACCGAGCCAGCAGCAGCCCGGCGATGTTCGCGCACGCGATCAGCAGCACGAACGCAACGGCGCCGCCTAGAATCAGGATCGGCGTGCTCAGGTCGCCGAATACGAAGCTCGTGTCAACGGCATCAGGAACATGCTCCATTGCGACGCTTCGGCGTACGCCCTCGCTCGTGGGTCGGTGAATTGCTTCGAAAGCAGGTTCACGTACGCGCTGGCTTGCGCGTACGAAACATTTGGTTGCAGGCGCGCCACCGAGAAGTAGTTTTCGTTGAATGTGTTGTCGATTCCGAACGCGTCGGCCGAAAGGCCGAGCGGCGTCCACAGATCGGTTTCAGGGCCCGGCCAGTCGAAGCTCCGTTCCATGACGCCAACGACGCGGTAGTCCTGCTCGTTCAGGCGGATGCTGCGCCCGACGATACCGGGATCGCCGCCGAACAGACGCTTCCACGCGGAATACGCCAGCACAGCCTCATGGTTCGCGTTCGGCTGGTCCTCTTCCGGCGTGAACACGCGGCCCAGAATCGGCCGTGCGCCGAACACGCTGAACCACTGCGAGGAAACTTCCGCGCCCTGCAAGCGTTGCGGAAACTCGCCTGAGTTGTAATTGAAGTCGGCGCCCATTTCGAGCGCTGCAGATTGAAAGATGTTCTTGCTGTCGCGCACGCGGGCATAGTCTGTTGCGGAGACTTCGATGTTCGTCAAGCCGAGCTTGATATAGCGCACCCGCTGTGCAACCAGCCGGCCCGGTTGCGCAATTCCCGGCGGATGCAGGAACAGGCCGTTGACAACCGAGAAGATCGCGGTGTTTGCGCCGATGCCCAGCGCAAGAGTCAGAATCGCGATCACCGCAAAGCCCGGCGATTTCGCCAGCCCGCGAAAGCCCGATCGCACGTTCTGCCAGAATATCCCCATCGGTTGCCTCCTGCTGGTACTTACGCATTCACGACTCTGGCGGTTCCATCGATTTTACGGCGGGAAACGGCGCGAAGTTTGGCCCACCGAGAAAAGATTCCGGATGCCGAACCCGGGGATCAAATAAGTACGGCGGTGCCCAGCGCCCAATGTGTTCGCCCGGCAGTTCCGGAAACCTTGCAACTCGTCTGGCGACGCCGTGTTCTTTCTATCGTTGGGGGAAGCGCGATTTCCCGGGCGGGTAACCGTCTGGAATCAGAACAGCCCGCCGGAAATGGAGACATGAATGCGCCGATACATTGGAACGCTTCTGCTGTGCGGAGTCTTGATTTCTCCCATACTGATGTCGGGGTGCGCCGCGCGCGTCTACGACTATGATGGCCACGATTACCATCGATGGGATCACCACGAAATCGTCTACTACCAGCGGTGGGAAGTCGACACACACCGCCGGCACATGGACTACGACCGCCGCAGTCAGGCCGAGCAGAAGCAGTACTGGCAGTGGCGCGACAGCCACTACGGCGACAAGCACCACGACCACTGAAATTGGGGCCGCCAGCTGGCGTAGATAAAAATAAGCTTGCGAACAGGCGGGGCCGCTTAGCCTTTCGATGCGGTTCCTCCTTTTTGTCTGCCATCGCCCGGATTGCTCTCCGCACCGGCCAGCCACCCTTCCAAACGCGCTTCGGCTTGTGCTCCATAGTAGAATATCGGCCTCTGAGGGGCGTAGTGGGCGCACTCGCGGCGCGTCACGGTTTGTCGGTTGTTCACGCGTAGCGTGTAAGGTCACGTCACGGCTATAGCGTGCGAGCCGAGGCGCTTTTTAGCGTGCGGATTTACGTAGTGCTTTCCGGCGCTGTCACGCCTGCCTGCCGCAGGCAGGCTTCTAGCGTGCGAGCCGCAAGGTCACGCTTCGAGCGTGCGAGCCGAAAAAAGGAGCATCAGGTTTGCCGGAACTTCGCAAAGATCCAATCACGGGCCGCTGGGTGATTATTTCCACTGACCGAGCCAAGCGCCCGACGGACTTCGCGCGCGAGAGCGTCCAGATCAAGGGCAATCCCAATTGCCCATTCTGTCCCGGGAATGAAGGGAAAACGCCGCCGGAGATCCTTGCCTACGGCCGCAATGGCAGCGGGCGGGATACTCCCGGATGGTCGCTGCGCGTCGTGCCCAATAAATTTCCGGCGCTCGGTATCGAAGGTGGACTCGACCGCGAGGGCGAAGGTCTGTTCGATCGTATGAACGGCATCGGCGCGCACGAAGTCATCATCGAAACCCCGGACCATCGCCAGACGATGGCGACGCTTGCCGATAAAGCAATCGAGGAAGTCCTCTGGGCCTATCGCGACCGCATGCTCGATCTCAAGAACGACAAACGCTTCCGCTACATTCTTCTCTTCAAGAATCACGGCGAGCCTGCCGGCGCGTCGCTCGAGCATACGCATTCTCAATTGATCGCGCTGCCCATCGTTCCGAAGCGCGTCCGCGAAGAAGTCGATAATTCCAAGCACTATTACGATGAGAAAGAGCGCTGCATCTTCTGCGACATGATTCGCCAGGAAATGGAAACCGGCACCCGCATCATCCAGGAAACGGACTATTTCGTTGCGCTCGCCCCGTACGCCCCGCGCTTTCCGTTTGAAGCCTGGATTCTGCCGCGGCAGCACAGTTCGGCGTTCGAGAACATGCCTACGCCTTACTACGGCAATCTCGCAAAACTGATGCGCGATTTCCTCAGCCGCCTCGATTCCACTCTGGCATATCCCTCTTACAACCACGTGATCCACACGTCTCCCATCGGCGAGGAGGTCAACGATCATTACCACTGGCACATCGAAATCATGCCGAAGCTCACCAAAGTCGCCGGCTTCGAGTGGGGCACAGGCTTCTACATCAATCCCACGCCGCCTGAAGAAGCCGCGCGTTTCCTCCGCGACGCCAAGTAGCAATAGTTCTTTCGCATTACTTTATTCTCGCGTCACGTCGTCTCACCTCATGCAGATCCTTCCTTGACACCGTGCAGCGGCACGACTAAATTTCTTCCGCTACAGGATTCAGGTGTCCTTCTGAACTCCTTCAAGGGGCGGGCGTTCTAATAGGGGACGCGCAAATAATTTAGGGGGTGGTCCACATGGGGTGGAACTACGTCTGTCGACGCTTAGCCGTATTGTCCGTCGTCTTTCTTTGGGCCGCGATCGCCTGGGGACAAGCTACAACTTCTTTGCGCGGAACGGTCACCGATCCTAGCGGCGCAGCGATTCCGAACGCCACTGTCACTCTTTCCAACACGGATACGAATATCGCGCGCACCACAACGGCAGACACGCGGGGCGCCTACATTTTCCCTGATGTTCTTCCCGGAAATTACAGCTTGGATGTCCAAGCGAGCGGTTTCGCCAAGTACCATCAGACAGCCCTGAAGCTGCTCGTCAATCTTCCCGCCACTGCAAACGTCAGCATGAAAGTAGGGAACGCGCAGGAGACGATCACCGTTACCGAACAAGCGCCGATTATCAACCGCACGGACGCGACGCTCGGCAGCACGATGGGTACGGTGGAAATGGAGAATCTTCCCCTGCAGGCCGAGAACATGAACCTGTTGCTCAGCCTTCAGGCCGGCGTCGTCTATAACGGCGAAAACATTTTGACCGATTCGTATGACACGCGCGCCGGGTCGGTAAACGGAGAGCGCAGCGACCAGAACAACATCACGCTCGATGGCGTCAGCAATAACAACGAATTCGCCGGATATGCGTTCAATGGCGTCCTGCCGAGCACGCCATTTTCCGTCGAGGAGTTCCGCGTCACAACTTCGAATTACGGTGCCACTCAAGGCCGCTCGGCTGGTGCCCAGGAAGCTCTCGTCACCAAAGGCGGCACTAACGCGTTCCACGGGAACTTGTATGAGTTCAATCGCAACACCCTCGGTGAAGCGAACGATTATTTCCTGAAGGAGTCGGAAGCCGAAAACGGCCAGCCGAACGTCGGCCAGCATCTGGTGCGCAACGTGTTCGGTGGCGATCTTGGCGGGCCGATCAAGAAAGACCGTCTTTTCTTCTTCTTTAATTATGAGGGTCATCGTCAGGCGTATGCCCAGAGCATCGAGCACAGCGTACCCAGCGCAACCCTGCGAGATGGAATCATCGAATACCCTTGCGCAACGCCGTCTTCATGTGCGGGCGGGCCCGTGACCGGATTGAGCGGCAAGAGTTACACCGTCCCCGCCGGCTATTACGCACTGAACGCGCAGCAGCTCACACAAATGGATCCGCTTGGTATCGGCCCCAGTGCAGGCGCGCTCGCATACATGAACACCTATCCGGAGCCAAACGATGTGAATTATGGCGATGCCCCGAACTTTGCCGGCTATCGTTTCGCGTCCCCCTCGTTGACGACTGATAACTGGTATATCGCTCGCATCGATTACAACATCACCGCAAGCGGCAGCCAGTCGCTTTTCTTCCGTGGTGAAGGCACCGACGATCACAACGACAATATTTCCGCTGGTTGCGGCACTCCGTTCCTGCCCGGAGAGCCCCCCGAGCTGACCTGTATCGATCTTGCCAAGGGATTCGTCGCTGGTTACACGGCAGTGTTGAATCCTCGCCTGGTCAACAATTTCCGCTACGGCTTAACTAAAGATAGCTACGGCTCCGTAGGCACCTCGACGCAGCCGTGGATCTTCATGCGCGACCTCGACCAGGACGTCGCCTATTCGGGCGGCGACACGTCTCCTATCCACAACATCGTCGATACCGTCAGTTGGCAAAAGGGAGCGCATAGCTTGCGGTTCGGAACCAATATTCTCCTCGACAGGCTCAACGCCTGGGACACATCGGGGTCATTCAGTGACGGTCTGACCAATGCCGACTGGATCAAAGAGGGCGGTTTCGCTAATAAAGATGACGGGTTAAACCCGGCGTGCCTTACCGAATTCTCTACAGGCTGCACTGCTGCCGATACGTATCCGGCTGTGGCTGTGAGTGCCGAACACGCCTACGACTTCCCGCTGGCGGCCATGATCGGCATGGTCAGCGAGGTCGATGGCGTCTTCAACTACGGAATCCCGTACAAGGATACCGATCTCGCACTTGCTTTGCCCCAGGGAGCGCCAATCTCACGCCGCTGGGCGACTGACAACTACAACCTCTTTGTTCAAGACACTTGGCAAGCGCGCCACAATCTCTCCATCACCTATGGCCTGAACTATCAGCTCATGACTCCCATGACCGAAATGAACGGTCAGCAGGTGAGTCCCAACGTCAATATGGGCGATTGGTTCAATCAGCGCGGGGCCGATATGCGACAGGGCATTCCCGACAACCAGGTGAACGGCGGAAATCTGATCGGATTTGCTCCCTCCGGTTCGTTCTATGGACGATCCGGCCTTTATAGCGCGCAAACCAAGAACTTCGCGCCGCGTCTCGGTATCGCATGGTCACCCGGATCGAAGTGGGGATTGCTCGATAAGCTGTTCGGCCAGGATAAAACCGTCGTTCGCGCTGGCTTCGGGATGTACTACGATAATTTCGGCCCTGAATTGGCCCAGTCCTATAGTGCCAGCGGCGAGTTTGGTCTCGCGACGGACATAAGCAATCCTTCCTCTACTCTCACGCTAAGCCAGGCTCCTCGTGTCGGAGGCAGTCTCTCCGACATGAACAATATTCCGCTGTCGTTGCTCGGCAGCGCCGTTCCGCCTTCGGTCTTTGATTTTCCGGTCACGCCTCAGCCCGGTTCGGTCATGATTGCCCATGGTATCGACCAGTCCTTGAAGACGCCTTACTCCTACGCCGCCGATCTTTCGATTCAGCGGCAACTGCCCGGAGGAATGGTCTTCAACATCGACTACGTCGGCCACTTTGCGCATCGGCTGCTCGCTTTGGACGACATCGCCGAACCCATGGATTTGACCGATCCGAAGAGTGGAATTGATTATTTCGCCGCAGCCAAAGAGATGTCTAAGCTCTGGCGGAGCGGAGTTAACGACACCACCTTTACGGACTCGATGCTCGGGTCGACTGCGGCTTACTGGCAGGACATCTTGCAGCCACAGTCGTCCTATACGATGTGCTCCACTGGCGCAACCACCACCGATTTGCTTTTGGCCGTGTACGACAACGCGGACTGTGGTGGCGGCAACCTGTACAACGAAAGCAGCGAACTCTTCGACATCGACGTTGCTGGTCTCCCCAGCTATGCGAATACGGGCCCGTTTAGCTTCTACAATAGCCAGTATTCGTCCCTGTGGGCTTGGCGCTCCATGACCTGGTCCAATTACAACGCTCTCGAGGTTGGCCTTCATCGGCAGATGTCCAACGGCCTCCTCTTCGGCTTCAATTACACGTATTCCCACTCGCTCGATCCCGCATCCGAAGCCGAGCGCGGCGTCCACTACTTGACTGACAGCATTATCAACGCCTGGGACCCTCGCCAGATGTATTCTTCGAGCGATTTCGACTTGCGCCACCAGATCAACGGCTACTGGGTCCTCGATCTGCCGTTCGGTTCGGGAAGACTGATCGGCAATCATGCGAGTGGCTGGGCCAATGCCATAATCGGCGGCTGGCAACTCGGTGGCACGGGCCGCTGGACCTCCGGTTTCCCGGTCAGCGTGTTCCAGGGCTATGTTTGGCCGACTAACTGGGATGAAATGGGCTGGTCGGATTTGACCGGGCAGCCGCTCGTCACCGGCACCACAATGGTCCCAATCGGCGGTGGTATCTCGATCCCGAACATCTTCCCAAATGCTGAAAATTGCGGCGGTTCCGGCACTCCGTGCGCGGCCAATGCTTTCGGGTACGCTTATCCCGGTGAGAGTGGTCAGCGCAACACGGTTCGCGGCGACGGCTATTTCGGCATCGACATGAACCTGCAGAAGGCATGGAACGTCACCGAGCGACAGCAGCTCCAAGCGCGTTGGAGCGTATTTAACGTCACCAACAGTGCCCGCTTCGATGCCTACTCGATGCAGGACGAATGGGATGTGTCCAGCACCTTCGGCAACTATACCAGCACGCTAACCAGTGCGCGCGTCATGGAGTTGGCCCTGATCTATAGCTTCTAGGCCTACAGCTTTTAGGCGCTCGCGGTTTCACGTGAAACCCAGGCCCGGTCCGGCACTCTGCTGGACCGGGCGGTTGTTTTAAGAGTTCGCGATGTTACCGCTTCACGAGACCGACCCACGGCGCCCCGAACCGCCCGTGCTCTGCCTGCCGATCCAAGACATGTGCGCGCACGTTATGGATGTACGCAACGATTCTCGCCCATCGCGCATCCGCAACCCAACCAGTGAACCGAACAGCGAGACTGTGCGCGACACTGCTGAATCACGGTGATGTAACAAAAATACCCCGCGCAGTCGCCGCTTCACGACTGTCAATTCCCACGCCGCAAGTCCCGCACAATCAGTGCAGCGTTGGTCTGCAGCCTCCCCAATCTGACCACCTCTCCAGACGTTGTTGATCGATACGCGTGTCGATCAATTTCCCGCGTAAGTCCTTTGTCATCAGCAAAACTTGCGAAATTGATCGATACACTTTCTGTCGATTTTTCTTCGCTTGTGGATTGCACCATTCCCGGTGCACTTTTCCGCCGAGCCGGGTGCTACATCGAGGATCTTCTGAGGAAACGAACGTCTGGTCTTATTAAACAAGAACTTCCGGCACTTCCATGCGCCCGCCGCGGAAGGCGTATTGGAACGCCTCCACCACCTTGGGATCGAAGTCCTTCCCCGACCCTTTCAGGATTACGTCGCGAGCTTCGAAAGGAGTGATCGCCTTCCGATATGGACGGTCGCTAACCATCGCGTCGAACGCGTCAGCAACGCTGATAATACGCGCCTCGATGGGGATGGCCTCTCCCTTTGTCGGGTGATAACCGCTGCCGTCGAACTTATCGTGGTGGCTCAAAATAATCGGCAGCACGCGCCGCAGCGTTCCGCCCACCGGCTTCAGCTTGTCCATGCCTTTGTCGAGATGCGACTGCATTTCGACGATTTCTTCATCGCTGAGTCTCGCAGCCTTGTACAGAATGCTGCGGCTGACGTCGAGCTTTCCGATATCGTGCAGCAGCGCGGCCGCGCGAATGTCTTCGATCCGCTCTTCGGAAAGACGCATCGCCTCCGCAATACGTGCCGCATAAATCGAAGTCCGATATGAATGGTTCTGCGTGTATTTGTCGTTCGAGATCACCCCGCACAGGATTTGCAGCACGCCATAATAAGTCTCGCGAAGCTCGGCCAGGCTTCTTTCCCGGTGCTCATAAAGCGTGCCCATTGCGTATGCGGTGATCAACAGGAAACTGCCCCAAATCGTGATGTCTGCCCAAGACATCAATTGATGCGAGCGCAGATTCAGCCCGCTGGCGAGAGCCACGGGATTCATCAGGTTCAGCCAGCAAACGATCAGGACGGAGGCAAGCGCGGTTTGCACCGCGCGCGAGCGTCCAAAGTAATACGCTGCAAACAGAGTTGGCAAATCGTAAAACGAAAGGACCAGCTTCTGGCCGGCCACGAAAAAATTAATAATTGCAGCGAAAGCGATGATCGAGAAGATCAGCAGTAATTCCTTGTTGACCCTCATCAGGCGTTCCAGCCAGTTCGTCTTCATGGCGACTCCAGCGGAGACTCACGAGCTTAACAGGGAGGGAAGACTCCGCTACAGTAATGCTATCAATCTAGCTAACACGCGGCGCTGAATTAGCCGCAGACCGTGCCCAAGTTGACATCGGTGATTGCAAGCCTCCTAAGGCTCTGCCTAAGGGGATTGTTTCCTGCTTCGAATTCAAGGTGCGCGGTGGTACTTTGTTGCGTTGCCTGTCGGCCGAATCGAGAGGTGGAGCATGACCTGGGGAAAAAGGCGCGCGATCGTCATCGGAATCGTGATTCTGTTTCTGGCGCTTTTTGTCTGGTTAGTCTGGACACCCGTCCGGCTGCCGTCGAATTCGGTCCTGGTAGTTGATGCAACGGGGCAAATTGAAGAGCAGAGACCTTCCGATCTGATGCGCGCGTTCAGTGGCTACCAGCCGGTTCTGCACGACTACCTCGACGCCATCGACTCCGCCGCCCGCGATCCACGCATAGCAGGGATCGTGGTCCGCATCGGCACAATGGAGACAGGTTGGGCCAAAATCGAAGAGATCCGGTCGCACCTGCTCGCCTTTCAGAAGAGCGGCAAGCCCAGCATTTGCTACCTCGGATACGACGGCGTCGGAAATCCCGAATACTTTCTCGCGACGGGTTGCTCGCAAATTTGGCTCGTTCCCACCGTTCAGGTCGGCATTCGAGGAATGATGGCGGAGACGCTGTTTTTCCGCGGAACGCTCGACAAGCTGAAAATCGTTCCCGAGTACTACCACATCGCGCAATACAAGACGGCGGC
>Ga0335075_10004121_pt1 | contig 22789 bp, 22 predicted proteins | sample Lox_Sample_24_FD_206723 | JGI IMG/M metagenome (GOLD analysis project Ga0335075, IMG submission 206723) | Soil microbial communities from Loxahatchee National Wildlife Refuge, Florida, United States - Lox_Sample_2.4 | ecosystem: Environmental > Terrestrial > Soil > Wetlands | place: USA...
GCTTTGGAGACACTGTGACCCACGGATGCCCTAGGCTGCCTTAAAGACGCAACAGGGCGGTATTTCTGACCACGCTACTTAGCGAGAGAATGGGTGAGTAGCCTTCACATTCTCGCCCAAGCCCTGCTACGTGTTGAAAAGGCCAACCGCAATCGGTACACTGGCTTGGATAGGGTGTATGGACTGCATCCTGCTGATATTGGGCCACGGCTGGCTTGCTTGCGAGTTCATGTAGCTGCGAAGGCGCCGAGAGCATGGTGCTCATTCTAGCAGCGAGTTCGATGAGGTTGTCGTTGGAGGCCGGGAGCATGGTCCCTTTCTTTAACTAGGTGAAATGGGTTTACGGGGGAAGAAGCTAAACAAGGCTAAAAAAGGAGGCTAGGCAGCAACATTGCTTCGGCGGTCTCGGCGTGTTAGGGTAAGTCATAGGTGATGGGATGACCCTGGTTCACCCGCCAGAACGGTGTCGAACCAGAGTTCTGCGCCCCCCACGCCGCACCACGCCAGAGGGGGGGGACGCCCTGCTTTTTCGGGAGTTTCGGCTGAAAAGGTGGTGCCCAAGAACAGCCAGCCAGCAACACTAACAACCTGCAAGAGTTTAGTTCATGTTCCTGCCTTTGAGGACTGCATTCTTTTCGAGTGCAGTGTTGTCAAGTGGATTGTCAGTACCGACACGAAGTATCGGAGCAAAGTATCTTTTCGCAGGTAAATAGGTTAATGCCTCATTGCGGTTTCTTTTCTCCATTTCTGACAGCTTCAAGGGGAGTGTGAGTTCGCCAAGAATGGCAGGCCCGTAGTTCACTCTCTTCAATCCACCTATGAGTTGCGGCGAGGAGCATTCGCAAGATCCAAGTACTGCAACATGGCGGAAGAAAAGCGACTTAGATACGCCGATGTGCGCTAAGTCCCTGGATCTTCTCTTCTGATATGATGCTGACAACTTTTAGGTTGGTATCAACCTCGGTGACCCGATCTTTCGAGGCGTTTACCATGGCAAACAAGCTCATGACGATGACCTCGACCAGGTCGTACAAAGAGCGTTGGATGTGGGTTGTACGAAGCTTATGGTCACGGGATCCGATCTCAAAGAGTCTGCCCATGCCATAGAGCTCGCAAAGCAATTCCGTACGCTACAACGATGCTATAGAAAGTGCGTGACAACTAATCCGGAATCTCAGCTGGCACTTGTTACGCTACCGTGGGCGTCCACCCGTGTTCGACCAAACAATTTGACGAGAAGCCGGGAGGGCCTCAGGCAGTGCTGGATCAACTCAAATCCCTAGCTATCAAGGAGAGAGACAGCGGACACGCAGTTGCCTTCGGCGAGATTGGCCTCGACTACGACCGATTATTCCTATCCCCGAAAGAGACTCAGCTGAAATACTTCGAAGCCCAGCTCGACCTGGCTGTCGAGCTCCAAATGCCACTTTTCCTTCACTCACGTGCTTGCAGTGAAGATTTCGAGAGCCTACTCAAGCCAAGGCTAGATCGACTGCCGAAAAGAGGTCTAGTCCACAGTTTCACAGGTACTTTGGAGGAAATGCAGAGACTGGTGGCCATGGGCTTTGACATCGGAATCAACGGATGCAGCATGAAGACAGACGAGAACGTCGCAGTCGTAAAAGAAGTGCCGCTAGAGCGACTGCAGATCGAGACAGATGGCCCGTGGTGCGAGATGCGTGCCTCCCATGCTTCAGCAAGGTACATGGACGGTGCTCCGGAATTACCGAGCAAAGCCGTGAAGAAGGAAAAGTGGCAAAGGGGAGCGATGGTCAAGGGTCGGAATGAGTCTGCTACGATTGCTCACGTTGCACATGCGATTGCGCGGATCAAACAGATCAGCTCCGAGGAGGTTTGCGACGCGTAAGTAAAGTATGATCTCCGGGAGTTGCTTATGCTGACGCGACTGTGCAGGTCGTGGGCGAACTCGACGAAGATGTTCGGCCTTGGGACGTGAAGTCTTGCCAAGTCGGGGGCACCGTGTCACTAAATGGGCGAACCCATATATTGCGACGTCGAGGGATGTGAGCTGTCCAATAGGTCTACGTGATGGTTTTACGACACGGTGGCTGAAGTCGAATCTGAATCTCAACAGATTGATGGGATAACAGGCTCGAGTAGCTTCGAGGGTCGCCACTGGCTTTTCACGTAGTCATCATCGCCGATTCAATCACTATTACACACTGTCCCCGTTCCTTGAAGACGATGTTTCCGGCCCGTTGTGAGTCGACCACGGGTGGTTTGGTGTGACGTCAAAAAGAAGCAAATAAGGCCGTGGGGTCTCGGCCGGATGGTTCCCACAAAATAAAGACCAGTACCCACAACACGACGTAGAAAATATGAAACCGTCATCTGCTGGTTGATGCATTTTGCAACCCTCGAGAAGAAGCATTGTAGGGTATCAGCGGCATGGGGGTTTTTCCTCCCTCGTCGCTAGGAGTCTGGGGAAATGATAATCCGGGCCCCCCCCCACGAATTATGCAACGCAGTCACGCGCACACAAATGGCAATTGAATGGGCGGTGTCAAGTGCATTGATGGGGGCATCCAGGCGCCTCAGATGTCGGATTATTCATCGTACGCCCAACTAGCCTGGGAGGACTAGATTCGTTAGCCTCACCTCAAAATTGTTCTAAGTTGACGGCTAAGCGGAAGGGCCCCCGGGCTTTAGGTTACTGGCACCTCGCCAGCGTGGGCTGAACTTTCACCACATCGTCCTTCCAACTCCACTTGCTCCAACCATCTCACAAAAAGAAATTCCCGTGCCAACTTCTCTCGCACAAGCAAAGGCACGCGACGCTCTCCCACAAATCGCATAGCTTGTTTTTTGCAGCTATCTTTTCGCCACTATTCAATATGGTCTTTTTTCACATCACTAAGTCGCGCGGCCGCTGCCTATATCGCTAAAAACCCATGTCTGGCAATAACGCAAGATCGCTAAAACCATCTTCGGTACATACGTACTTTAGAAGTCGACCCACGTCTCAGTCTCGACCATGGCCAGATCTAGTTGATTTGTCTCGGTCCTGGAACTAAAGCTCGAGCGCGCTCGAGGTCTCTGCCTTAGCCACGCGGCCTTCTACAGACCTTCTTCCGACATTGAGTCATCTAGCGACTTTCGACGTAGTGGAAGGGTAGATCCAGGCGCCAGACCTGGACAGCCGTACCTACTTGGCACTTAGGTTCTTACTTAACCTTGCACCTTCTGCTACTTGTCAACGGCCTGCAGCTCGCCCAAACCCAAAACGAATATCACCAGAGGACGCTATAGACGGCACTTATTTGCTCTGCATCCCTGTAATCTTATCAACAACCCTTGACTTCATCGTTCAATCTCACCGTTTCCGCCTTCCCAATATCACCGAGAATCATAGCCCACGTTATATTCCGCCAACGACAAGCACTTCACGGACTGGCTTTAATCCTGGCGCCCTATAAGACCTGGAGCTCAGCCCCCCCCTTCTCAACCAGTCGAAATCGGGCAAGATGTCCGGCTTTCCCCTACAGGCTCCGGAGCCATATCCAAGTCCTAATGTCGACCTCCTTGCCCAAATGCCTCCCATCATCACCTACGCCTCTCGGAAGTCCGTAACGATGGAAGAAGACAAATCTCAGCCTCCAACGCCCGACGGCACAGGTCTACCTGCCAACTTCGCCCAAGTCGGGCCTGGCATCTACCGCGCGAGCTACCCTCAAGCAGTCCATTTCCCCTGCCTCCAACCCCTCAGGCTCAAGACCATCATCACATTGTTGCCGGGAGAGATCCTACCTGACTACCAAGAATTCATGCGCACCGAAAGAATCGCCCATCATCAAATACAAATCTTGGCCAACAAGGATCCGGACGTCTACACTAGCGATGAGGTTATCAATAAGGCCATCAAGCTAATGCTTGACCCCGCAAACCACCCGATACTAGTCCACTGCAACAAGGGCAAGCACAGAACCGGCTGCGTAACGGCCTGCTTTAGGAAAGTGACAGGTTGGTCGCTTGACACCTGCTTGGCCGAGTACGACAAATATTCGAAACCAAAGTCCCGGGAACTTGACAAAGTCTTCATCGCGCGGTTCGACGCATCTATACTGAAACCTCTCGCGCTCGAGCGCGGCTTTGTCGGCGGCGCCTTTTCGCAACGATATACCGGATCTAGCAAGGATTCAGAGTATACCGCCTACACATACACGTCCGACGACTCGCTGTTGACGGAACTGGACACGAAGTTGAAGCGGGACTCAATGCACAGGGGCCTCGCCGGCGGATTTTCTACTGATGATTCGAGGGATGTGTTTGAGGACGTAGATGTGGAGTTTTGAACAATGGTAGAATGGAGAAGGCACTGCAGGGTAGAGTGGTTAGTACCTCAAAAGGGTGGCTGTCTGCATACGGCGGAGTGTACTGGTCTGCTTGATATCCATTCTTGTAAGGAAAAATGGGCTCGTTGCATTCATGATGGAGGAACAAGGCGATCAAAAAGGGATGTTGGGAAGGGACGGCCGAGGTCTGTTGGCCATTTGTTTTGGCATTTGTGTAATGCGTTGCATTGCCGTATTGAAAGGCAAACAATCCGGAAAAGGCTGTGGGCTTACATATTTGTATTTTGCATTATACCCATCATCATCAGGCTCGACTGTCACGTCCAGCCTCACAAAATAGTGTTGTAAATTGGGAACAAATTGCAGACTTTCAAGTTCGGTGGATTTCAATCCGTGAGAATGGGGGATATCGCAGAGACGCGGAATTTGGTCCGCAGGTCAGGAATCGGGAATTCCTCTAAGATCATAATCCGCTCTGTCAAAGCTCTTGCGTAGAGCTACAGACGACTAAAATGGCTCGGACACCTGCACTACGGTTGCTGCAGGCCATTTTGCGCCCAATTTCGCACAATACCCAGCCCAAATGCCTTAAACGCTCAAGGCGGCTGTTCCACACCTCACAATCCAAAGCTACCGATGGCGTTTACAAGGCAATTACAGAGATGCGGATCCGTACGCCATGGATTGAAGCACTTCGGAAAAGCAGGGAAGAGTCGGCTGGTGCTCCAACTGAGTCGGTCAAGCCGGATCTTACTCCCAAGAAAATGTCTGACAGCTTCACCAAATTCGTTAGTTCACAGGTGTATCGGCCCATTGATTATGCATACTGATGAAGAGCTAGGTCCTACCTCTCGCCCAAGATCCGTGGCTCCTCGACACATATGCCAATTCGAGCGGTCAGATACGCTTGGGTGCCCTGCTTATGGATCTCGATGCACTTTCCGGCGTAGTGGCTTATAAGCACACTGGAGAGGGAGTCACGACTGTCACTGCCGCTGTGGACCGCATCAACATCAAGAATCCTCTCACAGAGATCTGCGACCTCGAGATGAGCGGGCAAGTCACATACGCGACTGGAAGGAGTAGCATGGAAATAACACTACAAATCGCCAAAGCACCCAATTCTGCCACGGATAGCGATCAACATGTTCCGAAAGCCGTCCAGCCTGAAGATATCTTCATGACGTGCGCGTTCACAATGGTGTCCCTCGACCCTGTAACGAAGAAACCGATCAACATCGCCCCCCTCGCTCTATCTACCGCGGCCGAGCGCGCTCTCTACGCCAAAGGCGAAGAGAATCACAAAGTTAAAAAATCGCTGAAAAAATCCCACATCCTGCAGAAAGCTCCGGACGCCGAAGAATCGGCTTTGATACACACAATGTGGACCGATTCCGTAGCCTTCGCCGATGCCAACAATCCTACGAAGAGGCCAACCAACATGACGCCCATGAGCAAATCTACCCTCTACTCAGCCCAGATAATGCAGCCGCAATACCGAAACAGACATGACTTTATGATTTTTGGCGGCTATCTACTCAAACAAACCTTCGAACTAGCATTCACGTGCGCGGCATCATTCTCCCACGCTCGTCCGACATTCGTCAACCTCGACCCCAGCACTTTCGAATCTCCCGTTCCTGTCGGTAGTGTACTCTACATTAACGCCAGCGTCACCTATACTGAGCCCGACACTGTAGCTGATGGCACGCGCATTCAGGTTATGGTGCTCACGCATGTGCGGAATGTCGAGCACGGTGAGAATGAGCGGAAGAGCACAGGGACGTTCTTCTACACATTCCATGTTGATATAGACGTGAGTGTGCTGCCGGAGAGCTATAGCGAGTTCATGCGTTGGGTTGGTGGGAGGAGGAGGGCGAAGAGGCTGGCGGAGAACATGGAGGCTGATGCAAAGGAAGGGAGGAGGCTTTCGGTGATTGGCAGAAGTGGTGCGGAGCGGGTGACGGAGTGAGACGTGAAGATTCCATGGACCAGAACCAAAAATCCGAAATCTCATTCTCCGCGAGAAGGCGAATGCCTCATACTCATCATGCCGGATTTTCCCGGAGCGGAGGCTCATGATGGGAATAAATCGATTCTGGGGCATGCGAACTACTCTGTTGCAACGGATATGAGGCCTTGGAAGAGCTCGATATGGTGGCTAGTGGACACCTACATCTTCACAGTGCTTGTCCCACCCCACGGCCACTCCTCTTCTCGGTCGTACTCCGTCTAAATGGCAGAGCTACTTTCCGTACTCGCCACCGCCAGGCTTACTGGCCGCGCTGCCGAGCTCTCTACGGACTCTCCTTCGTTCAAGAACGCTAGAGCGACTCGCCATTTAAATCCATTACCCAATACGCCTTCCAGATATTGCTTCTGGTTTCGGATCTGGCTAGAATAGTGTGGTGAGAGCACCTATTCAGATCGCATGAGCAGATCAAACTCGTCTACCGTCAAGGCGCCATGTTCGATTACACATTCTCCCGAGATTGAATCCTTTCGTGAGCAATTTTTGCGACACCTCCCGCAGCATCGTTCCATTTTACGCTTGATCACTTTGATTTAGGCATAAGTGCCGGTTCAGAAGTTGCTCCCATACAACACCAGATGTCGTCCGGTGTGCAACTTAAGAGCTAAATCTTGTTACGGATACACATATACCCTGTATTCATGATCAAGATTTAGTCTAAGAGGATCTGCACGATAAATAGAACTACTTTGTGAGATTAGAGGGCATGCAAAGGTACTTTGGTAATAAATCCAAACGTCCGAGTACAGACTGGAAATACCTTGGCTGTTCCCTTTCCCCCACATTCGAAACATTTCCACGTCTACACCTGGCAGGACAACCTAGCAGACCCACGGTATGATGATGCAGTTGTGACAAGCCTTCACAAGTTGTTGATATTGAAAGTGGCTACAATGTGCTAGCCCATCCTTATATCCTGCCATCATGTTCCTCCGCATCCCATCGCCATGTCCAGTCTCATCTAGGATGCTGACTGCCACAGCTATTCCATACCTTGGGACAAAATCGCAATCAAGGATCTATTAAGCCGACGCAGACCATGCCTCGTCGATACTAGGTGGGTCGGGTGTGCGCCCTTTCCAAGGATTTATCCGCAACGTGAGCGATTTCGGATGAAGAACCGCAAGAATTCAAAGTCGCCTTGTTATCATTATGCTGATAGCTACGATAAACTATGAAACCTCATGTCACATCAGACCTTATCCAAACTTTACTTCAGGTACACCACTGGTCTTCAATGTTGATCATGTCGCCCGTCCCGTAAGCTCTTGGCCAGCCTTTATTACGTCGGGCATGTCTGACTGCTCTTGAAACGATATATCGTACAGATGTTCCATATTGTGTCGCGATGCGAGAAATCAAGCGCAATAAAATCTGGTTTGAGGGACCGTCCAGCGCTCCAGGTATTGTCGTCTGACACGTGGGCGTTCCAGGCTCTGTACGGCGGTAGGTACTTTCCATGCCTTCAAAGTGTTAAGTAATGATGCGGCGGGTGTGAGTTTCTTCAAGGTAGGCATGACCAGTTGCCTGCGCTGCATTCCTTCTGCGCCGCCCGAATGATCCACCCGCGATGACCGACAGAACGCCGACCGACACTCCAACAATGATGACGATCCGGACAGGTAAGCTCAGGCTGTTCCAGCCGCTTGTGGGGGAACTGGAATTGGAGGAGGAAGAGGAAGAGCCATCTCCACTACCGGTTGTTGACGAGGTAGAGGAATTAGAACCTCCAGTCGCAATCGGGCCCACAGTGATGGTTGTCGTGGATGTCGGTTGACCGGGACTCGTCTGGTCGCAGCTCAGCATTATAGCGGCTATATCTCCTCCTTCCACTAGAGCGTAGCAATAGCCTGTGCCGGTGCGGGAAGCGCTGTTCAGTTGCCCACAGGCCGTGTCGCTAAATGCATACTGCACTACGTCGCCGCTGATGCATGGATAGGGCTGGAAGACGAAGGAGCCCAGACCAGGCGTTACCGAGCAAACTCCGATTTCCAAGGAGATGTTTGCTGCCGTTGTGCTCGGTGTGGCGCATGCATTGTCGGTATAGAAGTCTAAGGGAATATCGGTACCACCGGCATGAGTCAATGTGGCGATGTAGATGAGCAAACAGGCAAAGATAGCGACGAGCATGACTGAACGCGTCAATGCCAAAAGGACATGCTTACTTACAGGACCACGCGGGGACCGGGCATCTTAAAGCTGTGCGGAAGCGCGAAAGCACGACTCAGAAGAAAAGGGGGAGTACGGAGACGTGTCCCAAAATTACCTTCCGCCAAGATAATTCTGCCATAATTTTGGTGCTTTGGTGAGTTTAGGTCTATTTTCTAGATAGTTCCCTAAACTTCCGGGCGTCCCCCCACCTAAAATTTAGGTGCCAGCGCACCGATCTCCACAAATCATACCTTAGAAGTTTAACTGAAAGGGAAAAACCGATTAAGGTGCTCCGCGGGTTGTACTTACTTTCTTCACCCAAGGCCAGGCAGGCTCGATCGCGTTAAGACGAGGTAAATCATCTAGCTATATTGGACGCGGTGCTTTTTATCGCTCGTATATATACGCGCTTCACGATGATGAATCTACGTAGGGGTACCGTGTTCTTGCGTTGGGTCTTGGTTATTTCGGAGCGAGGCCTCAACTGCGCAAGGCGGTGAGAATTAGCGTGAGGAAGGTAATTTTGGGATAGTAGAGAGGGTTGCACCTTGAAACATACCCATGACAGTGCTTAGCAAGCCATGCTATGCTATGCGAGCGAGATGGACCGGCGGCTGCATGCACCGCACATGCAGGGTATAGGGAGGCTATGTTTCATGAAGCTAGCAAAGATTGTGTAGACTAACACAAGAAGTTCTGGCGAGGGGGCTTCAAATGTAACGCCAAAACCTCTGAGCCCTCTTGACCAAGCTTTGACGAATCTTCTCCTGCACCGTCTAGGTCCTAAATGATTGGCCTTTTAGGAAAGCTGTCGCTGGCAGTTGCTTGCAAGGTCTCCGATAACCCCACTCAGCCCTCGTGGCTCTGTTCACATACAACATATCGCCAAGTTGATTGCCGAGAGGACAGAGATTCTGGCGGGGAGCTGCATTCGCGCGCGCTTGTGGAAAAATATCTCTGAAATACCATCCGCAAATTTGAAGCCTCATCTTTGGACTCGTACTCGCAGGGCCATTAGTATACAAGCCGCAGGATGAAAACCTCGACCTGATGTAGCTACTTTTTGAGCAAGGCTTAGAAATGGGAGGAAGGAGGTTGTTGCGGTCTGGGATGACGTATTCGTACTCGTCCTCGGGGGTAATTTTTGTTAGTACCACGCCACCGACAGGGGGGTCGGTCAAGGCATTGCTCCTCGCCTACGAATCTCATACGATTGATACGATTCTACAGAGTATTCTATCAATACTTTGTGTATCCTCCCTGTGCATCGGCTATACGCTCGTACGTATATTCTGTTTCGTCCTCGTAGTCATTGAATTCGCGTAGGAGTAGGATATCATGTCGAATATCGCGGGTGAGCCGCCGGGCCGACCTTCTTTTTGGCAGGACGCGGAGTAAGAGTAACAAGATTTTCTAGAGCTGGTAAAGGTGGGTTTAGTGTAGAGAGAGCCATGAAGTGGTGTTGTGTACCATGGTCAAGACGCGTGAGATGCACAGGCCAGAAGCATACTCTACGAGCGAATCCTCCCCTGTCGGTAGCGTCGTACTAACGAAAATTACCCCCGAGGACGAGTAATGCAATCTCTTTTCAACTCTAACGTCTACTGTACCTACTCCCACTCTGAGGAAGCCAGTGATCCCAGTTACCGAGGTCAACTTGGCGAGGTACCGAGGGCCCTCGAAGGCGAGGTCGGGGGGGGAGAGGTAGTAGCCTCGAGGGGGCGGGTAAGGGGCGGTTGTGGCGTGAAGGTAGCCGTAAGAAGGTAGATGGAGGCGCGCAGCGCGTCAACGCGCTCCTTTCCCACCTTTCTTACCTGTCAATGTGTTAGTAAGCCATATCGCCGTCAACCAAATGGATCCTTACGACTCTGGCAGCAGTGGCGGGTCCGAGTTCCCTTCGCAGTCCACAATCCCGGAACCCCCCTCCTTTCAACGATCCCAATTATGAGACGTACAAGCACAGGCCAGCAGTTTATGATCGTTGATCACACTGCTAACCAACATAACAGTTCAGAGGTCTCGAAGATCTGGTAACACGGGGGAGAGCGCCGTCGGGTCGACGATGGCACAGTGGATCGATATTAGCGGTGCGGCCACTGCAATAATAAGGGGATCTTGAAGTGTCCAGAGACTGGTACAGGAGCTACTTTAAAGCGCAGAGTCAACGGCAAGGTCAACGGGCTTCAACAGGAGGGCCGAAATTTGTACATTACGCAGTCAAACATATTCATTTTCTACTACACCGCACTTCTGATTGTACCCTCCTAATGCGGAAATGACCCTTGACCTCGAGGTCAACGAGGTCGAGGTCGAGGTCAAGGTGTTGACAAGCCTCGCCTCGATAACTGGAATCACTGGAGCAAGCCGTAACGCCGCGACCAGGACTGATCAGTCCTTAGCAAATGGCCTCACTCTTGGCTTCAATCCACCAGCCTCACTCGTCCATATCAATAATCATCGCTCCCTCTATTGACGCCGGGATTGTAAAACGTTGAGGCGAAATCTCACCGCAATATCCAACACACTCAGCAAGGCCATTTAGCAATTGTATGTCGCCAACTTAGGAGACAAAGTCCGTGCTTTTTGGATAGAACCTTTTACTTGTTCATACTGACCCATCCAGAAGCTCCGTCAAGCACTCTCCAGGCCACAGTGCTTTTAGGATTGATATCACCCATACAGTCAGTATGATAACCGCCACTAGACTTCCTGAAGAAGACATGATGCAGCTACCGTGACGGGAGGTTCCTCACTGCTGAAGCAGGATATGGTTGAAAAGTCGAGCAAGCACAACGGAAAGACGTCTTCATGCAATATTTAGACTGAGATGAGGATGAAGAGGAATTGCTTAGCAGGATTTTATGGTACTAATTTCGCTGCACCAGTGGCGTGCCCAAAATTGTTTGGATTGATTTCTAAGCTATCGGAAGCACTGATATCACAGACAGGGTATAGAAGGGACTGGTCTTCCAGCGGTGGTGGGTGGAGAGGATAGACTTATGTATAGTCAGTGTTTTAAGAATGTTTCGACCTGAGCAGCTTCACGTCCGCTTTGTGTCCTTTTAAGGCCGTAAACGACAGCGGCGTTTGACCGTCGTCATCCTTAAAGTCGGCGGCGACATCGTCCCGCTCTAGTAGTAGTTTCATGTCCTCTCTCAGCAACCACTATAGCGGCGTTTGGCCGTAGTCGTCCTTCGAGTCGGCGGCGACGTTGCCCCGCTCCAGCAGCAGCTTCACGACCGCTTAATTGTTCTCTCTCGGCCGCCCACCACAGCGGCGTCCGGCCGTATTCGTCCTTCGGGTCAGCGGCAACGTTGTCCCGCTCTAGCAGCAGCTTCATGACCGCTTCATACCCTCCCCTGGCCGCCCACCACAGCGGCGCCCGGCTGTTGTTGTCCTTTGAGTCGGCGGCGACGTTGTACCGCTCTAGCAGTAGCTTTACGACCTCTTCGTGCCCTTCCCCGGCCGCCCACCACAGCGGCGTCCGGCCGTATCCATCCTTCGAGTCGGCGGCGACGTCGTCCCGCTCTAGCAGCAGCTTTACGATCGCTTCGTGCCCTTCCCTAGCCCGCCCACGACAGCGGCGTCCGACCATAAGTATCCTTGGAGTCTTGGTCATGCCTATTCTTGAACAAGGTTATCATCGCTTCCTTCAGCCCAAAGTATGCAGCAAGGTGTACTCCTATCACTTACCTTGGCACACGTTGACTGTCATCAGGGGAGGCCATCATAGCCTCCCAGGAGCTAGGTACCTTGGCTTCGCTCTCAAGAAGTTGTGTGATTAACTGTTCCACCTCCGCCGAAGCTGCGCGAGCATGAAATCCCCAGTTGTGTGCGGCGTAGTCGTAAAGCGGATTTGTTCGTAGCCACTCCTCGACCTCTGACGCCGAAATGGACTTCTCTCGATCTCTTGCGGTTTATAGCTCGCGGTATATTATGAAGGCATAGACGATGTATACAGCAAGGCTGGCAGGGGAGAGGAAAGAGAAGCGTAGCGAGGGAGGCTAGAAGACAGCGCCTCATGTCCCTTCTCTGCAGCCCACCAGAGCAGCGTCCGACCATTGTTACATTTGCCCTTGCTTGGTCCCCACACCGAGAGGGTGGAGATGCTTTCTTACGTGACATAGATGTAGGGCCGCTACTTCGGGCCGCTTGCTTGGCCATCAATCGTGTCGAAGTGCGGAGGCAGGGATGACCATCTAAGCTTTCTCATGAAGATAAATCTCCTCTCCAACTCAAGAAAGCCAAGACAGGCAGACTCTACAGGTGTGAACGGAGAACTGGCCGAGGCTGTCAAACGATTCCTTGACACATATATAGTCGGAGAGCTGGTGAAACGCGGAACCACTATTTGGAAGCCAACGCTATATTCCACATCGCAGTTGCTGAACACCCTGGATGATTTCGAAGGACAAGATCGAATCAAGCAAGTATGCAAGGTCGGCAAGTGGACACGGAAAGGCATCTAGGAGAGCCTGCAAATGCTGAAAACATGATCGAGTGGGAGCCCGCTGTCGAGACAGAAGAGACAGAGTAAGGCGGTTGAACAGAAGTACAAGATCAGGTTGGACACTCCGTCTCGGCAGAAAAAGACAAATGGAAGAGCAGGTGGCCAGAAACGCAAAAGGAAGACAAAGGAGTGATGAACAAAGATTGAGAACAATAACGACCTGAGGAAACCTCGCGCGAGCTTACGTTGGAAGCAATCACGACTGTTCTATCATGATAAAAGGTAATGGAGACGTTAATGGTGGATAGAGCTTCGCAACTGACGCCTTAACAAGGGCCTTGGATAATTGACTTTTCATAACGAGCACTTTATTGCTCATTTATGACTTTGCATGAGGCTTCCTAGCAAGCTCTTGATAGCTAGAGAAAGCCCGCACGTACCACCTTCCAACATAATTTCGTCCCTCTATGACCTCTATGGCCTCCCATATGATGTGCTTTCTTGTCCACAGCAATAGAGCAACGCGAAGACCTCAGCTGTATTCGTAGGCCCAAATTGGTGCTTTTAGGCCATTGTTGTCCCTAAGTTTTATCCAATACGGGTCAGCTAGAAGGACCTCATTTCGTCGCAGTCTTTGTGGCTTGGGTAGCTCGACGGGATACCCGGTAGGCTGGATTCCTAATTTCCCCTTGCCGCTAAACTCACTTTTGATTTGTGGATTCCAGGTCGTGTCGAATGGCGCAATGATCACTACGCGTTTTCCAATAGTGATGACCCTCTGGGGTCGGAGCTGGATTGTCGAATGACAAAAGCTGAATGTACCGCCGTAATTGGTAGAGCCGGTAAATGGCCAGAACAATTGAAGCCGCAAAAAAATTAGTAACCCTTAGCGCAGTGCTGGTCGATCACGGGCTTGATCTTCGCCGATGGGGGGCAAAACGAAATCTAAGCTTCTTTGTTGCGGCAAGCTGAGCCGGTGCGCGTATCTGGCGTTGAAGGATGATGGTTCGAGGCTTCGCTTGCGCCTAGATGCTCTCCCGTTGTGCCGTTTCGGAATGGCTAAATTGCCAGGGGAGTGGTGCGTCAGAACACGAGGTTGCGGCTCATCCTGGTTTGCTGATGCAAAGCTAATCCGCTCGCGTTATAGAATCCGCTGGAAGGAGCTCCCCATGTCCCTCAGCCGCCCTCTTATCCCTGACCTTGCTTGATGTTGTTTTCTCACCTTTGGTCGCTTCGTTTGCACATCTGCCTAAGGTTCAATGATGGAGTGCGAACATTGTCAGAAAAGCTTTGACGATCCGTAAGTTGTGATACCTTCACGGCTGGCTCGACCATTGGCTAATATTTCTCCGGCAGATCTATCTTTGAAACTCACTGCAAGTGGCATTCGGAACGTCAAGCTCAGTTGCGGAGACCGAAGCAACGGCAATATCGACCTAATGCACATGATGAGACTGAAAACACTGCATCGCCCGCAGTATCTTCCCTCGGCGCCTCCCAGAGCGATCATGCCAGCCTTGCCTCTACCGACCTCTCCAACGACCCCAATCGCTTAAACGTAACATGTGTTCCCGAATTTCGAATACCGAGCCCTGGAGTCACATCACCAAGCGATGTCGCATCTAGCACTTGGCGAGGGTCAGAGCCCTTGGGCATTCATACTGTTAAAGAGGTTCTCAAGAAATTCCCAGAATATAACGAAGATCAGAGTAAAAGTAGCAAAGGGCATGCTAAGGAGCTGGAATGTCAAGATTGTCATGCAGTTTTCTTCACACAGGCAGACTGCGACCACCACCAACAGACTGGCCTTTGCCAAGATTCCGCAGCGGTTGCATATGTCATGATCAGTGACGCTGCACAGCCTGGAGGATACCGTGTGGAGAGACGAGTTTTACCCTTTGATGTATCTCATAGCCGCATCAAATGCCCAAAATGCAAGCAGAGCTTTGCGACGCAGGAAGGACTAGAACGCCACCAGACCAGTCACGTTGCCCAGCATCTCGAGTGTGTGCATTGCCAAAGGCTATTTCACACCGTGACAGAATTAGAGTCTCATTACGACTGGCATGATGACATGGAGTTTCGGCACCACCGGAACAAGATTCGCGCTAAACAGCCAGGACTGAAATTGCTCAGCGATTTGGGTTACCGTGACCAGACGAAAATAGCAGTCCCGACTTTCAAGAGGCAGCCAATGCTCCCAGGTCCACCGAAACCTATGCCAGTCATTCATGAAGGCTCAAGTGCCGTGAATAGCGATCCAGGTATGCTGCGACCGTTTCGCCCTTGATTGTGTGCAGCACTGAATATTTCACAGTTGAGACAAGCTCAAATGATGATTTCGTTGCCATCAGTTTCATTAGCGCGGAGGACCTTGAAAGGACGCATGCCCCAAATGGCATCTTCCGTGACCCAAATATAGAAGATCTACGGCCACATACTGCTGAGAGCGAGCCATCCACCCCACAGTCTTCCGATCACTTACCCGTCAGACCAGCATCTAGCGAGATATCGTCCCAGCGTTCCATAAATTCACTAGACATGAAACTCGAAGCAAATCTGCGACCTGACAGTCCTGGCAAGAAGACCTCGTCAATCCGTAACCTCTTCCGGAAAAGCCAGATCCCGACCCCTCCACAAAGTTCGTTTATCCATCTGCATACAAAAAAGGCTACGTTTGTTAATCGTATCACAGGCCCTACCGCACCGAAATCCCCAACCAGTCCTCCAGTCCTAAACGGCCACAAACAGCAAGATAGCATTTGTAGCAATAATGCAGGACCCGATTATCAACTCCTTGGGGAAATAATACGGCGAGTTAGTGACCAAGCTTCCAAGAAGGATCTTAGTGCAGTGAAACAGGAAAGTGAGGAATTCTTGGGCAAACCTCCGAGTCATTTCCGTACGCCAAAGCAGCATCATGTCCGCATTCAAGCCCTGAGCAGTCCCGAAGGGGTCATAGTTACTGATGTCCGAGGCGTTACCCGAGTCTTGAATGATCATGCCAAAGACGAGTTGACTTCAGGCATCAAGAACATGCCTGCTCTGAGCTGGGCTAGAGCAAAGGTCCGCATCCTTTCTACACGAGCCGACCTGAGCGCCGAACAAGGCGATCTCGCAGATGCGCTATGGTGCTATGAGCAGCTACTGGAATTCATCGCGAAGTTCCCCGCCATCTTCCCAGGCGAGGTATGGAACACCGCCATACTAGCAAACCTTGCCGACCTTGCCGAGAAATTGAACAATCCCGCACAAGCCGAAACTTACTACCTTCGGGCCCTCGATTCGTCTTACAGTCGACGTGGCCGGTATGACAATGACAATGTGAAGCTGCTCCAAGCACTGGCTGAACTGTGCAAGAATACCGGACACCTGCGAGGCGCCGCCGAGCTGTTCTCTCGTGTCCTTCGCCGCCATGAGGAGATTGGAGGACTGGAGTCCAAGGAGACGCTCGTCGCAATGCAAGATCTAGCTGCTGTCCATGCGAAGCTTGGGAATTTGCAGGCCGCAAGAAAACTGTATGAAAAGTCACTCGAAGGGCTCGAAACGATCTCGAGCCTCGATGACCAGACTATGTTGTCTGTGATGAACGCCCTGTGCGACATCTATGTCCAGTTGAACCACATGGATGAGGCGCATGCGCTTGCCCTGCGTGCGCTTCCGGCTATGCGCTTGGTACTCGGCCCGGACCACGCCCTGACACGTGCCACCCTCTCGCATTACTTCGAATACGCGACGAACTTTGACTTCAACGAGCACATCGAAGCTCTCCTGCAAGATTACCGAGAGCACCATACAGATGGAGGACTATGGGTCTTGCAAGGTCTTGCCCGTGCGTATTCGCTGGCTGGTTTACAACTTGATGCGGTCCGGGCCTTTAAGTTAGTCTGGGAAGCACGAACCGCACTACAAGGTCCACAGGAATACGGAACTCTGGATGCACTTCAAGGCTGGTGTCTTGCGCTTGAGTTTATGGACGACGTTGATCGCGCTACAAATTCGTACACACACCTTCTGCAAATGTCGTCGCGTACACCTCTTGGTCACGAGGCGAGGAAGAGGATCAATCTAACACGTGCACGACTGGCGTCACTCCGAACAAGGCGAAATTCACTTGAGGAAGAGAAGATCGCCTGGGGTCAGCACGGTCTCGGGCATTGCAGTACGTGTAAACAGATGACGAACAGCTTCTGTCTCAGCTGTCAGTTTTTCCGCTTCTGCAGCGAAGAGTGCAGAGAACGCTCAGGTAATGCTCACAAAGCCGCATGTCACCCGTCTATTTCGCTGTGTGAGTCAAAGAGCGTGTCGACAGTCGACAGTGTGCCAACTCGGATCTCACAGATGGCGGTCGAGACGGTGCAGGCGCGGGATATAAAGCTTCATCTTCGAACCAGAGTGTACAAAATCGCTGGGGCTTTCGCGTTGTCGCTGGACCCAAGGCGATTTGCGACGTTCAGGGTCAAGTTGAGCAGCCCCGTGGACACATTTCTTATGTTTGAGAAAGAGGCAGATATGCGATACGCCATTGTGGACGTCACTCCCGAACCTGTGGATCCGAGGGCTTCAATGTCTAGCATCTCTCAACTCGGCGATACAAGCTTTCCTTTCAAATGGTTCACGCCACAGGAGCAGCCGGTGCTGGTAGTGCCGAGCGGGCGGGAGGTCTATCTGTTGGTTGCACCAGGTCAGGAAATGCTAAATGCAATTGTGGCCAAGAGACAGGCTACCCGGGGAAGAGACTCGGCACATTGGTCTGGTATGACAATCCCGACTTTCGAATGCGTGGCGTACTGTCAAGGATTGGTGGTAGATAAGAAGGAATGGCAGAGATTTGCATATTTGGTTGAGGTGGAAAGCTAGAAAGAACTGGATGTCTGTTTCGATACCCCCTGGATGGATTGGATACAGATTTTATTCGTTACTTATATCAGCGCTGGAGCAGGGTCGGGGTTCGTACATTCTCGCAGCTCCCATAGCCAGGGCAGCGCTGGCACTGGGTTTGGAGGCATGACAGAGATGCATGATCCCGCCCACTTTTGGATATATACACTGCACATTGGCTTTGGTAATCTTATTTACGCTGATAGTAACCCTGAATCACGCTGTAGAAAGAGACACAAGTTCCGAACATCCATTAGCCACCCCCCAAAAGAGATTAGAATGCTTAGGAGTAGTTCCTGTAGCCTCGATATGAAATGTAGCCAACTTTGGTTGTGCCTCAACTTTTGTCATCAGGCAAACGTTAGCCAGCACGTGTCAGTCCGTAGCATCGTGTTACCAAGAACAAAGGGGTTCACAGGGCATTATTTGATTTGTGGTGTTGTGCCTGCTCCGACTTGCTGCGCTGTAAAACAGCCCGACCGAGATCGCAGAAATTCTCGTCTTGTTAGCTCACCGCCTTCAGAAATCACGACTCGGACTGGGCTCACTAGGGAGTTGGGAGGCGAATCTGGATGGGATGGTGAGGGTGCGATGAAATGCTCAAAGAGCGGGCGGGCACTGCGCATAGTATAGGACAGCTACTTGGTAACATTCGTTATGATACGGCGCTAGTAGGACTAATTGTGATTAAGTCGGAGATAGTAGAGGCTGTGGCTTGCTACTAAATCGTCCGGAGCTTTGAAAAGTGCATAGCGAATGATATAGTAACAGATGCCATGTTCTCATGACCATGTTCGTATGCTTCACGTGCGGCTTGTACTAGTCGTGCGCAACACCCCCACTCCAGAGACAGAAATATCATATTCGTATAGATTACAAGTCTTCCCCACGTGAAAGAAATTGGTTGCAACTGAGTTAGTGCTCTTTGCAACTGGAGCTTGCCTAGGGATTTCCATCAGAAAGCCGTCGGATCAAACCCTCTCCGTGATTACAGGCGGAGGCATATGGCTTGCTTTTCCAGCTGATCGGCAAGAGCCATCTTTGGTGGCATCCAAAGGGCTCTTGTTCTATGATCTAGCAAATTTTTCATGGAATCCTTGCTCCAGAAAGGGCACCTTCTCGGTGGACCAAGTCAGATCGAACTTCTTTCTCCGGCACCTGTTGATCAAAGCAACTTCTACAGGCCAAGTGTGAAGGTCCCGTTGCAGTGATGGAGCTGGCCTGGCGGTGCTTGGAAATTGAGTGCAGAGGAAGGAGTGTAGTCTGTGGACATTGTCCCGGATCGTGCCTGCTGTAATCTGTCGTGATATTGGTGACCGTAGCCACGTTGTGCCTCTGAAAGAGCACGAAAGTGCGGAGAAGTGTTACCGACAAAGTTGGAGGGTTGCTGGAATGGCAGTGAAGAAGAATTTGCTGAGGGCTCGTTTAATTGCGCGTGTTGCCCGTCATCAACTTCGGTCAATGAACAGTTTATTAGCCCGTGTTCCCAAATTTTGAAGTCAACAACATCATCAGAAATAGAATTCGCAGGATATCCGCGATCATGAGGTGAAGATAAAGGGCTGGGGAAGGGCTGTGTCGAAGTTTTTGCACTAGCAATCTCGTCTTGAAAGCCATGATCATGCCCTTGGAACTGATCTTCGTCTATATGATCAGTCTCAACTTCGTACGTCAGAAGCATTGCGTTCAGAACACTCACCTTCAAAAGGATCGTCATCAGCGGCATGGTGGCCGGATAGTGAGGCTGTGGACTGTGTACTGGAAGCGGTAAATGGCGCTAACCGCTGGAAGAGCTCTGTCAACGAATCTTCGATAGTGCGACCCAAAAGCATTTGCACCTCGTCTGATAATAATTGAGCAGTCTCTGGTGAGTGCTGATGTTGAGACAGCCGCTCAAGCACAATTTGACGTAACATCTGTGGTGCTTCTGGCGCAAGATGAGGAGCATCTGAAGCAGCCGAATCATCGACATCTAGCACGTTTTAGGGTTCATTTTGTTGACAATTTTGAGAAGCGTCTTACATGGGCTGGGAGGAGATTGTCCGTGCGGAAACAAGATGCGGAAGATAGTATACCAGCACTCTTCTGCACTTCTGCCTGTCCATTTCCTTTTCAGCTCCGTCATCTGGCCAGAAGTAAACTTTTCCGGAAAAGGGCATGTTTTGGTACTGCAGCTAACGCTTTGCTGAGCGTGTTGATCCAGCAACTGACTTGAGTCGAAGACATCAAAGCAGCGAATACAGTGATTTTCAGGACGCTGATGAACTCGATATAGATGTTGTCTGCAGTATCAGTCAATACCTGAAACGATCGATATAAAGGTGGAAGCACAGACTTCAGACGGGAAATATCACGGAAAAGACATTTCGAGCAGCCACGGTACCGTTTCTCTGCAAAGTTCACCGGAGAGTACCTGCAGATGTCGTGTTTCGAATATGGACAAGCAAGGTAGCGCTGGCATAAAGCCGCGTCAGAGGGAGTTTCCTTCCGCCGCTTTCGGTTCCCAGCGTCACAATTGTCGCCCCCGTCGTAACTGTCATCATCATCGAAGTGTGTGCGTGCTATAGTGGTGCCGGACCACACCGACACTGGTGCTTTCTCGCCAGCGAAACTTGCAAACCATTGGTTTTTGGCATCGAAGCTGAGTTGGTATAGCTCGGTCTCACGTCCCTCCTCCCTCACAGGCTGCAATAGTGGCCTGGGGCTCCACCCCGGCGGGCGTCGGGCATTATTTCTTCGAGTGAGGAAGGCTTGGGTGTAATCCTTACGGCCACGATGCAACGGCCCAATGTCCCTAACCGAATCCTGATGTCGCCTTGTCATGTTGACAGCCGGATCGAGGCCTCAATCATGCGAGTCCAGAGCAGGCCGAAGATTTACTTGAACAGGGCCTCGGAAAGAACGTGCTTTGAGGGCGAGGGCGACGAGGAAGCAACTGGGGAGGCTTTGATGGCACAATCTCTTTGGCGAGGCCGTGAGATACGGGCTAGTGAACGAGAGGACCACATCAAAGTGGCCTGATTTCCGGACCTCAAGAGCGCTCGCGGTGTGTTAATAGAGTGGCTGGTAGTCCTTGTTTCCTGCGGTGCTTCTGACACGATACGTGTAATGCTTTGACATCGATACCCTTTGATAAAAGATACACGCGAATTTATGAAGACTTAAAAGTTAGACGAAGACAGACGGAGTGAATGAACGACATTCTCGAGGGATCTAGTCGTGGAAGGACTAAAGTAGAGATAGGTAGCTAGCGGTTTGGGGAAATGAGGTGTAACCGCACGGTTGGGCCATACCAGGGTCGTCAGGCCGCGCACAAGAGAAGAAGGACAAGGTGCCGAGGGGAAGTTTGTGCATCCCTTAGGGAAGTTGCAACCATCATTGTGGTCCCGATATCAGCTAGTACGGGTGTCTCGATCGTTGGACAAGCTCTGATTGGGTTTCCATGGTTCTAGGAAGAAGGTGTCGCAAGCCATGACATGGGCGGTTCAGGTTGGATCTACTAACGGAACGTGAAAAGCCGTCTCTCGCCAGGAACAAACTCCACTCAACGGCCTAGAGCGGATAATCTTTAGTGTGCCAGCGGGTGGTTGACCTCGAGCTGCACGCTGGCAACTTTAGGGCCACCCTACACACGGGTAGCGCACGGTCCTCGATTAAAGCACAATTGTTCAAATTCAGACTGGCTGTCGCGACAATCCATACGACTTCTAGTGGCCCGGAACAGCCGGGGCGCGCGAAGGAAGCCCTTCGCACTGCCTCCATTAATAATCGCCTGACATGTCGCCGAGAGTAAGCTGGGGCATTTCAGAGCTCTATTGGGCCTGTACAGCTTGTCAGCCGCCAGAGATTAATTGAGCATTTAAAGAGATCGAGGGAGTCACACTGTCATCGGTGCGTGTCTCTACTTAGCCGCTTTTTGGTTCATCAAAAAGTTCACTCGTCGTCTAAAGTTTCGGACTTTTTCACTTGTAGGTTCAGTTGGCCGGGGGTTAGGCCCAAACAAGCCAAATAGGAAGTTGAGCTTCTTGGCCCCGCGAAGCTAACAACCAATGAGAGCTTCCTAGAGGCCAAGTTCAGGTGCAGCAACGTTATCAGACGCATATAAGTCTGTTTTACCACTTGGGAAGATGGATCGTGACATAGCAGCATGATTAATGCCCGTCCAACTCAATGTACCGACCCCAACACCAAGTGAACCTTTTCGCATTTACATGACAGAACATTCACTCTCGCCGTGTTTACTGACAGCACTCCTCGAAACCCTCGTCTTCGTCATCTTGCCCCCTCCCTTCTGCAGATCCTCCAGCCTTTCTCTCGCTTTCGGGAAATTCTGAGCTACACCGGCCAGTTAGCAATCAAATTCGTTGAATATTGGCACATTTTCTCGGAAACTCACAAGCAGCCCGCCAATACCACCTCTTTGCCTCCTCCAGGTTCGCTGGCGCTCCAATTCCTACTTCTGTGAAATAGCCCATAGCGTATTCAGCCTTCGCCAACCCTGCGCTTGCTGACTTCCGCGCCCAGAGATATGCTTCCGTATCACTCTGCTTTATCAGACCTTCCGAGCCGGTCAAATACCACCCACTAAGCGCGAGCTCAGACTGATGTTCTCCTTGCGCCGCGGCACGACTGTACCATGCGATGCTCTGGCGCGCATCAATAGGACAGCCAAGCATGCCGTACTCATACGCAGACCCAAGCCGATATTGGGAATATTTATATCCCAACTCTGCCGCCTGCGTGAACAGCTGACGCGAGTAGTTCTCATCACGGATAATGGCATCATTTGGCGCAGCAGACTCGTACAGAAGCCCTAGTTCATGCAGCGCATGGGGATTCTCTTCATCCGCACGCTCAGCAGCACGCTTCAGCCAGGAGAGAGCTTCACGTGGATTCTTTTGCTGGCCCAACAAGCCTTTAAGCAGAATCATGCCCATCTTGTACATCGCAGGCGTATCTCCA
>Ga0335075_10004122_pt1 | contig 22788 bp, 22 predicted proteins | sample Lox_Sample_24_FD_206723 | JGI IMG/M metagenome (GOLD analysis project Ga0335075, IMG submission 206723) | Soil microbial communities from Loxahatchee National Wildlife Refuge, Florida, United States - Lox_Sample_2.4 | ecosystem: Environmental > Terrestrial > Soil > Wetlands | place: USA...
TCCGACCCGGTGGCGCCGCTGTCGGAGTACGGCCGCTCCAAGCTGGCCGGGGAGCGAGCGGTCGCCGAGTGTGCGCCGGGCACGCACACCATCATCCGGAGCTCCTGGCTGTTCGGCGCCCGCGGGCATTGCTTCCCCAAGACGATGCTCCGGCTGGCCGCCGAGCGCGACGAGCTGACAGTGGTCGGCGACCAGATCGGCTCCCCGACCTTCACCGGCCACCTCGCCGCGGCGCTCGTCGGCCTCGCCGAGCAGCGCGAGCGGGCCGCGGGCGTCCTGCACCTCGCGGCCTCCAAGGAGTGCTCCTGGTGCGACTTCGCCCGGGCGATCGTCGCCGCGGGGCCGGACGCGGCGACGACCCGCGTGCGCGCCATCACCACCGCGGAGTACCCCACGCCGGCGCCACGCCCCGCCTACAGCGTGCTCCGCTCCGAGCGCGGAGCGCCCGTCCTGCCGAGCTGGCAGGACGGCCTGGCCTCGTTCATGACCGAGCTGGCGGAGGTGGCCGCATGAGGTTGCTGGTGACCGGCGGGGCCGGCTTCATCGGCTCGAACTTCGTGCATCACGTGCGCCGCGAGCGCCCGGACTGGGAGGTCGTCGTCTACGACCTGCTCACCTACGCGGGCAACCGGGCGAGCATCGAGGGGACCGGCGCTCAGCTGATCCAGGGCGACATCTGCGATGCGGCGACGCTCGATCCGGCGGTCGCGGCCTGCGACGCGGTCGTGCACTTCGCGGCCGAGTCGCACAACGACAACTCGCTGCACTCGCCCTGGCCGTTCCTGCAGACCAACGTGGTCGGCACCTACACGATCCTCGAGGCGGTGCGGGCACACGGGGTGCGCCTGCACCACATCTCGACCGATGAGGTGTACGGCGACCTCGAGCTCGACGACCCGGCGAAGTTCACGCCGGAGACCCCCTACAACCCGTCGAGCCCGTACTCGAGCACGAAGGCGAGCTCCGATCTGCTGGTCCGCGCGTGGGCGCGGTCGTTCGAGGTCAAGGCCACCATCTCCAACTGCTCGAACAACTACGGCCCCTTCCAGCATGTCGAGAAGTTCATCCCCCGCCAGATCACGGAGATCCTGGAGGGTCGGCGACCGAAGCTGTACGGCGCCGGCGAGAACGTCCGCGACTGGATCCACGCCGAGGACCACTCCTCCGGCGTGCTCGCGATCCTCGAGCGCGGCCGCACCGGCGAGACCTACCTGATCGGTGCCGACGGGGAGCGCAACAACAAGGACGTCGTCGAGCTCATCCTGTCCTTGATGGGGCGCCCGGCCGACGACTACGACCACGTGAACGACCGGCCCGGCCACGATCTGCGCTACGCGATCGACTCCACCAAGCTCCGCCAGGAGCTCGGCTGGGAGCCCCGTTATCGCGATTTCGAGGCCGGTCTGTGGGCGACGATCGCCTGGTACCGCGAGCGCGAGGACTGGTGGCGACCGCAGAAGGCCGCGACCGAGGCCAAGTACGAGGTCCTGGGTCGCTGAGCGGCGAGCCCGCCGCGCTCGCCGATCTCGAGCGCCAGATCACCGAGTGCCGCGCCTGCCCGCGCCTGGTCGCATGGCGTGAGAAGGTCGCGCGGGAGAAGCGCGCCGCATTCGCGTCGGAGGAGTATTGGGGCCGGCCGATCCCCGGCTTCGGCGATCCGGCCGCCCGCGTCGTCGTGCTCGGCCTGGCGCCGGCCGCGCACGGCGGCAACCGCACCGGTCGGGTGTTCACCGGGGACCGCTCGGGCGACTGGCTGTTCGCCGCGCTGCACGCGGTCGGGATGGCCAACCAGCCGACGTCGGTGTCGCGAGATGATGGGCTGCGGTTGATCGGCTGCTGGATCGCTGCCGCGGTTCGCTGCGCGCCGCCGGAGAATCGCCCGACTCCGGCCGAGCGCGACCGATGCCTGCCGTTCGCGGTGCGTGAGTTCGAACTGCTGCCGGCCGCGCGAGCCATCGTCTGTCTCGGTGGCTTCGCCTGGGACGCGGCGATGCGAATCCTCGCCGCGCGCGGAGACCTGATTCCGCGCCCGCGCCCGCGGTTCGCGCACGGCGCCGAGGCCACGATCGGTGAGCTGGTGCTGGTTGGCTGCTACCACCCGTCCCAGCAGAACACGTTCACCGGCCGGCTGAAGCCGGGCATGATGGAGGACGTGCTCCGCCGCGCCGCGGAGCTGGCAGGCTGGGAAACCCGAGACGGAGGCGATCAGGATGAGGGCAGTTCAGTTCAGCGAGTTCGGCGGTCCCGAGGTGCTGCAGGTCGTCGAGGTACCTGAGCCGCACGCCGGACCGCGAGAGATCCGCGTCGTGGTCAACGCCTGCGGGGTCAACCCCGTCGACTGGAAGATCCGCCAGGGTTTCATGGGCGGGGACCTCCCGCGTGGCATGGGCAGTGAGGTCTCGGGCGTGGTCGACCAGGTCGGCGACGAGGTGTCCGACGTCACCGCGGGCGATGAGGTGTTCGGACCGACGTCGAACGGCGCCGCGGACTTCGCGGTCCTCTCCCACTGGGCGCACATCCCGGCCACGCTCGACTTCGCGGGTGCGGCGGCGTTGCCGGTCGCGGTGGAGACCGCGGCGCGGAGTCTCGATCTGCTCGAGGTCGCCGCCGGGCAGACGCTGCTGATCAACGGTGGCGCGGGTGCCGTCGGCACGGTCGCCACACAGCTCGCGGTCGACCGCGGCGCGCGGGTGATCGTCACCGCCAGCGAGCGCAACGCCGAGCGCCTGCGCTCCTACGGCGCGGAGGTGACGCCCTACGGCGAGGGTCTGGCCGACCGGATCCGCGAGCTGGCGCCGGACGGAGTGGACCGCGTCCTCGACATGGGACCCGGCGGCGCGCTGGCTGAGCTCGTCGAGATCGCAGGGGACCCCCAGCACGTGTTGACGATCTCCGACATGCAGGCCGCGGCGGGCGCGGGGGTTCTGACCAGCGGCGGGTCGACGTCGGTCCGTCGCTGGGACGCGCTGGACCATGCGGCGACGCTGATCGAGCAGGGCAAGCTGACGCTGCCGGTGCAGCAGACGTTCCCGCTCGAGCAGGTCGCCGACGCCGAACGGCTCAGCCAGGAGGGCCACCTCAGCGGCAAGCTCGTGCTACTAGTTGAGTGACGTCGCGCTCGTCGGGCTGTCGGTCGCCGACCCGCCCGAACGCTGGGCGGCCGTCGGGTTCCACGTGGATGACGGGCGGGTCAGGGCGCACTCGGTGCTGCTCACCCTGGGGATCGCGCCGCAGGGTGCCGGGATCGTTGGGTGGACGCTCGCCGGGCTGGAGCGCGACGGCGATGTGGCCGGGCTGAGGACGCGGCGGGTTCCGGGAGTTGACGGCCCGCACCATGCCGCGCCGACTTACCTCAGCCTCACCGGCGGGATCGATCACGTCGTGGTCGTCACCCCACGGTTCGACGCGCTTGCGGACGAGCTCGCCGAGCGTGGACTCCCACTGCGGCGGGTCGCGGAGATCCGCGGCACCCGGATGGGATTCCGGCGGCTCGGCGGGCCGACCCTCGAGGTGGTGCAGGCCCCCGAGGCGGCGACGAACGCGTTCTGGGGCGTGACGTTCGCGGTCCCCGGCGTGCCGGGGGGCGCGGGGAGCCTCGATGAGCTCTGCGCTCGCAGCCGGTTCCTGGGCGAGCCGCGGCCGGCCGTGCAGCCGGGCCGGCGGATCGCGGCGGTCAGCCGGGAGGCGGGGCTCTCGACACGCGTGGCGTTCATCGACCCCGAGCCGCGCTGAGGCTCCTCGCAGCCTCGCCCCCGGTCCGATTCGGCGGGGCGGGGCGGGGCGGCGCGGCGCGGCGCGGCGCGGGGCGGGTCAAGGCGGGGAGCCTTCTTGTCCGTGGGGGTGGAAAACCTTCCCGGCACCAGGCGGGGGTTGAGGCTCGGTCCGGGGCGGGGAGCCTTTTTGTCCGTGGAGGTAAGAAACCTTCCCGGCGGCACCCGCACCCCACCGGCTGCCCCCACCGGCACACCCCCGGCCACCCGGCCGCCGGCGCGACCGGTAGTCGCGCAGCGTATACACGTGGTGTATAGTGCCGCGCCATGTCCATCTCCAAGGCGTTTCTCGGTCTGCTGGAGGACGGTCCCTCCTATGGCTACGACCTCAAGCGCGAGTACGACGCGCGGTTCGGCCTCGACCGTCCGGTCGCCTACGGCCAGGTGTACGCGACCCTCTCCCGGCTGCTCAAGCACGGCTTCGTCACCGTCGAGGCGATCGAGCCCGGCGACGGACCCGAGCGCAAGCGCTACGCGATCACGCCCGAGGGGGTCGCTGACGTCGAGCAATGGCTCGGCGAGCCCGAGCGGCCCGACCTGTACCTGCAGTCGACCCTCTACGCGAAGGTCGTGATCGCGCTGCGCAGCGGCCGGGAGGCGATCGAGATCCTGGACACCCAGCGAGCGGAGCATCTGCGGTTGATGCGGGAGCTCACCCGCCGCAAGATGGACGGGACGCTCGTCGATCAGCTCGTCTGCGACCACGCGCTGTTCCACCTCGAGGCGGACCTGCGCTGGCTGGAGCTGACCGCGGCCCGCCTCGACGAGCTCGCCGGGGCGGTGACCGCATGAGCCGCGGCGCCATGTCGTCAGCCACCGTCGCGTCGGAGGCGATCCCCGCCGAGGTCGGCCGCCCGCTGTTGGAGTGCCGCGTGCTGGTCAAGCGCTTCGGCCAGACGCCGGCGCTCGACGGTGCCTCGCTCTCGCTCGGCGCGGCCGAGATCGTCGCGGTGATGGGCCCCTCGGGCTCGGGCAAGTCGACGCTGCTGCACTGCGCCGCGGGGATCCTCGCCCCCGACGCGGGCGAGGTCATCTACGACGGCCGGGAAGTGGGGCGGCTGCCCGACTCGGAGCGCAGTCGCCTGCGCCGGTCGGAGTTCGGCTTCGTCTTCCAGTTCGGCCGGCTGGTGCCCGAGCTCTCGTGTGCGGAGAACGTCGCGCTCCCGCTCCGGTTGGCCGGCGTTCCGCGCCGCCGGGCCCGCGATCAGGCCGGCGAGTGGCTCGGCCGGCTGGAGGTCGCCGACCTGGCGGGACGCCTGCCCGGCGATGTCTCCGGCGGTCAGGGGCAGCGCGTCGCCGTCGCCCGCGCGCTCGTCACGGGGCCTCGCGTGGTGTTCGCCGACGAGCCGACCGGAGCGCTCGACTCGCTCAACGGCGAACGCGTGATGCAGCTGCTCACCTCCGCCGCGCGTCAGAGCGGCGCCGCGGTCGTCCTCGTCACCCACGAGGCCCGCGTCGCCGCCTATGCGGACCGCGAGGTCATCGTCCGCGACGGCCGCACCCACGCCCGGTGATGTCCCGCACCCACTCCCGCGCCCTCCCCGAGCTCGGCCTCGGCATCCAGGTCGCGCTCGCCTCGCGCATCACCCGTCTCCGCACCGTCCTCACTGCCGGAGGGGTCGCCCTCGGCGTGATCGTGCTCGCACTCGCCGCCTCGGTGCCGCACGCCTACTCGGCGCGCAAGGCCCGTGAGCACGCGTCGACTCCCGTGTTCCATGGCGGCTCCGGCCGGCTGCGCCTGCTCTCCGGGAGCACGAGCTTCCGCGGGGTGACGATCGGCGAGAACGCCGTGCAGGTCACCGGCGCGTCCGCGGACGGCCCGGTCCCCCTGCCTCCGGGAGTCAGGCAACTGCCCGGGCCCGGTGAGATGGTCGTCTCCGGCGAGGTGCTCGCGCTGCTGCGCGGACCGCACGGAGCCGAGCTGCGCCGCAGGCTGGACGCACGGGTGGTCGGCACGATCGGCGACGCGGGTCTCAGCGAGCCTCACGACGCGGTCATCTACCGCGGCAGCACGGCGCTCACCGCGCTCGGTGAGCCGACGGTCGGCCGCTTCGGTGGCAGGGGCAGCCCATCGCCGACCCCCGTGCTGATCACGCTGCTCGTGATCATGATCGTCGTCGCGCTGCTGCTGCCCGTCGCTGTGTTCGTGGCCACCGCTGCGCGGTTCGGGGCCGAGGAGCGAGACCGCCGGCTGGCGGCGATGCGGCTGGTCGGCGCCGATCGCGTCACGACTGCCCGGGTGGCCGCGGGCGAGTCTCTCTTCGGGGCGGTGGTGGGCCTGATCATCGGTGCTGCCGGATTCCTCGCGGTGCGAGTGCCGGTCGCCCACATCAACGTGGCCGGGATCGATGTGTTCCCCGCCGACCTCCGGCCGTCGCTTACGTTCGCCGTGCTCGTCGCGCTGCTCGTCCCGCTCAGTGCGGTGGCGGCCACGCTCATCTCGATCCGGCGGGTGGCGATCGAACCGTTGGGCGTCACGCGCCGTGGCACCGAGACACGGCGGCGGCTCGGCTGGCGTCTGGTCGCGCCGGTGATCGGGTTCGTGCTGCTCGCGCCGCTGCTGGGCTCCTCGGACCGGCTGGCGGGGGCCTTCGGCCAGGCAGAGGCGACCGCGGGCGTCGTCCTCGTGCTCGTCGGCGTGACCGCGCTGCTGCCGTGGGTGGTGGAGGCGACGGTGCGCCGCGCGCCCGACGGGCCGCTGCCCTGGCTGCTGGCGATCCGGCGGCTGCGCGGTGAGGAGGGGACGACCGGGCGCGTCGTCGGTGCCATCGGGCTGGCCGTTGCCGGCGCGATCGCGCTCTCGATCGTGTTCAGCGCCGCCCAGTCCGATGTCCGCGTGCGGGTGACCCCGCTGCAGGCGCGATCGCTCATCGTGGACATGAGCGCCTCGACGCCCGCGGGCGCCCGTCGCGAGCTGGGCGCGCTCCGCGGGGTACCTGGGGTGGCGCGGGTCTCGGGAGAGACCGAGCACCTGCGGCGCGCGACGGTCGTGGATGCGACCGTCGTGATGCGGTCCGCCGGCGACCAGGGCGCGGTGGCGGCGGTGCGCGATCGCGCCGCCGCGCTTGATCCGCTCGCTCAGGTCATGCCGATGGTCGGCGGCGGATCCGAGGCCCACACGCTCTCGGACCTGCGTCGCGTGCTGTTCGCCGGCGCGGTGATCGTGCTGCTGATGATCGGCGCCAGCCTGCTCGTCGCCGCGGGCGAGGGGCTGCGCGAACGCCGCCGGGCGCTCGCCGTGCTGGCCGCCTTCGGCACGCGGCGCTCGACCGTCGCGTGGTCGATGTTCTGGCAGGCGGCGATCCCGGTGGTGGGCGGCCTGCTGCTCGCCGTCGGCCTCGGGATCGCCCTGGGCGCGATGCTGTCGGCGGTGGTCAGCCTGTCGCCACAGTTCGACTGGGGCGCGATCGGGTTGATGCTCGGGGCCGGGGTGGCGGTGATCGCCGCGGTGACCGGCCTCACGCTGCCGACCGTCACCCGGATGATGCGCCCAGAGGCGCTGCGGGTCGAATGACCACCGGCGAGATGCAGATCTTCGTCTCGCGCAGCCCGGGCCGGCGCGCGGGCGTGGCCGCCGTGGCGGCCGCATGTGCGGTGGCGCTCGGCCTGGGGGTCGGCGGCGGGGGACCACTGTTCGGCCTGGCCGGCCGCCTGTGGCGCTTCGGCCGCCGGGCTGCGACGCGCGCGCGACTGGGGGTGGCTGCCGGTGACCCTGGCGGTTGGCCTGCTCGTCCAGCTCGCCGTCACCCACGTCTACGGCTGAGCTCCGCCCGGCGGGGGTGGTCGTTTTCCGGACGACCCGTCTGACCAACGACCAGCGGGCCGAGCGAGTACCTTCCCCGCCGTGTACGACGTCGCCGCCCTCCGCGCGCGGATCCCCGCGCTGAACCCGCCCCACCCACCCACCGCGTTCTTCGACGGGCCGGGCGGTTCGCAGACGCCGGCCGAGGTGGCGCAGGCGATCGCCGCCGCCCTGACCGCGCCCCTGGCCAACCGCGGGACGATCAATCGGGCGGCTCAGAACGCAGAGGACATCGTGGTCGGAGCGCGCCGGGCGGTGGCCGACCTGCTGGGGACGGACGCCCGGGGCGTCGTGTTCGGCCGCTCGATGACGCAGCTGGCCTACGACTTCGCACGGGTGCTCGCCGCGGGCTGGGGACCGGGCGACGAGGTCGTCGTCACCCGTCTCGACCATGACGGTCACATCCGGCCCTGGGTCCAGGCCGCGGAGCGTGCGGGCGCGCAGGTTCGCTGGGCCGACTTCGACCCGGACACCGGCGAGCTCACCGCCGGCGACATCGCCGCCCAGCTCACCGGTCGCACCCGGCTGGTCGCGGTCACCGGCGCCTCGAACCTGATCGGAACCCGACCGCCGCTCGCCGAGATCGCACAGCTCGCCCACGACCGGGGCGCGCTGTTCAGCGTCGATGCCGTCCATCTCACCGCGCACGCGCCGATCGACCGCCGGGAATTCGGCGCCGATCTGTTGTTCTGCTCGCCGTACAAGTTCCTCGGCCCCCACTGCGGGGTGCTCGCCGCCGACCCGGCACTGCTCGAGACCCTGCACCCGGACAAGCTCGCGCCGTCGACCGACGACGTCCCTGAACGGTTCGAGTACGGAACGCTGCCCTACGAGATGCTCGCTGGGGTGACGGCGGCGGTCGACGTCATCGCCTCGCTGGCCCCCGACAGCGTGGGCGCCGGGCGCCGGGAGCGCGTGGTCGTCGGGATGGAGCAGGTCGAGGAGCACGAGGACGCCCTCCGGGCCGAGCTGGAGCACGGTCTCGCCTCGGTCCCCGGGATCACTCAGCGAGCCCGTGCCTCCCGCCGCACTCCGACCCTGCTGCTCACGTTCGACGGTCGTGACGCGGCGGCGGTGGCCGACACGCTGGCCGAGCAGAACATCAACGCGCCGGCCGACTCCTTCTACGCGATGGAGGCGTCGCGCCGCCTCGGCCTGGGCGACGCGGGCGGTATGCGCGTCGGCCTGGCGCCCTACACCGATCAGGCCGACATCCAGCGCCTGCTCGACGCGCTCCAGGCAGCGGTCAAAAGCTGACCTCTATCTCCCGGTCCGGCCCGTGCCGGCGGGTAGATTCGAATTCATGGCGGCCCTCGACGTCTTCAGCCCGCGTACCCGTGAGTGGTTCACGAAGGCGTTCGACGGCCCGACCGCGGCGCAGGAGCAGGCGTGGCCCGCCATCGCCTCCGGCGAGCACGTGCTCATCTCCGCGCCGACGGGGTCCGGCAAGACGCTCGCCGCCTTCCTCTACGGAATCGACCAGCTCTCCGCTGAGCCGGCGCCGACGACGCGCAAGGACCGGCGCATCCGCCTCGTCTACGTCTCGCCGCTGAAGGCGCTCTCCTACGACGTGGACCGCAACCTGCGCACCCCGCTGCGCGGCATCGGCGCCGAGCTGCAGGTCGCGGTCAGGACCGGCGACACGCCGCAGAAGGAGCGCGCGCAGATGTTGCGCGAGGCGCCGGACATCCTGATCACCACCCCCGAATCGCTCTACCTGATGCTCACCGGCCGGGCGCAGACGCTGTTCGAGGGAACCCGCTGGTGCATCGTCGACGAGATCCACGCCGTTGCCTCCACCAAGCGCGGCTCGCACCTCGCGCTCACGCTCGAGCGTCTGCAGCAGGCCTCCGATCACGAGGTTCAGCGCATCGGCCTGAGTGCGACCCAGAATCCGCTGGAGGAGGTCGGCCGCTACATGGTCGGGCCGCGGCGGACCTGCCGGATCGTCGACACGGGCGTCAAGAAGGAGCTCGACCTGAAGATCCACGTGCCGGTCGAGTCGATGGTCGAGCCCGACGACGGGGCGGGCGGGGATCGTATTGATTTGGATCCGCTGGCCGGTGGAGAGGCGACCCGCCGCTCGATCTGGCCCGCGATCTACCCCGAGCTCGTCGAGCTGATCAACGCCCACAAGTCGACGATCCTGTTCGTCAACAACCGCCGCGGCGCCGAGCGGCTCGCGCTGCGGCTCAACGATCTGGCCGAGCGCGAGATCGCCCGCTCCCATCACGGCTCGCTGGCCCGCGAGGAGCGGACGATCGTCGAGGAGATGCTGAAGGCCGGGGAGCTCCCGTGCCTGGTGGCGACCTCGAGTCTGGAGCTCGGGATCGACATGGGTGCGGTCGACCTCGTCATCCAGGTCGAGTCGCCCAAGTCGGTCTCGCGCGGGCTGCAGCGGATCGGCCGCGCCGGCCACTCGGTCGGCGACGTCTCGCGCGGGCGGATCTTCCCCAAGTTCCGCGCCGACCTGCTGGAGTGCGCGGTCGTCGCCCAGCGGATGCGCGAGGCGCGGATCGAGACCACGGTGGTGCCGCGCAACGCCCTGGATGTCCTCGCCCAGCAGATCGTCGCGATGACCGCGGCCGCCGAGCAACACGACACCGACACGACGGTCAACGTCGACGACCTCTACGCGCTGGTCACCCGCACCCACTCCTATGCCGAGCTCACCCGCCCGCAGCTGGAGAACGTGCTGGACATGCTCGACGGCCGGTACCCCAGCTCGGAGTTCGCCGAGCTGCGGCCCCGCATCGTGTGGGACCGGGTCGCCGGCACCCTCCGGGCGCGCCCCGGCGCCCGCCAGCTCGCCGTGACCAACGCGGGCACGATCCCAGACCGAGGGCTGTACGCGGTGACGCTGCCGGACGGCCGTCGCGTCGGTGAGCTCGACGAGGAGATGGTCTACGAGGCGCGTCCCGGGCAGACGTTCCTGCTCGGCGCGAGCACCTGGCGCATCGAGGAGATCGGCCGTGACCGGGTGATCGTCACCCCGGCGCCCGGCCTCCCCGGCGCGGTCCCGTTCTGGAAGGGCGACACGCTCGGGCGGCCCAAGGAGCTCGGCGAGGCGATCGGCGAGTTCGCGCGCTGGGCGGTCGACCAATCCCCGGAGCAGCTCGAACGGGACTACGACCTCGACGAGAAAGCCGCCAAGAACCTCGTCCAGTTCCTGCAGGAGCAGCAGGAGGCCACGCGCGTCGTCCCCTCAGACCGCGCGATCGTGGTCGAGCGCTTCCGCGACGAGATCGGCGACTGGCGCCTGTGCGTCCTGTCTCCGTTCGGCGGCCGTGTCCACGCCGCCTGGTCGCTCGCGCTCTCAGCGCGGATCCGCGACGAGTTCGGCCTGGAGTCCGACGCGATCTACTCCGACGACGGGATCATCGTCCATCTGCCCGACGCCGAGGAGCCGCCGGGTGCGGACCTGGTGCTGCTCCAGCCCGACGAGATAGAGGACCTGGTCGTCGGCGAGCTCGGCTCAAGCGCGCTGTTCGGCGCGCGCTTCCGGGAGAACGCGGGGCGAGCCCTGCTCATCCCGCGCGCCCGGCCCGGAAAGCGCACACCGCTGTGGCAGCAGCGTCTGAAGTCGCAGTCGCTGCTGGAGGTGGCCAAGAAGTACGGGGAGTTCCCGGTGATCCTGGAGACCTACCGGGAGTGTCTGCGCGACGTGCTCGACGTGCCCGGCGCGGTCGAGCTGCTCACCAAGATCCACCGCCGCGAGCTCTCGCTGGTCGAGGTGGAGACCGCCACCGCCTCGCCGTTCGCCTCGAGCCTGTTGTTCGACTACGTCGCCACCTACATGTACGAGGGCGACACCCCGAACGCGGAGCGGCGGGCCGCCGCGCTCAGCCTCGACCGCGACCTGCTGCGCGAGCTGCTCGGCCAGGAGGAGCTCCGTGACCTGATCGACGCCGGCGCTCTCGAGCAGGTGGAGGCCGACCTCCAGTGCCTGTCCGAGCCCGCCCAAGCGACCGGGCGCGACGGCCTGCTCGACGTGCTGCGCCGCGTCGGCGACCTCACCGAAGCGGAGATCGCCGCCCGCACCCTCCAAGGGCTTGACCCCAAGCCGATGCTCGAGGAGCTCAGCCGCGAGCGCCGCGCCACCAAGATCCGCGTCCACGGCGAACCCCGCTGGATCGACGCGGCCGACGCCGGGCTGTACCGAGACGCGCTCGGCGCCGCGCCGCCGGGCGGCCTGCCGACGGCGTTCCTGGAGGATGTCCCCGATGCGCTGGAGCGCCTGCTCAAACGATACGCAGCCACCCACGGCCCGTTCACGACCGGCGAGGTCAAAGGCCGGTACGGGATCGATCCGGGCGCCGCGCTGCGCGAGCTCGAACGCGCGGGCGAGCTGGTCCAGGGCGAGCTGCGCCCGGGCGGCTCGACGCGGGAGTGGTGTGACCCCGACGTCCTGCGTCGACTGCGCCGCGCCTCGCTCGCGGTGCTGCGCAAGGAGATCGAGCCTGCCGAGCAGCGTGAGCTCGCCCGCTTCCTGCCCGCCTGGCAGGGAGTCGATCGCCATCCGCCGAGCGGGGCGGGAGTCGATCGGCTGCGCGAGGTGCTGGTCCCGCTGCAGGGACTCGCGCTCCCCGCCGAGGTGTGGGAGCGGGATGTGCTCCCCCGGCGGACCGGCGCGTACTCGGCGTCCTGGATGGATCAGCTGTGCGCGGCAGGTGAGGTGGTGTGGATCGGCGCGGGCGCGCTCGGGCGCAACTCAGGCCGGGTCGCGCTCTACTTCCGCGAGGACCTCCCGCTGCTCGGCGCCCCGCCGTTCAAGGGCGAGCCCCCGGCCGGCGAGGCTCATGACGTGATCCGTGAGCGCCTGACCCGCGGAGCGTGCTTCTTCACCGACCTGCTCGCCGACGTCGACGGGCTCAGCCCCGAGGAGATCCAGGAGGCGCTGTGGGACCTCGCCTGGGCCGGCGAGGCGACCAACGACGCGTTCGCGCCGCTGCGGGCGCCACGGCTGACGCTTGCCCGCGCCCAGCGCGAGCAGCTGCGGCGCGGTCAGGCGCGCCGCGGCCGCTTCGGCGCCGGGCGGCGAGCCGCGTCCCGCACCGCGGCGCAGGTCCAGGGGCGCTGGTCGCTCACCGAGACCTTGCTGAACGCGGGCGGGCCGATCGACCCTGGGGAGCGCCGCCGCGCGCTCGGCGAGCTGCTGCTCGAGCGTTACGGCATCGTCACCCGCGAGCAGGTGCTCGCCGAGGGGATCACCGGCGGATTCTCGGCGATCTACGGGGAGCTGTCCCAGCTCGAGACCCTCGGCGTCGCTCGGCGCGGTTACTTCCTGGAGGGCCTGGGCGGAGCTCAGTTCGCGCTGCCCGGCGCCGTCGAGCGGCTACGGGCGCGCGCGCCGGTCGGCGCGGACGTCGAAACCCAGGCGCTCGTGCTCTCCGCCGTCGATCCCGCCCAGCCCTACGGCGCCGCGCTGCCGTGGCCGAGGACGGACACCGGCCGGCGACCCGCACGGGCCGCCGGTGCCCATGTCGTGCTCGTCGGCGGCGACCCGGTCCTCTATGTGGAGCGTGGCGGCAAGGGTCTGTCGACGCTGGTCCCCGCCGGCGATCCCGGGCTGCAGCCGGCACTCGCGGCGCTCGCCGAGCATGTCCGCGCCGGCCGGATCAAACGGCTCGGCCTGGAGAAGGTCGATGGCGAGCCGGCGATGAGCTCTCCGCTGGCCGCAGCGCTCACCGCGCTCGGTTTCCAGGAGGGGCCGCGCCGACTCACGCTCAGCGCCTGACCGGGCGGGCGGCGAGCCCACCTAGGATCAGCGCCATCGATTCGACGAGCGAGGAGGCAGCGATGGCAAAGGAGATCTACACCGCGACCGCGACCGTGACCGGGGGGCGGGCGGATGGTCACGGCGTGTCCTCGGACGGCAGGCTCGACGTGCATCTCCGTCCGCCCACCGAGATGGGCGGCGACGGCGAGGGCACCAACCCCGAGCAGCTGTTCGCCGTCGGCTACGCCGCCTGCTTCGAGGGGGCGCTGGGCGCGATCGCCCGTCGCCAGAAGGTCGAGCTCGGCGCGGTCTCGATCGACAGCCGGGTCAGCCTCTCTCCGAACGGCAGCGGCGGTTTCATCCTCTCGGCGGGACTCGACGTCACCCTGCCCGACATCTCCGACCCCGGGCAGGCGGCCGAGATCGTGCGGGCCGCCCACCAGGTGTGCCCGTACTCCAACGCGACTCGCGGCAACATCGAGGTCGCGCTCACCGCCAACGGTCAACCCGTCGACTCGTGACGTGGTGAGCCCGACCGGGTCACGGCCGCTCACCGTCGCCGAGCTCGAGCAGTGGACGGCATCCGGCGCGCACTGGCGACCTCAGCGGTTCGAGGCCGACCGCGTGATCGTCGATCTCTGCCAGTGCACCGGCGAGCTCGTGGAGCGGCGAGAGGCCGTCGACCCAGAGGTCGTGGCGTACGTGCGCGCCCACGCGAGCGACGCCGCCTGACCGGTCGATGTTCAAGGTCGCGCGTTCCTGCGTCTCATCGGCTACTCAGACCCGCAGGCGCCGGTCGTGCTTGCGATACGCGATCCGGAACAGCCGCCCCGCGAGCGCGAAGTGCAGCGCGGCGGCGACGAGCAACAGCCACGCCCACCGTCCACCGTGGCCGGTGCTGTAGAGGATCGCCGTGAGCACGACCAGGTAGATGCCGATCACGATCCGCAGCCACCCGATCTGACGCGGGTAGCGCGACCCCAACGTGAAGATGCTCTTGTGTGGTTGATGAGTGCTCATGATCCCTCCCGGGACCTGTCTCGGAGGAACTCCCTCGCCGGGGTGACCTCCGCTCGGTTTGAACTTTGTGTCGCAAACTTAGCGTAGTTTGTCCCACAAAGTCAAGCCCGGATCTCAAACTCACCTCGGGTCGCGCTCACGCACCGCGGGCGCGCGGCGCGTGAGGACTCCGCCGCCACGTTGCGGCAGATGCTGAACGGAGTCTGAGATGCTGTCCGACATGCAATTTGCCAAGAAGAACATGCGAGATGTGGAGGACTCGGCGGCCAAGTACGGCCTCTCGGCCTCCCAGGAGGCGCGATTCCCGCGTGAGGACCTCGGCGCCGAGCAGACCGGCTTCAACTATCTGACGATCAAGCCCGAGCAGCGTGAGGCGTTCGCGCACCGTCACCGCAGTGCCGAGGAGATCTACCTGGTGCTGGAGGGCTCGGGACGCGTGAAGCTCGACGGGGAGCTGGTCGACCTCGAGCCTCAGGACGCGGTTCGCGTGAGCCCGGGCGTCGCTCGGTGCTTCGAGGCGGGCCCGGACGGTCTCACCGTGGTCGTCTTCGGGCCTCGCGTGGAGTCCGACGGCGAGACCGTCGAGGACTTCTGGGACCAGTAGCAGCGAGCTGGGTCCGACCGGACGGCCACCCGAGCGGCCGGGCGCGGGAGAGCTTTAGTCAGGATTTGTGTGCGGCGTTCGCGGCTGTCCTGGCCACGATGGGTATCGCCGCGGCCGCCGCTGAGGCGCAGACCGAGAACGTCGTGCCGACGGTGAAGCACGAGATGCGCACGATGAAGCGCGCGGTCGCGTCCGAGAACCTCAAGCACGCCAAGGTCAACACGCGGGCACAGGCACGGCGGGACGAGCCCAAGTTCCGGGCGCTGGCGACGACCCTCGACCGGGCCGCGACGGTCGTCTCGCGATCGTCCACCGACTCGGCGACTCAGCGCCGCGGCAGGCACGATTGGGTGCTGGCCGTCCGCGGTGTCGTCAAGGGCTACCGGCAGTTCGACTACGCGCTCAGCGACATCGCGCACGGACGCCAGGATGCGGCCAAGCGAGAGGCGCTCCGGGCCGAGGGCACCGTCCTCCGCGCGGCCAAGACACTCGTCACCGCAGACAAGCTCCTGAAGATCCGCTCCAGCTGACCGCGGGAGTCGTTCAGGCGAGCCGCTTCTCCAGCCAGAGGTCGGCGTAGGGCTCATCGTTGAAGGCCGCGACCTCGCGCCATCCGGCGGACGCGTAGAGCGCGACCGCCTCGCCGAGGTCGCGGTTCGTCTCGATCCGTGCGACGCTCGCCCCGGCCTCGCGGGCGCAGCGCTCGAGCGTCTGAAGCAGCCGTCGTCCGAGGCCGAGCCCGCGCGCGTCGGGAGCCAACCACATCCGCTTGATCTCGGATGGGGCGCCGTCGTGGTGCTTGACCGCGCCGCATCCGACCGGATCGTCACCCAGGTAAGCGACGAAGAACGCGCCGGCGGGCGGTCGCAGCTCCTCGGGCATTGCGGTCGCGCCGACTGAGGGATCGAACACCCGCGCCGAGCGCCGGTTGAGCTCCTTGGTGTACCGGGCGATGCACCAGAGGGCGTGCTCGTGCTCGGGATCGACGATGACGAGCTCGACCGCGGCGGCCGTCGGGCGACGCTCGGTCATCTGGCCGGCGGATCCGTGGATCGATGCGGCCTCGCGCGCAACACGGAGCAAGCCTAACCGCCGCGATGCCGTCAGTCAGGGCGGTGGAGGGCCACTCCGGCGACCACCAGCACCAGCCCCGCACCCTCCACCCGCGAGGGGATCTGCGTCAGGACGACGATCCCGATCACGGTCGCGATCGCCGGCAGCAGCGCGACCATGGTCGCGTAGGTGGCGCGCGGGAGCCGGGCCATCGCCAGTTGGTCGGTGACGTAGGGGACGACCGAGGAGGAGATCCCGACCCCGATGCCGGCGAGCAGCGCGGTCGGCGCGGCGAACGCGGGCACCGCCTCCCAGCCCCCGATCGGGGTCACCACGACCGCGGCGATCGCCATCGCGATACACAGGCCGTCGACACCGCCGAGCCCGGGTCGCTTGGCCACCCGGTCGGCGAGCACGATGTAGAGGCAGAACAGAACCGCGTTGGCGAACGCGAAGCCGAACCCGATCGCCGCGCCACGCACCGTGACGTGGGTGAGCAGGAAGACGCCCGGGACGGCCAGCGCCAGCGCGATCACGTTGCGCGGCGTGTGCGCACCCAGCGCCGCCAGCGCGATCACCGGCAGGAACTCGATCGCGGACACGGTGGCGAGTGGCAGGCGGCTGATCGCGGTGTAGAAGCACGCGTTCATCACCGCGAGGGTCGCGCCCCAGGCGAGCAGCAGCAGGCGTCCGTCGCGATCGAGGCCGCGGACGCGGCGCCACGGCCGCCGCCAGGCGCCGAGGACCACCGCCGCTGAGACGATCCGCAGCCAGGCGACGCCCAGCACCTCGACCCGCGTGAACAGCAGCACCGCGAACGATGGACCGAGGTAGTGGAAGGTCGCGCTGACCACGAAGTACAGCTGCGGTGGTGTGGTTCGGATCCGTCGCTGCACGGCTCCCGTAGTTTCGTTGCCTGAAATGGCCTCGTACATGGGCAAGAGGCGGTAGATTGCAGACGATGCCTGAGAATCGAAGGCAAAATGGACATCGGGCCGATGATGGCCTGCTCGACCAGACGAACCTCCGCCTGCTTGCAGAGCTGCAGGCCGATGCGCGCCTGTCGCTTGCCGAGCTCGGGCGGCGCGTCGGCCTGTCCTCCCCGGCGGTCGCCGAACGCGTCGCCCGGCTGGAGCGTGAAGGGGTGATCCGCGGCTACCACGCAGAGTTCGACCCGCGTGCGCTCGGCTACGCGCTGAGCGCGGTCATTCGCGCCAAGCCGGGTCCGCGTCAGCTGCACCTGGTCGGCGAGGTGGCCCAGCGGACACCCGAGGTCGTCGACTGCCGGCGGGTCACCGGCGAGGACTGCTACGTGATGACCGTTCACGTGCGCTCGGTCGAGCACCTGGAGGAGGTCATCGACCGGTTCGCGGCCCACGGCCAGACGACGACCTCGATCATCCAGTCCGCGCCGGTTCCTCGCCGCGGAATCGACCTCGAGCTGCGATCAGAGGACTGACTGGCGCGCGTCGCTCAGGCGAAGCGACCGAACCAACGGCCGATCGCGGCGAAGAAGCGGGCCACCCGGCCGCGCTCGGGGCGCAGGATGATCACCGGCGCATCCATGTCGGCGTCCACGCGCTCGTGGGTGTCGCCGCGGACCTCGACTCCGACCGGAACGTCGCCGTACAGCGACTCGGCGGCGTTGTTCGCCCAGATCACGGCGCGCAGGTAGTACTCATCCGCGTGCGGCACCTCCGGCGCCAACTCGCGGACGCCGAGCTCGCGCGCCACCACGGCCTCGAGCAGATCGCCCATCGGGCCCTCGCGCTCGACGAGCGCCTCGCGCATGTCGTCGGCGAGCGGCAGCATCTCCGTCGCCTCGAGCATCGTGGTGTCCATCAGGGCGTCGAGCACCGAGAACAGGCCGAGGGTGAAGAGCTCCGCGGGCCTCGCGCCGGTCATCTCCGGGCCCGCGAGCTCGCAGAACCGCGCGCGGGTCAGCGCGGTGAGGGTGAGCTCGGTCGGCTTGTCATCGACACTGGCGATGACGCTCAGCGTCGCCCACCGGCGGGCGTTGTCCAGTCCGAGCAGGGCGAGCGCCTGCCCGATCGAGCGGACCTCGCCGCGCAGCCCGATGGCGGCCGAATTGACGTAGCGGAGCATGCGGAAGCTGAGAGCGACGTCGCGTGCGATCAGCTGCTCGACGTCATGCAGCTCGACGTCGTAGCGCTGCAGCGCGGAGACCACCTGGTACAGCGCGAGCCGGTTCGCGGAGACCTGACGCGTGCCCGCGACCGCCGGCTGGCAGAAGAAGTGTCCCTGGAGAAGATCGCAACCGGCCTCCACGCAGCGATCGCGCTCCTCGTAGGTCGCGATCCCCGCGGCGAGGATCTTGCAGCCGGCGGGGCGCAGCCGCTCGACCTGCGCGCGCAGTTCCTCCCGGCCGAGGTCGTGGATGTCGAGCTTGACCACCTCGAACAGGTCGAGCACGAGCTCGGCGGACGAGTCGGGCTCGAACCCGTCAAGCGCGAGCTTGTACCCCTGGCGCCTGAGATCGCGCAGTGCGGTCACCAGCTCGTCGTCGAAGTCCTCGGAGCCCGAGATCTCCAGGCCGCTCAGTCCTGGGGGAATCGCCTGGACGAGCCCGTCGAGCACGAACTCCCGCGGGACGGCGACCCACGCCTTCTTGTGCCCGACGATCCGCTCGAGATCGAGCTCGGTGAGCGAGTTGAGGACCACGGTCGCAGTCGCACGCTGCCGGCTCTCGGTGTGGTCGGCCTCTGCCCAGCCGTTGCCCCGGAAGAGCAGCTCGCAGCCGACCGCCTCGAGGTGGAGGTTGAAGATCGGTTGGCGGGCGACGAATGCGGAGTGCATGTGTGGTCGTTGTCGGCACGCAGACCAATTCACCTGAACCGCTCTGGACGCCTTGCCGAGGGCGGTTTCGGCATGCTGACGAGGTGCACGGTGGCGGCGACGCGGACAGAGGCCCGGCGGCCCGAACGGACCGGCTCGTCGTGATGGGCGTCTCGGGCGCCGGAAAGACGACCGTCGGCCAGGCGCTCGCCGCTGCGCTGGACGTCCCGTTCGTCGACGGCGACGACCTGCAGCCCGCGGCCAACGTGCGCAAGATGGCCTCGGGAACACCGCTCACCGACGAGGATCGTGCGCCGTGGCTGGCGCGGGTGGGGGAGGTGCTCGCCGGGGTGCACGGGGTGGTCATCGCCTGCTCGGCGCTGCGCCGCGCCTACCGGGACGCGATCCGCGCGGTCGCGCCCGACGCCGTGTTCGTCCAGCTCGACGTCGACCCGCGCGAGCTGGAGGCGCGGATGCGCGACCGCCGCGACCATTACATGCCCGCTTCGCTGCTCCCCTCCCAGCTCGCCACGCTTGAGCCGCTGGCCGTCGATGAGCGCGGCGTGATCGTGGATGCCTCGGGCGCTCCGGACGCCGTCCTCGCCCGCGTACGAGCCGCGCTCAGCGCAGCACGCGCTGGAGGTTGACGGTGAGCTCGGCCACGTTCGTCGCCGGCAGGTAGCGCCCGCCACCTCGTCGCGCCAGCGCAACGCCGGCGGCGCGGGCGTCGGTCGACTCGCTGGTCCCGAGGACGTGCAGGCAGTCGAGCGCCCCGGCCGCGGCCCGCGGGTCCAGTCCCCGCGTGTGCAGGCAGTCGGACAGCAGGACCGCGGTGCGGAGACGGTCCCGCCCACCCGGCGCCTCCTCCAGCAGCCGCGCTGCGGCCCGGAGCGCCGCCGCGAGGTCGGTGCGCCCGTGGCCGCGCAGCGAGAGCAGGTCGTCGATCACGCGCTCGGCCGGCGCCGGGTCGTCCAGCGACCGCAGGACCAGTGTCTCGGACGCGAACGCGATCACCCCACAGCGCAGGCGCTCTGACCCCGCACCGCCCGCCCCGTCGGACACGGCGGCGGAGACCACCGCCGATGCGGCCACCGCCGCCAGCGCCACCGCATGACCACCCATCGAGCCCGACCGGTCGACGAGCAGGCAGACCGCCCGCGGCGCGGCGGCGAAGCGGCGGGTGACGAGCTCGGATCCGTGCCGCGGGCGGCGGGCACCGGTGCGGTCGAGCGTGCGCTCGAGGTCGAGCTCCCCCTCGAGCGTGCCCGCGTGGATGGCGAGCCGGTGAGTGCCCCGCCGTCGCGGCCGTCCGCTTGCACCGAGCCGCGGGAGCAGGCGACGGGCGAGGGCACGCGCCTTCGACCGCAGCGCCGGGTCGGTGGCGACCGCCATGTCCGCGAGCAACGAGATCGCGTCGTCGGGATCGTCACGCAGGAGTTCGGAGATCGCGCGCTCGTCGATCCGCCCCACCATGGGTGAGATGGCGGAGAACCGAGCGTGGGCGTCGGCCAGCTGCCGCCGGCTGAGCGTCCGGCGCGCCGCCTGGGCGACCGCGGCACGCGTCTGCCCCGGGCTCAGCGGCTGCGGGCGGCGCTCGTCGCCGGGCGGCCTGCCGGCGCCGCGCTCCCGTTGGCCGGGGTCGCCCGGCCCGGAGGTGCCACCTGACTCCTCTCCGGGCCCGGTCTGGACGCTCGATCGTCGCTCCCGGTGGCGAGGGCGGCGTCGAGCAGTTCGGCGATCACCTCCTCGACCGTGCGCTCCTGGTCCTCGTGGACCTGGATGCGCCCGGACATGGCGGCGAGCGCGGCATCGAGCAGAACGACCCGCTCCGACCACTCCGCGTCACGGATCTGGGAGAGCTCATCCGCGAGGCGAACCATGTCAAGCGCCCCCCGGACCGAGGATCCGGTGCGGACCGCGCGATGCGTGCGGGATCCGCGGGCGATCGCCACCGCGATCGTGGCCAGCGGCGGCGCGGCCCCGGCGACCTGCTCGACGACCAGCCGCTCGGACGGCTCGTCGAGGTAGCCGATCGCCACCCGGCACATGCGGTCCGCGATCGCCTGGCTCACCCGCGCGGTGCCGACGGCGTCGTACGGGTTCATCGCGGCGACGAGCACGAACCCGTCCGCCGCGCGGATCGTCCCCAACCGGGGAACGACGAGTTCGCCTTCCGCCATCGCGGTGATCAGCGCGTTGAGCGTCTCCTCCGGGATCCGGTTGAGCTCCTCGAGGTAGAGCAGCTCGCCGGCGCGCATCGCCGCGGCCAGCGGTCCGTCGCTCCATGCCTGCGCGGTGTAGCCGCCGTCGAGCACCAGCGCGGGGTCGTGGGAGCCGATCAGCCGCGCGGGGGTGAGCTCCGCATTGCCCTCCACGAACTGCACGCCGCGTCCCTCGGCCGCCGCGATCGCGCGTAACAGCGTCGACTTACCGGTGCCCGGCGGTCCGTCGAGGGCCACGTGGCAGCCCTGGCGGATCGCCGCCGCCAGCAGCTCCGCCTCGCGGCGCAGCCCGACCACCGAGTGGCCGAGCGCGTCATGGAGTTGATTCCCGCCCACCCGACGTCGTCAGTGCTCGTGGACGATCACGCCGCGGATGTTCTTGCCGGCTTCGAGGTCGTCGTAGCCCTGGTTGATCTCCTCCAGCGAGTACCGCTTGGTCACGAGCTCGTCGAGCTTGAGCTTGCCGGCGCGGTAGAGGTCGAGCATCTTGGTGATGTCCCATGCCGGGTTGCAGTCGCCGAACAGCGAGCCCTTGATGTGCTTGCGGCCGAGCGTGATGTCGGTCCCGGACAGCTGCACGGTGAGCGCCATCGGGTTCGCCAGGCCCGTCAGGACCACGGTCCCGTTCTTGCGGATCGCGGCGGTCGCCGCCTGGACGACGCCCTCGTTGACGACATCGACGGTGACGATCGCCACGTCGGCGCCGCCCGCCCGGTTCGCCTGTGCGATCCCCAGCGCCTCCTCAGCGGTCTCGGCGGTATGCGTGGCGCCGAGCTCCTGGGCGAACTCACGCTTGGAGGCGATCGGATCGACCGCGATGATCGTGGTCGCGCCGGCGTGGGCGGCGCCCTGCACGGCGTTGGCGCCGATCCCGCCGACGCCGTAGATGACGACGGTGTCGCCGATCTGCACGTTGCCGGTGTTGACCGCCGAGCCCCAGCCGGTGGGAACGCCGCAGCCGACGAGCACCGCGGTCTCGAGCGGCAGGTCATCGTCGACCTTCACCACCGAGTGCTCGCTGATCGTCGCGTACTGGGAGAAGGTGCCGAGCATGCACATCGCACCCGCGTTCTTGCCATCGACCGAGAACGCGTAGGTGCCGTCGGGCAGGTAGCCGGCCAGGATCGTGGCGCCGAGGTCGCACAGGCTCTGCCTGCCGGTCGAGCACCACCGGCAATGGCCGCAGGCGGGGATGAACGCGCACACCACGTGATCGCCGGGGGCGACCTTCGTCACGCCGGGGCCGACCTTCTCGATGATCCCCGCCCCCTCGTGGCCGCCGATGTAGGGCAGCTCGACGGGCAGGTCGCCGGTCATCAGGTGCATGTCGGAGTGACAGAGGCCGGCCGCGACGTACCGGATCAGGACCTGATTCTCCTTTGGGTCGGCGACGTCGACCTCCATGACCTCCCACGGCTTGCCGACCTCGACCAGCACGGCGGCCCTGCTCTTCATGGCGTCTCCCTCTCCTGGTGGCTCGACGGTAGTCGACGGATTATGCGCGCTGCGCGTCGTCGGGGGCACACTGTCACTGCATGCCTGAAGGAGACACGATCGCCTATGCCGCCCACCGGATGCGCCCGGTGCTCGTGGGCCACGTCCCGGACGAGATCCGCACCCCGCACCCACGGCATGCGCTGGACCGCTGGCCTGACCGGCTGGGTGGCCGCACGATCACCTCGATCACGACGCACGGCAAGCATCTGTTCATCCATTTCGAGGGCGAGCTGACGCTCCACTCGCACCTGCGCATGACCGGAGCATGGGGCGTGTACCCACCCCCGCGCCGGCCGCGCCGTTCG
>Ga0335075_10004123_pt1 | contig 22784 bp, 33 predicted proteins | sample Lox_Sample_24_FD_206723 | JGI IMG/M metagenome (GOLD analysis project Ga0335075, IMG submission 206723) | Soil microbial communities from Loxahatchee National Wildlife Refuge, Florida, United States - Lox_Sample_2.4 | ecosystem: Environmental > Terrestrial > Soil > Wetlands | place: USA...
GCACTCGTTGCTCTGCCTTAAACGCCCATACCGAACCGGCGCCCCGGGCCACACGGGGGGGTGGAGACGATCAGCACGCAAATAGCGTGCTGATCGTCTCCACCCCAACCACCCACCGGCCAGCTGAGACTCAGCCATGTATCCGCCCAACCACCCGAGACTCGGCCGTTCAAATCCACCTAGGTGCGTCCCGGGCGCCGCTCGCCCACCGTCCCACCAACAGAAAAGGGCCGCCCGGAGGGGCGGCCCTTTTCGAAGCTTCAGCCGAGGGCTGCGCTCAGACCAACTCGAGGAACACCATCTCCGTGGAGTCCGACTTCCTCGGTCCGATCTTGATGATCCGCAGGTACCCTCCGGGACGCTCGGCGTACCTCGGGGCGATCTCCTCGAACAGCTTGTGCGTCGCGAACTTGTCGTTCCGCAGGAAGGCGAGGGCCTGACGCCGGGCGTGGAGGTCTCCGCGCTTGGCGAGGGTGATCAGCTTCTCGATCTCGGGCTTCGCCGCCTTGGCCTTGGCCTGGCTGGTCTTGATGCGCTCATGGTCGATCAGCTCCTTGGAGAGGTTCGCCATCAGCGACTTGCGGTGGGCGGAGTCTCGTCCGAGCTTGTTTCTTTTCTTGGCGTGGCGCATCGTGTTTCTCCTAGTTTCTTACCGGACGTCAGTCCTGGCGGAGGTCGTAACCGCGGTTCTGCAGGTTTTCGATGACCTCTTCAATTGACTTCTGGCCGAAGTTCGGGATGGCACCCAGTTCGGACTCGGACTTCTGGAGCAGCTGGCCGATGGTCTCTACTCCGGCGCGCTTCAAGCAGTTGAAGGAACGGACGCTGAGCTCGAGCTCGTCGATCAGGATGTCGTTGTCGGGACCGGCGGCACCGGCTCCGGCTCCGTTGGCTTCCACAGCCGCTTCGGCCACTACGGGCTCCCGGGCGGTGAGTTCCTCGACCCGGTCCGGGTCGCTGAAGATCGCGAGGCTCTTGATCAGAATCTCGGAGGCTTCACGCAGCGCGGTGTTCGGCTCGATCGAACCGTCGGTCTCCAGCTCGAGCGTGAGCTTGTCGAAGTCGGTGCGCTGCCCGACACGGGCGGCCTCGACGACGTAGGAGGCACGGCGGATCGGCGAGAAGATCGAGTCGATCGGGATGACGCCGATCGGCTGGTCGTCGTCCTTGTTCTCCTCGGCGGGACGGTAACCGCGGCCGCGACCGATGGTCACGTACATCTCCAGGCGGGTCTTCTTCTCGAGTGTGGCGATCGGAGCCTCGGGGTTGAGGATCTCGACGCCGGCGGGCAGATCGATGTCGGCGGCGGTGACGTCACCGGGGCCGGTCACGACGATCGGGGCCTCAACGGCATCCGCTTCGGTGTGCATGCGCACGACGAGGTCCTTCAGGTTGAGGACGATGTCGGTGACGTCTTCCTTGACACCGGGGATGTTCGAAAACTCATGCGAAACGTCCTCGATGCGGACGCTGGTGATCGCGGCACCGCTCAGCGATGAAAGCAGCACGCGACGAAGGCTCGATCCAAAGGTGTATCCGAACCCCTTGTCGAGAGGCTCAATGGTGAAGACGCCCTTGTTCTCGTCTACTTGCTCGGAGCTGATGCTCGGTACCTGGAAGTCTGTGCTCATTGGTTCCTTGGTTATTCGTAAAAGGTTAAAACTGGGCCGAAAGCCGGAGGCCTATACGCGGCGGCGCTTGCGCGGACGGCAGCCGTTGTGAGCCTGCGGCGTAACGTCCTTGACGCTGGTCACGTCGAGGCCGGCGGCCTGGAGTGAACGAACCGCGGTGTCCTTGCCGGATCCCGCGCCCTTGGCGAAGACTTCGACCTTCTGAAGGCCGTGCTCCATGCCCTTCTTGGCGGCGGCGTCGGCGGTCACCTGGGCGGCGAACGGCGTCGACTTGCGTGAGCCCTTGAATCCGGCGCTGCCGGCGGACTCCCAGGCGATCACGTTGCCTTCGAGATCCGTGAGGGTCACGATGGTGTTGTTGAACGAAGTCTTGATGTGTGCCTGACCGACGGCGATGTTCTTGCGAACGCGACGGCGTGTGCGGGTCTTGGCGGGTTTCTTGGCGGCCATGAAGGTCCTTACTTTCCGGTCTTAGGCTTTGCGCTTGCCGGCGACGCTCATGCGACGCGGGCCCTTGCGGCCACGGGCGTTGGTCTTGGTCCGCTGACCGCGAACCGGCAGTCCACGGCGGTGACGGAGTCCACGGTAGGAGCCGATCTCCATCAGACGCTTGACGTTCTGGGAACGCTCGCGGCGAAGATCGCCCTCGACGTCGAGATCCTCGATCGCCTCACGCAGCTTGATGATTTCTTCCTCGGTCAGATCCTTGACCTGGGTGTCACGATCGATACCGACCTGGTCCAGAAGCTTCTGGGCGGTCGGCTGACCGATACCGAAGACATATGTGAGGCCGATCTCGGCCCTCTTGTTCAAGGGGATGTTGACCCCGGCGATACGCGCCATTACCTAACCCTGCCTCTGCTTGTGTCGCGGGTTCTCACAGATCACCAGGACGCGTCCGCGCCGGCGAATAATCTTGCACTTCTCACACATCGGTTTTACCGAGGCTCGGACTTTCATCGTCCTTGTCCTTTTCGAAGAGGTGTCCCGACGACCCCAGTAAACGGGCTACGGGCGTGAAAAAACGGCCCAAAAGGCCGAGAGCGAACAATAGCAAGAAGTTTCATTGGCTGTCCCAGGGAGTCAGGATGCGGGGGCCATCGTTCGTCGCCGCAACCGTGTATTCGAAATGTGCGGCCATCGAACCGTCTTCCGAGTAGATCGACCAGCCATCGTCGTCCTGGTAGATCTCGGGACCACCGACGTTGACCATCGGCTCGATCGCGAAGACCATGCCGGCCTCGATCAGCGGACCCCGTCCGGCCGGGCCGTAGTTCGGGATGTGCGGATCCTCGTGCATGCTCTGGCCGATCCCGTGGCCGACCAGCGTCTTGATCACCGAGAACCCCGCCGCCTCGACATGGGTCTGCACCGCGTTCGAGACATCGCCGATGCGATTGCCGGGCACCATCTGCGCCGCGGCAAGATCAAGCGATTCCTTGGTCACGTCGAGCAGCCGCTGGGTGATTTCATCCACCGGACCGACCGCGACGGTGCTGGCGCCGTCGGCGACCCATCCGTCGAGAGTGACACCGATGTCCACCGAGAGGATGTCGCCCTTCTCCAAGGTGTACGGGCCGGGAATGCCGTGGACCACCATCGAGTTCGGCGAGGCGCAGATCGATCCGGTGAAACCGCGGAAGCCCTTGAAGGTCGGCACCCCGCCCTGTGAGCGGATGAACTTCTCGGCGGCCTCGTCGAGCTCGGCCGTGGTCACCCCGGGGCGGATCTTCTTCTGGATCATCTGCATGCACTTGGCATGCACCACCCCGGCCGCGGCCATCAGGTCAAGCTGCTCGTCCGTCTTGCGAATGATCATGCCGAGACAGCTTTGAAAAGGGCGACGCTCATGAACCCTCTTCGAGACTGAGTGTCGAGACGAGGGCCCGGATCGATTCCCCGACCCGGTCCGGGCTCTGGGTTCCGTCGATCCGGTTGAGCAGACCCTGCTTCTTGTAGAAGTCGACCAGCGGCGCGGTCTTCTCGTGATACTGCTCGAGACGGTGACGGACCACGTCGGGCTTGTCGTCATCACGGATGATCAGCTCGGAACCGTCGATGTCGCAGACACCTTCCTGCTTCGGCGGATTGAAATCGACGTGGTAGACGTGACCGTCCTTGACGCTCACGCGCCGGCCCGATATGCGCCGGACGATCTCCTCGTCGGAGGCGTCGATCAGGATCGCTGCGCTGAGCGCCCGCCCCAGTTCCTGGAGTTTCTGGTCCAGTGCCTCGGCCTGGGGCACGGTGCGCGGAAAGCCGTCGAGGATGAATCCGTGATCGGCCTCACCGCTCTCGAGCCGCTCGGCGATGATGCCGATCAGGACCTCGTCCGGGACGAGGTCACCGCGGTCCATGAACTCCTTGGCCTTGACGCCGACCTCGGTCTGCTCCTTGACCGCGGCCCGGAGAATGTCACCGGTCGCGTAGTAGGGCAGTTCGAGATCCTCCTGGAGGCGTTCGCCCTGGGTTCCTTTGCCGCTGCCCGGAGGTCCGAGCAGAATGAGATTGAGATCGGGCATCCAGGAGGCTCTCTACTTGAGAAAGCCCTCGTAGTTGCGCATCATCAACTGCGCCTCGAGCTGCTTGACCGTATCCAGGGCGACACCGACCACGATCAGGATCGAGGTTCCTCCGAAGAAGAACCCGCCACCGACCTGGTTGAACAGGATCGTCGGGAAGGCGGCGACGGCACCGAGGTACAGGGCTCCCGGGAAGGTCAGTCGGGAAAGCACGCGGTCGAGATACTCGGCCGTCGGGCGTCCGGGACGGACCCCGGGGATGAACCCGCCGTACTTCTTCAGGTTGTCGGCCTGATCGACCGGGTTGAAGGTCACAGCCGTATAGAAATAGGTGAAGACGATGATGAAGAACACCTCGCCGACCACGTAGGCCCACTGGTCCGGCGCCAGGAAGGCGGCGAAGTCGAGTGCGGCCGGGGTGTTGATCAGCTGGGCGATCGTCGGCGGCATCGCCATGATCGACGCGGCGAAGATGACCGGGATCACGCCCGCCATGTTGACCCGCAGCGGCAGGTAGGTCGAGCCGCCCGAGGTCATCTTGCGGCCGACCACGCGCTTGGCGTATTGCACCGGGATCCGGCGCTGGCCTTCCTGGACGAACACGATCGCCAGGACGACACCGAGACAGATGAACGGGAGCAGCACGACGAACACCTGATCCGGGTTGTTCCACCAGGTCGAGATTCCGGGAAGGACCCCTGACACGATCGAGGCGAAGATCAGCAGCGAGATTCCGTTGCCGATGCCCCGCTGGGTGATCAGCTCACCCATCCACATGAGCAGGGTGGTGCCGGCGGTGAGACAGATGACGATCAGGAACACGTTCGCCGCGTCCAGATCACCGACGACACTGGCCGAACCGGCCGGGGTCAGTGAGTTGAACAGGAAGACGTACGCGAAGGACTGCATCAGGGCCAGCAGCACCGTGAGGTAACGGGTGTACTGGGTGATCTTCTGCTGTCCGACTTCGCCTTCCTTCTGAAGGCGTTCGAGCGAAGGCACGACGACGGTCATCAGCTGCAGGATGATCGACGCGGTGATGTAGGGCATGATGCCCAGCGCAAACAGCGAGAGTCTGGAGAGACTTCCGCCTGAGAACAGGTTCAGGAACCCGAGAATGTTCGAGCCGGAGAGCTGGTCTTCGAGGTCCTTTACGGCATTGATGTCAATGCCGGGCGCCGGAATGTAGGCGCCGAGACGGTAGAGAGCCAGAATTCCCGCGACAAACAGGAGCTTCTTGCGAATCTCGGGTACAGAGAATGCCTTCGCGATCGTTGCGAGCATTAGCCCTCGATCAACTCACAGCTTCCGCCGGCGGCTTCGATCTTTTCCTTGGCCGTCGCGCTGAATCCGTGTGCGCGGACGTTGAGTGCCTTGGTGATCTCGCCCTTGGCCAGGATCTTCACGTTCGTCGAACGCTTCGCCAGGCCTACCAGCTTCAGAGTTTCCGGAGTCACGTCCGAACCGGCCTCGAAACGCTCTTCGAGATCGGCCAGGTTGACCGGCTGGGTGAAGGTACGGAAGTTCTCGAACGGCATCGACTTCTTCATGTGCGGGCCGCGCAGCTTGCGCATCCGCATCTGAATCGGGTTCTGACCGCCTTCGTGGGCAGCGTTCTTCCGGTTGCCGGAGCGCTGTCCCTGTCCGCCGTGTCCACGGCCGGACGTCTTGCCGGTGCCGGAGCCCTGGCCACGGCCGATCCGCTTGCGCGGACGGCGTGATCCCGGCTTCGGGCTCAGGTTGTGAAGACCGATTTCTTCTTCGCGGCTTTCTTGTTTCTCAGCCATCAGGCCTCCTCGACCTCGACCAGATGGGTCACGACCTTGAGCTGGCCCTGCAGCTGAGGAGAATCCTCGCGCTCGACCTTGCGCCCGATCTTGCCCAGACCGAGCGCCTGAAGGGTGCCCTTCTGGTGAGGGTTATTGTGAATATTCGAACGAATCTGGGTGATCGCGAGCTTCGCCATCAGGAGTTCTCTTCCTTGGCGTCGGCCGTCTCCGCCTTCTCGGCGTCTTCAGCGGCTTCCTCTTCGACCTGAACCTCTTCGGCGGCTTCGACCGTACCGGCGTCGAGCTGTTCCTCGGCGGCGACTTCGGCCTCGACCTCGGATGAGGCGACGGTTGACGGATCTTCCGCTACGGCACCTTCGCCGGCGGCGACGTCTTCTTCAGCCTTGGTCTCGAGCGCGGCGATGTCGGCCGGGGTGTCCGTCTCGGTCGCGGCGGCAGCGGCGTCGGCGGCCTCTTCGACCGCGGCCGTGCTCTCGGCGTCCTCGGCTCCACCTTCGGCGGGCTTCTCCTCGGGCTGGATTCCGAGCACTTCCGAAACCGTCAGACCACGAAGCTCAGCGACCTCTTCCGGCCGGCGCAGACGCACGATGCCGTCCATGGTCGCCTTGACCAGGTTGATCGGGTTCTGGGTGCCGATGCTCTTGGTGAGGATGTCCTTGACTCCTCCGAGCTCCAGCACGGCGCGAACTCCGCCACCGGCGATTACGCCGGTACCGGCGCTGGCCGGACGCAGGACGACGTGTCCCGCACCGAAGCGTCCGATGATCTTGTGAGTGATCGTATCGTTGTACTTCGGAATACGAACAAGGTTTTTACGGGCGTTCTCAACGGCTTTCTGGATGGCCAGCGGGACTTCGCGGGCCTTTCCGTAACCGATGCCGACGACCGACTCTTCATCTCCTACGGCGACGAGTGCAGTAAACGAGAACCGGCGTCCACCCTTGACCACCTTGGCCACACGGTTGATTTCGATCACACGTTCCTGAAGGTCGAGCCCCTTGGGGCTGACCATCTCGACGCGGGCTGTATCCATTCCCTTCATATCAGCTGTTCACCGTAGCGAAGTCCAAGATGCCGAGAGGCATCAAAACTCCAGCCCACCCTCTCTCGCGCCCTCGGCGAGTGCCTTCACTCTGCCGTGGTAGCGGTAACCGCTTCGGTCGAACACACATGTGCCGACGCCTGCCTTCTTTGCGCGTTCGGCCAGCAGCTCGCCGGCTTTCTTCGCCTGTTCTGTTCTTCCGAGCTTGCGCAGCTCGGCTTCGGTCCAGTTCGCGGCGGCAAGCGTCTTGCCATCGACATCGTCGATGAGCTGCGCGAAGATGCCGCGATTCGAACGGTACACCGAGAGGCGGGGCCGCTCGGCGGTACCTGTGACCTTGGCCCGCACACGATGGCGCCGGCGCTGAAGCCGCTGACGATTTGTGGTGACGGTCATACGCGCTTACCGACCTTCCTGGCGACGTGTTCGTCGCGATAACGAATGCCCTTGCCCTTGTAGGGCTCCGGCGGACGGCTCTCACGGATGTTCGCCGCGATCTGGCCGACCTTCTGCTTGTCAATCCCGCGGACGATCACTTCCGTCGGCTGGGGAACCTCAAACTCGATGCCTTCGGTGGCCTCGATCGAGACCGGGTGCGAGTAGCCGAGGGCGAGCTCGAGGCCCTTGCCCTTGGCGACCGCACGGTAACCGACACCCTGGATGTCCAGGCGCTTCTCGAAACCGTTGGTGACGCCTTCGATCTGGTTCGCGATCAGACTGCGGGTGAGCCCGTGCAGGGCCCGGTGCGGTCCGCGATCGGTCGGACGCTCGACGGTGACTTCACCGTCGGCGGCCTTGACCGTCATGTCGGGGGAGATCTCCTGGACGAGCTCGCCCTTGGGGCCCTTGATGGTGATCACGCCCGGCTTGATGTCGATCTCGACGTTGCTCGGAAGCGGGATGGGTTTTTTACCGATTCGACTCATTAGTTCTTTCTCACCAGACGTAGGCGACGACTTCTCCGCCGACGCCTTCCTTCTTGGCTTCGTGTCCGGTCATCACGCCGTGCGAGGTCGAGATGATCGCGGTTCCGGTGCCGCCGAACACGCGCGGAACGCCGGTGTGGCGGACGTAGCGGCGACGACCGGGGCGCGAGACACGCTCGATCCCGGTGATGACCGGCTGATGGTCCTTGGTGTACTTGAGACGCACCTTGATCTTCTCGCCCACTTCGGCGGGCTCCTTCTCGTAGCCGGCGATGTAGCCCTGCTCGGTCAGGATGCGAGAGACCTCGAGCTTCAGCTTCGAGCTCGGCACCTCGATGGTGGCGAGTCCGGAGCTGAGTCCGTTGCGGACGCGGGTCAGGTAATCAGCGATGGGGTCAGTAAGCATTTGTCTACCAGCTCGACTTCGTCATACCGGGGATGTAGCCCTCGTGGGCAGCTTCGCGCAGGCAGATCCGGCAGATGCCGAACTTGCGGTAGTAGGCGCGGGGACGTCCACAACGACGGCACCGGTTGTATTCACGGGTCTTGAACTTCGCGGTGCGCTGCTGGCGCACTTTCTGGGATGTCTTGGCCATCTGAGCCTAGCCCTCCTGCTCTTCGTCGTTGGCTGCTTCGGCGCCTTCCGCTACCGGGCGGCCTTCCTTCGCGAAAGGCATGCCCAGGGCCAGCAGAAGCTCGAAGGCCTCGGCGTCCGTCGGGGCGGTGGTGGTCATGGTGATGTCGAGTCCGTACGCCACGTCGACCGTGTCGTAATCGATCTCGGGGAAGATCAGCTGTTCCTTGACGCCCATGGAGTAGTTGCCCCGGCCGTCGAACGAGGTGGCCTTGAGGCCACGGAAGTCACGGATACGTGGAATCGCGATCGAGACGAGCCGATCGAGGAACTCCCACATGCGGGCGCCGCGCAGGGTCACCGAGGCACCGACCTGCATGCCTTCGCGGACCTTGAACTGGGCGACCGACTTCTTCGCCATGCGCGGGTTCGGGTGCTGCCCGGCGATGATCGCCAGCTCTTCCGTCGCCTTCTCGCGCTGCTTGGTGTCCATGTGAGAACCGAGTCCCATGTTCAGGGTGATCTTCTGCAGGCGGGGAGCGCGCATCGGAGTCGTGTACCCGAACTTCTTCACCAGGGCCGGCAACACCTCGTTGTTGTAGGTGTCGCGCAGGCGCGGCGGCGGGACTGCTTGTTCAGTTGTGGTTGTGGCTGCTTCCATGGTGATTCCTAAATTGCCTCGCCGGAGCGCTTCGAGTAGCGCTGGCGCTTGCCGTCGTCGGTCGTACGGATACCGACGCGAGTCGGCTTGTTGTCCTTGGGGTCGAGCAGCATCACGTTCGAGACGTGAATCGGCCCTTCCTTCTCGATGATCCCGCCTTCCACGCCGGGGCCCTGTCCACTCGCGGACGGCTGGGCGCGCTGGTGGCGCTTGATCATGTTGAGACCCTCAACGTACACCCTTTGCTTCTTGGGATCGGTCCTGGTGACCTTGCCCTGCTTGCCGGAGTCTTTCCCGGCCATGATCTGAACTGAATCGTCAGTGCGGATCTTCATGCTTACAACACCTCCGGGGCGAGCGAGATGATCTTCATGAAGTCACGATCGCGGAGTTCACGGGCTACCGGACCGAAGATCCGGGTTCCCCTGGGGTTGTTCGAGTCGTCGATCAGAACGGCGGCGTTCTCGTCGAACTGGATGTAGGTGCCGTCGGCCCGGCCGAGCTCCTTCTTCGTACGCACGATGACGGCCTTGACGACCTCGCCCTTGCGCACGTTGCCCTGCGGGCTGGCCTGCTTGACGGTCGCGGTGATCACGTCACCGATCGAACCGTACTTGCGGTGCGAGCCACCCTTGACACGGATGCACAGAAGCTCACGGGCGCCGGAGTTGTCGGCGACACGCAGTCTGGATTCCTGCTGGATCATTGCTCTACCTGGCCTTCTCGATGACTTCGATCAAGCGCCAATGCTTGGTCTTGGAAAGCTTGCGGGTCTCGATCACGCGGACGAGGTCACCCTCGTTCGCTTCGTTGCGCTCGTCGTGAACGTGGATCTTGTGACGCTGACGCACGATCTTCTCGTAGACGGGATGACGGCGGGCGCTGTCGATCTGGACCGTGATGGTCTTGTCCGATTTGTTCGACGTGACCAGTCCCTGGCGTTCCTTGGGCTTGCCGGTACGGGTCTTCTCGGCGACCGGGGTTCCGACTCCGGGACCCTTCGGGGCCTTGGCCTTCTCGTCGGCGCGGCGCTTGCGGCGCTGCTTCGCCTTCTGCTTGCGCTCGGCGATACGGCGGGCATCGCGTTCCTCACCGGTCAGCTGCGGACCCGGAGCACCGGACTCGCGTGACTTGAGGATGCGCAGGCGCTCCTTCCGCGGGAGCTCGTCCAGCGGATCGGGCTCGGCCTCGACCTCGGGTTCAGCGGCGGCCGGCGCTTCTTCCGCGGCGGCTTCCTCGACCGGAGCCTCTTCAGCGGCGGGAGTCTCCTCCGGGGCTTCAGCCTCCGGAGTCTCCTCGGCCGCGGCGGCTTCGGTCGCTTCTTCGTTCTTTTCTTCTTCTGACATCAGTTCTGCCTACTTAGTTGGAGCCCTGTTCGCGCTCAAGGTTGATGTTTCGCTGGCGGGCGACGGTCAGCAGACGCGCCACCTCTCGGCGGGCGCGAGTCAAACTGGCCGAGTTCTCGAGCTCTCCGGTGGCGTGGCGCAGGCGCAGATTGAACGCGTCCTGACGGGCCTCCTTGAGAGCTTCCACGAGCTCGATGTCCTGCATGGCGTGAACCTCTGAGCCCTTCACTCGCCTGCTCCTTCGCGCTGTACGAATTTTGTCCTGAGGGGAAGTTTGTGGCCGGCGACGCGCATCGCTTCGCGGGCGAGTTCCTCGTCGACACCGGAAAGCTCGAACATGACACGTCCGGGCTTGACCACGGCGACCCATGCCTCCGGGTTGCCCTTACCGGAACCCATGCGGGTCTCGGCCGGCTTCTTGGTGATCGGCTTGTCCGGGAACACGTTGATCCAGACCTTGCCGCCTCGCTTGATCTTTCGGGTCATGGCGACACGAGCGGCTTCGATCTGACGGTTGGTCACCCAGCCGCGATCGAGCGACTTCAGGCCGTACTCGCCGAACGTCACCTGGGTGCCGCCCTTCGAGTTGCCCTTGCGGCGGCCCCTCATTACCTTGCGGTGCTTGACCCGCTTCGGCATAAGCATCAGCGACGACCTCCTCTGCCACGGTCGTCACGTCCACCGCGACCACGGTTGTCCTGCTGCGGCTCCGGCTCCTGCATGCGGGCCGACTCGAAACCTTCGGGCATGACCTCGCCCTTGTTGATCCAGCACTTGACGCCGATGCGTCCGGTGCCGGTCTTCGCCTCGACGAATCCGTAGTCGATGTCGGCGCGCAGGGTGTGCAGCGGCACACGGCCGTCGGAGTAACCCTCGGTGCGGGCCATCTCGGCGCCGCCGAGCCGGCCGGAGATCTGGACCTTGACGCCCTTGGCGCCGGAACGCATGGCGGAGGTCAGCGCGCGCTTCATCGCGCGGCGGAAGGCCACCCGGTTCTGGAGCTGCTCGGCGATCGACTGGGCGACCAGCTTCGCGTCCAGCTCGGGGCGCTTGACCTCGCGGATGTTCACCTTCACCGGCTGGCCGGTGATCTTGTGGAGATCCTTGCGCAGCGCGTCAACCTCGGAACCGGACTTGCCGATCACGATGCCGGGGCGGGCGGTGTGGATGTCGACGGCGACTTCGCCGCGACGCTGGATCGTGATGTCGGACAGGCCGGCATGCGCCAGCTTGGTCTCGATGTGATCACGGATCGCCAGGTCCTGCATCAGCAGGTCTGCGAATTCCTTTTCGGCGAACCAATTCGACTTCCAATCATGGATGTAGCCGACTCGGAAGCCTTCGGGATGAATCTTCTGTCCCATAGCTCTTTCTAGTCCTCGTCTTCCGGGGTCAGCGCCACGGTGATGTGGCTCGTTCTCTTGTGAATCGGTGTCGCACGGCCCATCGCGCGGGGCCGGAACCGCTTCAGGGTGGGGCCTTCGTCGACCCGGATCGTGTGGACGATCATCTCGTCACCGATCAGGTCGTGATTGGCCTCGGCATTGGCGGCGGCGGACTCGATCACCTTGGCGATGTCGTCGGCGGCCGACCGGGGAGAAAACTGCAGCAGCGAACGGGCGTCGTCGATGTGCTTGCCGCGCACCTGGTCGGCGACGAGCCGGACCTTGCGGGGCGAAACCCTGACGTACTTGGCTGTCGCGTGGACCAGCACCGGTTCCTCGGTCGCTTCTTTCTTCTTCTTGGCGGCCACGATCAGTCCTTACCGCCGGTGTGGGAGCGGAAGGTGCGGGTCGGAGCGAACTCGCCCAGCTTGTGGCCGACCATCGATTCGGAAATGAAGACCGGGACGTGCTTACGACCGTCATGAACGGCGATCGTGTGTCCGACCATCTCCGGGAAGACGGTCGAGCGACGTGACCAGGTCTTGATCATGGTCTTGTTGCCGGCGTCGTTCATGCCGTTGATCCGGCTCATCAGCCGCTCTTCGACGAACGGGCCCTTCTTGGTTGATCTACCCATGGTCTATCTGCCCTTCTTCTTCCCGCGACGACGGCCGCGCACGATGTAGCGGTCTGAGGCCTTGCCCTTCTTACGGGTGCGGTAACCGAGCGTGGGCTTGCCCCACGGGGTCACCGGGTGGCCGCCCGGAGTCTTATGGGCCTCGCCACCGCCGTGCGGATGGTCGACCGGGTTCATGGCGATACCGCGGCTCTGCGGGCGCTTGCCCTTGTGCCGGTTGCGTCCCGCCTTGCCGATCTTGATGTTCTGGTGCTCGGAGTTCGAAAGCGTGCCGATGGTCGCGCGGCACTCGCCCCGGACCATGCGCATCTCCGAGGACGGAAGGCGCAGGGTGACCATGTCACCGTCCTTCGCGACCAGCTGGATGGCCGTTCCGGCGGAACGTCCGAGCTTGCCGCCCTGTCCCGCCTTCAGCTCGACGTTGTGAACGATCGTGCCGACCGGCATGTCCTTCAGCGCCAGGCAGTTGCCCGGGCGGATGTCGGAACCGGGGCCCGACTGGACCTTGTCGCCGACCTTGGTGGCGGCGGGAGCCAGGATGTAGCTCTTCATACCGTCCGCGTAGTGCAGCAGCGCGATGTAGGACGACCGGTTCGGGTCGTACTCGATGGTCGCGACCTTGGCCGGAATACCGTCCTTCAGACGCTTGAAGTCGATCAGACGGTAGCGGCGCTTGGCGCCTCCACCACGATGGCGGCTGGTGATGCGGCCATTGTTGTTGCGTCCACCGGACTTGCCGATACCCTCGATCAGCGAGCGCTCGGGCTCGTTGCCGACGGTGACCTGTTCGCGCATCGGGTAGGTCGCGAAGCGACGCCCCGGGCTGGTCGGTTTTGTCTTACGTATTGCCATAAGTCTCTTTCTTAGCCCTCTACCGCTGCGCCTTCGAACAGATCGATGGTCTCGCCCGGGGCGAGTTCGACGATCGCCTTCTTCCAGGAGCGGCTGCGGCCGGAATGAAGACCACGGCGCTTCGGCTTGGAACGGACCTTGGAGGTCCGGACCTTGACCACCTCGACGCCAAAAGCCTTCTCGACAGCGTTCTTGATCTCGAATTTGTGCGCGCGGTCGTCCACCCGGAAGGTGTACTTGCCGGCGGCGATCAACGCGTAGGTCTTCTCTGAGATGACGGGACGGATGATGATGCTGCGGGGATCCATTACTCGCCGTCCTTCTCGGTGGTGTTGTTCTTGATCTCCGCGGAGCCCAAGTTGTTCCCGGCACGATCCGACAGAACCTCGAGCGCACCTTCGGAGATGACGATCGAAGCGGCACCGATCACGTCCACGACTCCGACCGCGCCGACTTCCATCACGTCGATGCGGGGAATGTTGCGGAAGCTGCGGAGCAGGCCGGTCTCGTCGCCCAGGATCACGACCAGGGTCGAACGCTTCGCGCCCCACTTGGCCAGGGCCTCGGCGGCCGCCTTGGTCGAGGGAGTCTCGAAATCCGCGGCCTTGACCACGGCGACGCTGCCCCGCTCGGCGTGAACCGAGAGAGCCGAGCGCATCGCCTTGCGACGGGCCTTGCGGTTGACCTTCACCGTGTAGTGACGCGGCTTCGGACCGAACGCGGCGCCACCGCCGTAGCGGTTGGGCACGCTCAGGGCGCCGACACGGGCACGACCGGTGCCCTTCTGGCGCCAAGCCTTGGCGGTGGTCATCGAGACCTCACCGCGAGTCAGGCTCGAGGCGGTGCCGCGGCGGCGCGAGTTGGCGTCGGCGCGGGCTGTCTCATGGACCAGCGACTGGTGGAAGCCCTCGGTGAAGAGGTCAGCCGGAACGTCAGCCTTGGTCGTCTTGCCCAGTACGGGCACTTTGGGGGCTTTGGCTTCAGCCATCGGTACGAATCTCCACGATCGAGTTGCGGGATCCGGGAATGGAGCCCTTGATCAAAAGCAGGTTGCGGTCGGTATCGACGTCAGCGATCTCGAGACCCTTCTGGGTCGCGCGCTTGTTGCCCATCTGACCGGGAAGACGCATGCCCTTGAACACACGGGCCGGGTAGGCGCTCGCGCCGATCGAGCCCGGGGCGCGCACGTTGTGCGAGCCGTGCGACACGGGGCCGCGGCCGAAGTTGTGGCGCTTGACCGTTCCCTGGAAGCCCTTGCCGATGGTGATGCCGGCGACCTTGACCTTCTGGCCGGCTTCGAAGCTGGAGACGGTGACTTCCTGGCCGAGGGTGACTTCCTCTTCCTGGCCGCCGATCTCGGCGTCGCGGAACTCCACGACGACACGCATCGGAGCAGCGTCAGCCTTCGCGAGGTGACCCTCTTCGGCCTTGCTGAGCTTGCCCTTCTTGACTTCGTCGAAGGCGAGCTGGATGGCCGAGTAGCCGTCGCGTTCGGGCTTGCGGATACCTGTGACCGGGCACGGACCGGCTTCGACCACGGTGACGGGAATCACTTCGCCGTCCTCGCGGAAGATCTGGGTCATGCCGAGTTTCTTGCCGAGAATCGCAGACATATCGTCCTAGAGTCGAATCTCGATGTCGACGCCGGCCGGGAGCGAGTCCAGGCGCTGGAGCGAATCAACGGTCTTGGGGGTCGGCTGTTTGATGTCGATCAACCGCTTGTGGGTCCGGATCTCGAAATGCTCACGAGAGTCCTTGTCCTTGAAGGGTGAACGGATTACGCAGTAGATGTTGCGTTCCGTGGGCAGCGGGACGGGACCGGACACGGTGGCGCCAGTGCGCTCGGCCGTATCGACGATCTCGCGCGCTGCGCGGTCGATGGCGTCATGATCATAGGCTTTGAGCCTGATCCGAATTTTTTGTGCTGCAATTGCGGCCACTTCGGCTTTGTCTAACTTTCTCGTTCTGTGGGCGTGACCCGGCTTACGCCAGCGTCCCGCTGATGTCAAGGTCCCCCGCCGCCTGCTCCGTTCCCATCGTGGATGGGGGTGCGGAGTGGTCCGGCTAACTGGGGTACTTCAAAGGTCGTATCTCTTACTTGTACTGCGATCCTGCCTACTGCGGTGCTGCGAACTTCGGTGCTTCGTACTGCGGTGCTTCAAGTCTGTCCTGCGCCCGCCCGGAAAAGGGCGAGAAAAAGGGGCGGGTCCGAGGACCCGCCCCCAGAAACTCAGTCGTTACTCGATGATCTCCGAGACGACACCCGAACCGACGGTCCGTCCACCCTCGCGGATGGCGAAACGCAGACCCGGCTCCATGGCGATCGGCTGGATCAGCTCGATCGTCATCTCGATGTTGTCGCCCGGCATGACCATCTCCGTGCCCTCGGGCAGGTTGGCGACGCCGGTCACATCGGTGGTCCGGAAGTAGAACTGCGGACGGTAGCCGGAGAAGAACGGAGTGTGACGGCCACCCTCTTCCTTCTTCAGGCAGTAGACCTCAGCCTTGTACTTGGTGTGCGGGGTGATCGAGCCGGGCTTGCAGAGAACCTGGCCGCGCTCGATTTCCTCACGCTTGGTTCCGCGGAGCAGGCAGCCGACGTTGTCTCCGGCACGACCCTCGTCGAGGATCTTGCGGAACATCTCGACACCGGTGACCGTGGTGGTCGTGGTGTCGTGGATGCCGACGATCTCGATCTCGTCACCGGTGTTGACGATTCCCTGCTCGATGCGTCCGGTGGCGACGGTGCCGCGGCCGGTGATCGAGAAGATGTCCTCGACCGGCATCAGGAACGGCTTCTCCAGATCGCGGACGGGCTCGGGGATGTAGCTGTCGAGCGCCTCGCCCAGCTCGATGATGCGAGCCTGCATGTCGGCGTCGCCGTCCAGAGCCATGGTGGCGGAACCCTTGATGATCGGGGTGTTGTCGCCATCGAAGTCGTACTCGTTGAGGAGGTCGCGGACCTCTTCTTCGACGAGTTCGATGAGCTCCTCGTCGTCAACCTGGTCGACCTTGTTGAGGAAGACCACGACGTGCGGCACGTTGACCTGACGGGCGAGCAGGATGTGCTCGCGGGTCTGGGGCATGACGCCGTCGGCGGCGGAGACCACCAGGATCGCGCCGTCCATCTGGGCGGCACCGGTGATCATGTTCTTGACGTAGTCGGCGTGGCCGGGGCAGTCGACGTGGGCGTAGTGACGGCCTTCGGTCTCGTACTCGACGTGAGAGGTCGCGATCGTGATGCCGCGTTCCTTCTCTTCCGGAGCGTTGTCGATCTCAGCGAAGCTCTTGGCCTCGGTGTCGCCCTTGCCGGAAAGCGTTGTGGTGATCGCAGCCGTCAGTGTGGTCTTGCCATGGTCGACGTGACCGATGGTGCCGACGTTTACATGCGGCTTATCGCGTTCGAACTTCTCCTTGGACATCGCTTTCCTAAACCTTTCTCTGATTCTTTTCTTGAGTCTCTAAATGAACTTGGCGTTGCTGAATTTCAGTTTTACGTCTGATTGAACTGCTAAAGCTTGGTGGCTGCCTCGGGTGCTCGCCCGGCACCGGGCGAACTTGGGAAATATAGCCCTTTGACAGCCTCGGGGTTTCCCGCCCTATGAAGCCGAACCGGAATTACCGCCAGATCGGCTCTCGGCGATCTCCTCGGCGATGCTTCCGGGCACCTCTTCGTAACGCTCGAACTGCATCGAGTAGTTGGCGCGGCCCTGAGTCGCGGAGCGGAGATCGGTCGAGTAACCGAACATCTCGCTGAGCGGCACATAGGCGTTCACCACGAGTGCGTTGCCCCGCTGCTCCTGGCCCTGAACCTTGCCGCGGCGACGCGAAAGATCGCCGATCACGTCGCCGAGGAAATCCTCGGGCGTGGTGACCTCGACCGCCATGACCGGCTCCAGCAGGGTCGGGCTCGCCTTGCGGGCACCCTCCTGCAGGGCCATCGACCCGGCGATCTTGAACGCCATCTCCGAGGAGTCGACGTCGTGCGAAGAACCGTCGATCAGCTCGACCTTGACGTCGACCAGCGGGTAGCCGGCCCTCACGCCGTTCTCGAGCGCCTCCTCGATCCCCTGCTTGACCGCGGGGATGTACTCGGTCGGAATGACACCGCCCTTGATCTGATTGTCGAAGACGAAGCCCTCGTTGGCCCCGGCCGGCTCGATGTTGATCACGGCGTGGCCGTACTGACCACGGCCACCGGTCTGACGGGCGAACTTCGCGTTCACCTTCTCGACCCGCTTGCGGATCGTCTCGCGGTACGCGACCTGCGGCTTGCCGACGTTCGCCTCGACGTTGAACTCACGCATCATGCGATCGACCAGCACCTCGAGATGCAGCTCGCCCATGCCGTGGATCAGGGTCTGGCCCGTCTCCTCGTCCGACTCGACCTTGAAGGTCGGGTCCTCCTCGGCCAGGCGCTGGAGGGCGGTGCCCATCTTCTCCTGGTCCGACTTGGTCTTCGGCTCGACCGCGACCGCGATCACCGTGTCCGGGAAGTCCATCGACTCAAGTTCGATCGGGGCGTCCGGCGCGGAAAGGGTGTCACCGGTACCGGTCTGCTTGAGACCGACGCCCGCGCAGATGTCGCCCGAGTAGACCCTTTCGATCTCCTCGCGCGAGTTGGCATGCATCATCAGCAGACGGCCGATGCGCTCGGTCTTGCCCGTAGTCACGTTCAGTACGCGGCCACCAGCCTCGAGCGAACCCGAGTAGACACGGAAGTAGGTGAGCTTGCCGACATACGGATCGGCCATGACCTTGAAGGCCAGCGCGGAGAACGGACCGCTGTCATCGGCGGGACGGGTGTCTTCGACCCGCTCCTCCTCGCCCTTCTTCAGCGGCAGGAGACCCTCGACGGCCGGAACCTCGAGCGGGGAGGGCAGCAGCGCGACGATCGTGTCGAGCAGCGGCTGCACACCCTTGTTCTTGAACGACGAGCCACAGAGGACCGGGGTGACGTCGATCGAGAGAGTCGCCGCCTTCAGCGCCTTCATGATCCGCTCCTCGGAGATCTCCTCCTCGGCCAGGTAGAGCTCCATCAGCTCGTCATCCTGGTCGGCGCAGGCCTCGAGCAGCGCGGCGCGGTACTCGTCCGCCTGATCCTTCATGTCGTCGGGAATGTCGACGACCTCGAGATCCTGACCCAGATCGTCCTTGTAGATCGTGGCCTTCATCGTGACCAGATCGATGATCCCGAGGAACTCGGCCTCGGAACCGATCGGCAGCTGGATCGGCACGGCATTGGCGCCGAGACGCTCCTTGATGGTGCGGACCGACATGTAGAAGTCGGCACCGGTGCGGTCCATCTTGTTGATGTAGGCGATACGCGGCACCGAGTACTTGTCGGCCTGACGCCAGACGGTCTCGGACTGCGGCTCGACGCCGGCTACGGAGTCGAAGACGGCGACGGCGCCGTCGAGGACGCGCAGCGAACGTTCGACCTCGACCGTGAAGTCGACGTGACCCGGCGTGTCGATGATGTTGATGCGGTGGCCGAGCCACTCGCAGGCGGTGGCGGCGGAGGTGATGGTGATTCCACGCTCCTGCTCCTGCTCCATCCAGTCCATGGTCGCGGCACCTTCGTGAACCTCACCGATCTTGTGGGTCCTGCCGGTGTAGTAGAGGATGCGCTCGGTCGTCGTCGTCTTGCCGGCATCGATGTGAGCCATGATCCCGATGTTTCGGGTCTTATCCAGTGTGAATTCGCGCGCCATTTTTCTCTTGGTTTCTCGAAGTTTCTGTAGAAGGGTCGCGGGCTGGATCGGTTCCAGACCAAAAAAAAGCCCCGCAGCGTGCGAGGCCTGCCCGAGCGACCGATGACTATAACAGAGCCGGGAGTTCATTTCTGCCGATCACAATGGGTAACCTGCGTTCTTGAATCGCGGGCTTCCGGAGGGGCAGTGATGGATCCGAAAAAACCTGAGAAGGACAAGGCGGAAAGCCGACCCTCGGCTGAGGATCGGGTGGATGCCCTGATCGCCGGCAGGCCGGCGGATCCGAAGCCGGAGCCGGGCCAGGCTTCACAGCGCCTCCAGGAGAAGCGGAAGGCCGAGGCCACGGGCAAGCCGGTCCTCACCGAAAAACAGCGCATCGAAGCCCGGCGCAAGCGCCAGGCCACCAGGAAGCGGCGACCGGCGGTGAGTGGAAACGCGATCTCACGCGGGGTACGGGCGACCGGCTTCGAAGTGAAGCGCACCTTCCTGTTCCTCGGCCGGGGAATCCTCTCCGGAATCGATTCATTGAAGCCGCTGGGCGAGAAGGCGGCGGCCGGCCTGCGTCGGCTGATCGCCTGGGTCGCGGCCGGCCTCGTACTGCTCGCGGGAATCGCCGGCCGGCTCCTCGCCGGCCTCGGACAGTTGCTCCTGAAGCTGGATGGGATCATCACCGCCCGGCGCGCCTTCACTTTCGTCGCCGTGGTCGCCGCGGGACTGCTCGTCGTCTCACAGTTCATGGATTTCCGCGCGATCGAGATCGGCCAGCCCGGCTATGTCCAGGTCCAGGACATCACCTCCGCGCCCCGTTCCGATGTCAAGTCACCGATCGACGCCCATTCCCTCATCCTTGTGGTCGCCGGCGTCGCGGCCCTGCTGGCGGCGGCCGCGACCGCGGTCAGCCGCAGGCGGATCCTGGCGGGTGTGCTGGTCTTCGCCGGTGGCCTGACGCTCGCGGTGGCGCTCGCGATCGATCTGCCGATCGGTCTCGACGCCGACAACGCCGAGCTGAGCTATGCGGGCGTGAAGGCGATCCTGCTGTCCGGCTTCTGGCTTGAGGTCTGTGCGGGCGCCGTCCTGCTCGTCGCCGGTGTCGCGCTGGCCCTCGAACCGAACGAGAAGCGGATGAAGGTCCGTGAGCGACGGTCCGCCCGGGCGGACATCGCCGCCGGGAGCCGGGCATGAACCAGATCTCTCCCGGGGTCGCCCGGCTCACCGCGATCACCGCGCTGATCGGTGCCCTTGTCGTGATCCTCTCGCAGGTGGTCACCGCCTACTCGCTCGAAAACGAGCTGGGCGAGGTGGTCGAGACGGTCACCCTGCTCAGCAAGCACGGTGTGATCACGGCGATCTTCGGTCTGGTGGCCGCGCTCGCCGTCGTCTTCGCGGTGGCCACCGGCAGCCGTGCCGCGGCCATCGTCGTGATCGGCATGGGTGCCGCGGTGGTGCTGGTCTTCCTCTTCGTCGACCTTCCCGACGTCGGCGACACCGGCATGTTCAACGCCCCACTGGCCGGCAACATCGATGTGACCGGCAAGGCTTCGGCGGGACTCTGGCTGGAGCTGACCGGCGGGGCCATCCTGATCCTCTCGGGAATCGCCATGGCCACCTTGGGCGAAAGCCAGCTCCGTGCGATCGGTCCGGGCGGGGACCGGGCGCCGACGGGTCGGACCGGCCGAGCGATCAACCGCTGATCGAAGTGCCGTTTTTCCGGCCGGACGGCGAAGGTATCTTTGCCTCATGCCCACCCCACTCGCCCGGTCGCTCGCCGCGATCCTCATAGTCTCGTCCGCCCTTTTCGCAGCCGCCTGCGGCGGTGATGACGAACAGGACTGGCAGGGAGAGACGATCAAGCTCGGTTCGATCTTCTCGACGACCGGCGACGGCGCTGCCTTCGGCCCCCAGCAGGTGAAGGGTGCCGAGTTGGCGGTCGAGGACGTGAACGGCGAGGACGACGGCATCAACGGAGCGACCCTGGAGCTGATCCAGAAGAACGACAAGGGCGATCCCGCGACCTCGGCCGAGAACATGAAGTCACTGATCGAGAGCGACGAGGTCATGTCGGTACTGGGCCCCACCTTCTCGAACGCCGCCGCCGAGGCCGATCCCATCGCCAATGACCTGAAGACCCCGGTCCTCGCGGTCTCGAACACAGGTCCGGGCATCGTCGGCGACTGCCCCTACCCCTGCGAGTTCATTTTCCGTGACTCGCTTGCCGAGGCGGACGCGATCCCGGCCAATGTCAAGACGCTGGTCGAGGCGGAGAAGCCGAAGACCGCCGCGATCGTCCACCCGGCCGGTGATCCTTTCGGTGAAAGCTCGGCCGCCACGGCCAAGGAAGCGTTCCGGGACAACGGTGTGAAGGTCACCGCCGACACGACCTTCCCGGCCGGTCTCGATCTCGCGCTGGATTCGAATCCGGACGTATTCATGATCACCGCGTCCTCGGGTGAGGCGGCGGTCCAGCTGATCAAGGATCTGCGCGGCAACGGGTACACGGGGCCGATCCTGGGCGGCAACGCGTTCAACTCACTCACCGCGTCCGCCGCCGCCGGGCAGGACGGCAAGGGGGCCCAGAGCGCCACCGCCTGGTACTCGGGCAACGATTCCGAGGAGAACCAGGAATTCATCGCCGACTACAAGGCCAAGTACAACGAGGAGCCGGACCAGTTCGCGGCCCAGGCCTACACCGGGGTGAAGCTGCTCGCCGAGGCCGCCGACGATGCCGACCTCACCTTCGACGATCTCACGAAGGACCGCGAGGCGATCCGCACCGCGCTCGAGGGCGTCACCGAAGACACACCCCTGGGAGACTTCAAGTTCACGTCCGACCACGACGTGAGCCAGCCGATCTGGATCGTCCAGATGAACGGCAAGGGCGGATTCGATCTGGTCAAGGAACTACCGCCCGAATAGCGCGGTGTTCTCCTGAGAGGATGTGCTCCCCGACAGTCTCGATGGTCCCCTGTGGGAGCTGGTGGTTCCCGGTAGGTGATGGTGGTCCAGACCGGCGCTTGTGAATCCGGGCCAGGGCTGGGATCGGTGGTCTCCTCGGGCGCTCGTGGCCACGAGCCGCGGTTGGGGTCCGTGGTCTCTTTCGGGCGCTGATGGTCACGAGTGATCGCGGACAGGGCGAAGAAAGATCCTGCGGTGTGCTGGTCCTGATCGGGCGCTGGTGGTCACGAGTGATGTGGACAGGGCAAAGAAAGATCTTCCGCCTGTCGTCTTGTTGACAGGGGTGGCTCATTACGACTTTTTCGCCCTGTCCACATCGCTCGTTGCCGGCAGTGGTCGTGGGATCGACCTGGCCGGGGTGCCGGGAGTGGGATCGGCCTGGTCGGGTGCCGGGAGTGGGAACAGCCGAGCCATGGGTGCTGGGCGGGAACCGCCGAATTGTTGGTGCCGAGTAGGTACAGCCGAGCTATGGGTGCCGGAGGCAGGACGACCGAGCCATGGGTGCTGGGTGCGGGAACGACCGAACATGAATGCCAAGGGTGGGAACGGCCGCGTCTCGGGGTCTGTCTCACAGTTGAGCCACCACGCATTCCCGGCGTTTAGTCCCAGGGACGCAACCCTTCTCCCCACCAAGAGGCGTTCTGGGTCGAATAGCCCACCAGATAACCATCAGATTCGACCCAGAACGATCGGGGGTAACGGGCGTGAGGGGTCCTGGGGGCGTTTTGGGTGCTGTCAGCACCCAAAACGCC
>Ga0335075_10004124_pt1 | contig 22782 bp, 20 predicted proteins | sample Lox_Sample_24_FD_206723 | JGI IMG/M metagenome (GOLD analysis project Ga0335075, IMG submission 206723) | Soil microbial communities from Loxahatchee National Wildlife Refuge, Florida, United States - Lox_Sample_2.4 | ecosystem: Environmental > Terrestrial > Soil > Wetlands | place: USA...
TATACCATTAACATCTCTGGCCATCTCCACCCTATCCTTCATGAATGCATGAGCTTCCTCGCCCCAGCCCAATGTGCTTAACCGGAAATCGGGGAAGGACCAGTACCAAGCAATAGTGAATTCTCCCACACTCCGTTCCAAATTCGAGTGTCATCTTTTTGAATGTCTCGTTGCTTTGCTTGTCGTCGAAGTCCTTGTATCTTGCGCTTTTCGAGAGCGAGTACAGCTCTGCCCGATCCAGAGAACGAGGCGCATCTTCCCTGCAGAGTCTCCTTTCCACTCCCCCATCCTCGAGAGAATGGCGTTTTCTGTTAGCAATTTCATGCTTGTATTGAGAACGCTTATGCTTAAATACATCAAAAGCGTATGCTCGCTTTTCACCACTATTAGGGAATAGGTCCTGGGATGGATGTACTGACATCGTAGCGTAATTGCCATGGTTTGGGTGACAGCAGTGTTTGGTTTGAATGAAGTGGGGGAATTTGAAGTGAGGCTTGCGATCGGTGTCATCATGAAGATGAAGCGCGACTAAGGCGGGTAACTTACTACTTGAGAGATTCAAATGAGATACTGACGCTGTCCTACACTTTGAGAGCGATGGTTAGGGCACATGTGTTGCATTTGAACAAAATTAGAGATATTTTACAGTTTAATTGCACTTTATATGCTCCTCATTGCTCTGTAACATTACCAATGAAATAACAAACGTCAACAACGTACAAAGCTAAGCTTACTTCGAACAGATGATCCACTGGCCAAAAATGAACACATGATACACTCAATTCGCAATTCTTTGACCTGGTTTCGTTCGAATAGGCATATCAGAGGAACCATTGGCAGTAGTATCCACAGGCTTTGTCCCCGAACCAAGGTTATACGGTTTCTCCACAATGGCATCCAAATCCTTCTGCATAACTTCGAGCTTCTTAATATCATCCTCCAAAGCTCTCGTCGCTTTCTCGGCTTTGGGGTCCGGTTTGAAGAAGGCTCTGATCTCCTCATCGCTCAGAGCGTCAAACAGCTGGTTGTTGTAAACGTCCATAACTTCCTTGATATAATCCATTCCTAGAAACGACATCGCTACCCAGTCTGTAAAGTCTTCCAGGGCCATGCTGTACAGTGCTCTGAGAATATCATGAATCTGAAAGATAACATATTGATCACCATTGAGATACTCCGCCAACTTTTCGGTATTTGTTTGTCCAGAAGGGTCAGCGGTTCGCACGAGAGCGGTCTTCAGGAGCTTCATCCGAGCATTTCGAATCTGGTTCTCAAATACCCGTTTCTCTGTTTCATCCTTCAGCAGGCGACTTGGTTCGTATTTCGACCGAACGAGGCATTCTTGTCGAAATTCATCCATTTTAGCTTCCAGGGCCTTTATCAGCAATTCTTGGCACCTGTGCTGAAGCAGTGTATCCTTTTCATGCTCAAATTGACAGCATTTCAGTATAGCTTCTTGAAAAGTCCGTGAGACTTTAGTGCTGAAATCCCCTATGACCTTTTCCCAAGGACTTATTCGCTCTATGAACAGCTCCGTAATAAGTGAATCAGGGATGCTGCCAGGGAGTTTGTAGCCAGGAGATTTCTTGTAACGCTCGTTGATCCAGGAATATATACCTAAATAGTCTGCAAATTTTCCGCCGCAAAGAATGCATGTGTCTATTTCATTATAAAACAATCCGAATTTCCCATCCCAGGTCAAAGTGTCCCGCAAGGTCTTAATGCACTTCTCCAGTTGCGCCGTGAGGTGATCAGTATTTTCCCTTATTCCTTCGTCTGACTCATCGCTCAAGCATTTATCTGCCTTGGATTTATACTTGGAGACATTATTCTTCAGGTAGCTGCGCTGATCCACTAAAGTACTTTCTTCGAGCGCTTGCAGCTTGGCTTTCTTGATCACCAGCTGATCCCGGATCTTTTGAGTTAGGCCAGGAAATTCTGCCTGGACTTGGCGCACATATATGTCGTTTAGGCCTTTGCGTAGGGCGTCGATTCCCATTCTTCCATTCTCCAGGTGGGATGTGACTGGATGCCATGGTATCCCCGAAAATAAAACCGATTCCTTGCGTCTGACTTCCTCAAGAGGCATGTCCCTCATAGGTTCTAGGCTACACCTGTTCTTAGTAACATACCAACCATGTTTAAGAAGGAATTTTGTATTTTGAGCCGTTTTGAGAACCTTAGTTTATTAGTAATACAATCCAAAATGAGGCTGGTTAGCTTGAATAGCTTACTGTTTGAAAAGCTTCACTCTCCCCGTCAGAAACGCAATCGCATTTGGTGAGCACGCCCAGTGTCCGATCTCCGAAATGGTCGAACCTATTCGCAATCTGAAAGATACTCGGGCCAGTGGATTGCTGGGACGCTTCCATTACACCTCTATATGTGTGGATTCAGCTTAGATTATTTTGTGTAATGGAACAAACTTACATGATGATGTTTCTCTCATCTTTAATAAGCCCTTCCACAAGGTTTTGAACCTCCATTGCCAATCCTATCTCTCGGAGATCGCCAGAGGCTGCATATGTCAGCTTATTGTTAGCATAAGAGTGAATGGATCTTACTGTGATATAGACCTGGGGTGTCAATGATGCTCAATGGTACAATATCGGGCCCTCGCATCTCAATCTGTAGGCAATGGCGTGATATCGTTAATTTCCTGCCTAGCTCACTATCATGCGGTGAGTCGCTAGCAAAGATTGGAGGCGGTACATCGAGAATGACAGAAACCTTAGAGTTAAAGTTAGTTGTAAGCTAAATGTCTTGACTTGGGAGCACATCCGCTACATTAACCTACTCACCTCACGTAAAAGCTCCACAAAGTCAATGCTCATCATAGGTAGAGTAAGCTCCTTCTTGTCGTTAAACTCTTGGAGCTTCTTAGGGTCCAAATTCGTAAACATTCCATTTGGAATAATTCTTGATCTGATTTCATATTTCCTGACATCTTTAATCATCTTAAATTCAATTGGAAACCTCGTTCCTTGACCTTTCCCTATGGGAACTGGCAATCCAGTCAAGTTTTCTAGTAAACTTGATTTCCCGCTGGAGCGTTCGCCGGCCAAAACAAGCTGAGCTTCATTGAGTACTCTATCTTGCACAGAGGTTGGAATTGTTACTTACTCGCGGTAGGTCAATATCCTGTCCAATTCCCAATTCCCTGCAGTCGTCAATTACCTTCATGACCTGAGTTGTCTTTTCGCTGTGGAAAAAATCTTTCTCTACGGTGAATTCGACATTTTGAACCTTGAAGTCTTCTGGGCCATGACCAAGGCCCAGGCTGGGCTCATGCTGCGAGATCTTCGTTGTTGATGGTGATCTACTACGGGATAACTGCCGGTCTATGTTCTTAGTCCTTTGGTCGAGGCTTCGTCCACGTGACCTAATGCGTCTATGGATCGAATTGTTTGGAGACTCTGGAGCTGGACTGAGGGCAATCCGGACAGGAGTCATAGGACTTTTCGGCGCAAAGTTAAAAGTCGAATTTGGGAGGCTATCAAAACCCTGGACTTCGGAGGAGAGCATTTTGAAAGTCCTTCGTTGGGAATCACCGCTTATGAATGATGATCAAAGGATTTATTTCAGTGCCAGCACTGTTGTGAATGTTGTCGAATTGAGAATTGTGAAGTATTTGGGCACTTGAGATAAGGCGACCTTATTAACGGCTAATCCAGCCCATTGTCTAAGAAGGACCTCGGAGGAAGATCCCGTGAGTGTTTCGGGCATCGGACGCAGGAGGCCATCTCGACATGACCTCAGCGAACGACTGGAGACTGATAGAAAGACCGCACATAGCCATCCCATCCCGTTGGCCCCACGTGTGCCAGACAGTACTAACAACCCGGCTCAGCCGCGCCCTCCTCTCAAAATGACCCGAAGAAGGAAAGGTTCTAGACTTCATTCCGCACATCTGACACATCTTCAGATGTGACACACGATCTAATGCAACGACAGGCGCCTGTGGCTGCAAGCGGTGCAGGTGTAACTACCCTAATCTCGGCTATGCGGTTGCCCCTCGTATCGCGTCATGTTTGAGACAGCACTGCACGTCGAAACATCAATGCGGCAGAGGAGGAACCGGGGAAGTGTTTCATTGCGTAAGTAACTCTGCACCGTTCATCTGCTTTTCTGTAAGATCTGCGAACGTCGGCTTGGTTGAGACATGTTGTGATGCCCGGCGCCCTGAGCGGCGGGATTGCGGAGGGATTTTCTGACACGTTTGAGCTCCTCCATGGAAGATTAAATGAAGGACATGGGGAATTGATTCTTAGGCTGTGTATGTTAGTGAATCCATGACAAGGCTGACAGAAGACCATATCGTAGCCGCGCATCTGTGCTATTTTTAGAGGGCTTTGGAGGACAATGTAAGCGATTTCATATTTCCTTCTTCGCTGATGGTATCTTAAGCCCAATACATGTGTCCCGTATTCCATTAAACTCCTACCACCGAGAGCTTAAGCCATGCCTTTCAAACAGTTATCCTAACTCTGATAATGTCCTGTTCATGTCTTGCATCAGTCGAGGATTTCCCTTGTACGCAACTCGTACCCCACCTCTTCATCTAAAACCCCATTGATCCCTCTGCCCGTCGGGTCAGCATCGTTATTTTCTGGTCGCCATGCCTTTCTTGCTAGACTCTTCTCCTCAGATGCTATAAGAGCAGCGGGTAAGTCCCTATGTGTATTTGTTAGCAGGGCTCATGTCTAGGGGAGCGACGAACTTACTCTAAATGTCCATATGTCGCATAGCCCTGCCTTTCCAGTTCCTCTGCAAGCTCTGCTTGGTGATTATCTAATAATGATGTGTTGGGAACGACAATAATAGGGACGTCGAGTCTCATGGCATCCAGGACCGTTCCAGCACCTGTTAAACCCACAATCAGTATAACCTATAGCCCGGCCTATTCATTTACGTGCGCAGTGGATAACACATGCGATAGTTTTATAGACACGTAGGGATGACAACTTACCAGCGTGACAGACTACAACACCTTCTCTTGATTTTCCGTCCTTTCCCTTGCACTCTCTCATTTCCGCTCCCAGTCCCAACTTATTGAAATCAAATAATGCCAGCTTGATTCCTCTCCACGCAGACTCCTTCGACTCTTCAAGAATCCGAGCTTTGTACCTTGCGTACCAGAGATCAGGGCCACATTGAATCTTGAGATGTGTATATCCGAGGTCCGCAAGTATATCGACAAAGGCAGAGGTAAGAACACTATCGAAGAGAATTCGAAATGAAGCGGTAGCACCTACAGTTACAAAGCACTCTCTTCGCAACGCTGAAGAGACCAGGGAGGAGGCAGATGTCGGTTTGACAGCCATGACGGGAGAAAAGCCGGGGTTTTCAGGATTATCTTTTATGTCCCGTAGAGCAGACATATGACTGTTGGTCTGACTATCCACTTGCAAAAAGCAATCATTGAAGTTGCGCCAGATGAAAGAGGCAGCAAAAGATAATATATGTAAAGAAAACATAGAAAGTTAAACATCGAACGGCCTCTACAGCTATTTAGAACGCTAGCCAAGGCGGTGACCCTCTTTCAGCTGTTAAATCAAGACGTTATTTCGGGCGGTGAGTGAGTCATCACGTGAAAATCTAAACAGCTATAGCCTCGAATATTAGGCAACATATTTTGTATGCCTCGAAAAGTTTGAGACCTTCCTCTGTCGTTGTAATGCTGCATTGAACAATCACGAATAATCTGGACATAAGGATAGTCTATGGATTTAATGCGCTGATGCTGATCCAACGAGTTCTCAGATTCAATTAGTAGAGCTTGGTTTTGGACCCTCCGCCATGGCAACGGCATTACAAAGCTTCCGAGCCACGGTAGGGAGGCCTCTAAGTCGAATAGTAGCACAAGCACACTCAGCAAGACCGTTTGGAAGGCGAAGATGTTTCAAAACATTTCCATCTCGGCGGGAAAATGATGCGGGCAAGGAATCTGGTGCAGAAGCATTATCATCAAACGACCTGCATTCCAAGGAGTCTCTACATCCCCCGAGCAGTCAAACGCTAGAGGAAGCTTTCGTGGATATACTAAAAAAGCATGGCCGTATCCGCCAAAACATGCCCGAAGAGCTCAGGAATGCCCCCCCTTTTCGAGAGATGAGACCGTTGAAGCCCAAGGCTGGAGCTTTGAATATGGGCGTGGAGCCTTCCGAGTATCCAGAAGAAGACCCAGAGTTTGAGGAGGACGATATCACTAGTCTGGCCCATGGGCAATTGGAACAGCATAGAGAATATAGACATTATGCTCGGCTGGCAGCTTGGGAGATGCCGCTGTTGACAAGTGAGACTTCCATTTGATGATCTGAGTTCAATGCTGACGGACCTCGCAGAAATGGCAAAAGAGTTCGTACCACCGACACAAAAAGAGGTCTTGAGGTTCAGATACACAAGTTACATGGGCGAGCAGCATCCGGCAGAGAAGAAAGTGGTCGTCGAGTTCTGTCCAGCTGATATGCCGGATTTGACCGATGTTCAGAGAGACAAGCTGAAGAAGCTTGCGGGCTCGAGGTGGAATCCGGAGACAGACATCATCAAGATGAGTTGCGAGATGTTTGAAACTCAGGCACAAAACAAACGGTACTTAGGTGACTTGGTTGACAAACTTCTCCAAGAAGCAAGGGTGGGCACATTCTATGCATCTTTAAACAAGGCAATTACTGACGTCTACAGGATCCGACTGATACATTTGAGGACATTCCATTAGACACTAGGCACCATTCGATTAAGGTCAAGCCAAAATTCCCAATCGAATGGCGCATGACAGATGAGAGAAGAGCAGAACTCGAGGCATCTCGGCAGCGCGCCGAGCTCATGGATCAGCAGAAAGCATTGCAGGGCGCTATAGTGGATGGAGTACAACAGATCCAAGTGGCACTATCAAGACCATCAGCAGAGACGGAAGCAGGAGCGGAGCCACAAACGGTGACGGCAGGAAAAGTAACAAGTAAAGGCCGAAAGCTGAGGGTTCGGTGATATGTAGACTATGTAAGATGGTTGTAATATACTGTACTTCGTACGAGAGGCATGAATGCACACACCCAGAACTTACGTACACGGACGTAGAATTTGGAATATTCCAAGATCGGTGATAGAGTCAAGCCGAACCCGACATACAAAATACTTGACACGTGCAGTTGATTCGCCGACTATTTAGCTCCCTCATTCCATTCCGGGCATAACCTCGGCTCGCATGGATTGTGGGGGAAGCTCAAAAGTCCCCTTGGAAACCTAATATTACTCGCAACTACGAAGGTAATGATCTTCCTCGTTCCATACTCCAACCTTTCTCCCTCTCTTCCTCTTCAATCATTCATTCTGATCTTACATCTATGGATTTAATCTAGTCTTGTTATTTAAAAAGGCAATACCAATCTTCGAAGCTCTATTAAACCTACCAACTTTGTTACTTCCACCTGCACAATGGCATCATCCCTCGTCCCTCCTTTCGAGCCCACCTCGATGTCTGCAATCCCTGGCATCGCATCCCGAATCCGTAGGGGGTTTCTCACTCAAAAAACCAAGCCAATTGAGTACAGACTTCAACAATTAAACAAGCTCTACTGGGCAATAGTCGACAATACCCCCGCTCTCCTCGAGGCCACCAAAGCCGACCTGCACAAGTCTACCTTCGAAACCCATCTAAGCGAAATCGACTGGTGCAAAAATGACATTGTGTTCATCACCCAGAACCTGGCGAAATGGATGAAGGATGAGAGCGCGCCTGATATTCCGTTGATGAACAAGCTGGTTGCCCCCAAGATCAGGAAAGACCCTCTGGGCGCCGTATTAGTCCTGGGATGCTGGAACTTCCCAATACAGTTGAGTTTAGGCCCATTCATTGGGGCCATCGCTGCTGGCTGCACAGCAGTCCTGAAACCAAGCGAGGTATCACCAGCCACAGCCATGGTTCTGAAGAAACTGGTCGAGAGTCTAGATCCTGATTGTTATGCATGCGTCAACGGTGCAGTTGACGAGACCACCTTACTGTTGGACAACAAGTGGGACAAGATCTTTTACACAGGAAACGCGACGGTGGGCACAATCATTGCGAAGAAAGCTGCCGAGACTCTTACGCCTGTGTGCCTGGAACTTGGAGGTCGCAACCCGGCAATTATTACGAAAAGTGCAGATTTAAGATTAGCCGCTAGGCGTATGCTTTGGGGGAAATTCCACAATGCAGGGCAAGTCTGCATAAGTCAGAACTATCTCATGGTTGACCGGGAAATTGTTTCTCCTTTCATCGAAGAGGTCAAAACCGCAATGGAAGAATTCTTTCCCCAAGGCCAAAAGAACAGTCCTGACTTTGGTCGTATCGTCAACAAGCGACACTTCCAGCGGATCAAGAAGATGCTTGACTCAACGGATGGGAAGGTAATCATTGGAGGCGGAACTGACGAGTCCGACAACTTCATCGAGTTGACAGTCGTCCTTGTCGATTCAAAGAACGATTCCCTGATTAAGGATGAGTCCTTTGGGCCCTTAATCCCAATCCTTCCAGTAAAGAACCTCGATGAAGCAATCCGCATTGCGAACGAGGTGCATTCGACTCCTCTTGGGCTTTATCCATTCGGAAATAAGGCAGAGGTTGAGCGCATCGTCACCGAAGTCCAGAGTGGTGGCGTAAGCATCAATGACGCGTTCTTCCATGGTGCCATCCCTACACTCCAGTTTGGTGGTGTCGGTGACTCCGGTCAAGGCAGTTATAGAGGGAAGGCATCCTTTGATGTTTTCACCCACAGAAGGTCGATCGTTAAGACTCCAGGCTGGATGGAAAGTTTCTTAGCTGTGCGATATCCGCCATACGCAGGGAAGGTGAGTCACTAACCAGAGAGTACGCCTTATGTAATGATATCTAACTATTATCATCATACAGCTTAAGCAAATCCAAGCTACTTCAACTCTCAAGCCCCAATTCGATCGTGATGGGAGGAAGATCCGTGGTATTGGCTACTGGTTGGGACTTTTATTCACTCTCGGTGGTGGGGGCATGAAAAGCACTCTGGTGCGCTGGGCCGTACTTATTGCTGTCGCTATTGGAGCTAAGCACTATGTTGATAAGAATGGGCTGCCATCTCATCTTAGATGATTTTGTTTCATTTCTTTTAGTACTATGTAATATATAGCTAATTATGCCGATTGTACAGTACATGATGCCTTAGGAGTGAATTGAAACCTCACTTTGTGAACTGTGGTACCTGTGTTCGTGGACTCTGTCGCTGCCATATAAAGCGCCAGCTTTCCCTTTCGGCATAGCAACTAAATCCCAAAAATATACTCCATTGCTTGGTCGACCTGAGGATTAGCCGAACCGGGTCCGTCTAGACTTTGGCTTACGTTGAAGCATTGATGGCGACAAAAGATGGAATGACGACAAGAGAGCTGTCGATGACGAGAGGTCTAGTGATGACAAGAGTGGTGTTGACGACAAGAAGTGTACTCTTGACAAAACCTTCTTCTGCAACAGAGATATCCCCGACTAGGCTTAGTCGACTCTCCGCCGCCGTCTCCCTCCATCACTCAACTGGTCCTTATCTTCTTTCATTCCACTAGCCGTTGCGGATAAGGCGATTTTCTAACTAATGGCCTGAGAAGGGGGCTAGAATAGCTCTATCGTTGCTAAGTAGAATAGTATAAAGTCACTCGCCGCGGATATAAGCAATTGCTTGAGCAATAATAGGAGGGAATTTTTGTAAGTTCTTGTCTATTGCAATCTATAAGAAAGCTTCGCTATATCCTACAGGAGCGCAAAAGTATCCTACATTGAAGGAAAAAGAAGGTAATCCATTGTATGTCGTGAAGAGCTGGAAGGGAAGAGTGCCTATTCAATATATCCCGAAGAATTTGCAAAGTGTCAAAGTGACTATGCATGTCCTCGCCTCCTCCTGTCTGCATTCAAACATCCCCGTCATCAATCTCCTGCTCGCCCCGTTCAAAAAGAAGATCGTAATGATTGCATGACGCCGCATATTCAACTCCAGAACCCGAGCGTTCATGCACCTCACGTTTGAACGATCGATCGGCCGAAGACGCCCCTCTCCAACCATTTGATGCCACAGAAGAGCCCGTGCTTCGAGAATCCTGAACTAACCCCACAGTCAGCTGACCGACAAGACTTGCTCATTATTTCTGAGGTTGCTTACAGGTCCCTAGTGTATGAGGTGAACCATGCATATGAAGCATGCCACCGCCACGACCACCGCGCCACGAGCCACCATTCAATAGAGCACTCCGACCGCCGCGAGGAGAAGACTCGCTGCGAGTTAGCAAGGAAGGAGGTCTCTCAACCACCTCAACCGCATGTTTCGCTTTATACCACTTAGGAAGCCCGTTAAATAACCCAACTGCATGTTGTGTTGCCTTATCCATTGGCATCTCATGCTTATACCGACAACCCTGTTGAGCGAACGCACAAACACCCTCGTGGAGCCACTTATCACAATAAACCTTGGGTCTCTTCTTTGGAGCTTGTGGAAGGTTGGCGACAATACTATCGATGGTACTCTGGACTACGTCACTTGATTGCGACGATGGACGACCGGTGCCAATCACTGGCTGTGTAGTATCATATCCAGTATTGTAAAACGCTTCTGCGGGGGGTTGGCCACGAGGGGCGGAAAGTATGATAAGCCCATCAGGGCCTTGGATTCTTGCCAGATTGAACGAGGGCGGAAGGCAGTCTGCTGGGATGAGGCGCGTGTATTGGCCATTGCCGCGGTCGAGAGCGTATGCGTAGCAAGTATTGAGATGTTGGATGGGAATGCAAGATGAAGCGTTGACTCCACCGACTGATGGCGAGACTGCTGGTGTGTATATGGTCGGAACTAGCTCAGAATTTCCTGGGCTGATGTATCCTCCGGGTTGATATGCGGGATTGTGGTTTGGATAGGAGGCCCCACTTGCAGGAGTGTAGTTTGATTTGGCCTGATCGCCTGGTGTAACTATTGCGGTAACTGATCCTTGACGCCAAGAATTAATCGGCACACTGGCCGAACCTTGCATCTCTGGATGACGCCCACTATGGCTCAAATAGCTGGGATTTATATCAATGCCTCTCATTACCTCATATGTTTCCACGCTCCGCAAAGACATGTTTTCGGACATGTGGTTTGTATTGGAAGACATGGCTGGAGATTCGACTCTGTCAAAATAGAGCAACTTTGTCAGTGAACACGTTGTCTCTATATCAAGATCCAAAAGAGAGGCGGTTACGTCTATTGTTGAAATAACATCCTGCAGCGTGCTGGATTGGGTGCAAGACATTGCTTTGGAGAAGAAGAGATTTGAACCAACAGTGTTATCGTAGAGTAGTAACGAACCTTAAATATAGAGGACTTTAGGGAATTCCGGCCGCTTTATAATGCTGCTAGTGTCTCAGAAGCTCTCTGTTTGCAGATAGCAACTAAGGTAAGGTTGTGCAGATGGGTACGCGCAGTAAGGATGTTTGATGACTGCGAGAACACGTTATTAGTAGACACCCTATCGCATTGTTGGTAACTAGGAATCTTTTTGTGATAGAAAGGGGGATGGGTGTGTGCTAGATAGTAATTTCGAAAAACTGCTTGCTGTTCTAAATGAGACTGGTTGGATGTAGACTAAGCAATCCAGTAAGTATAGCTCTCATCCTCGTACGCAACCCTTGTTGCTGCCATCTGTTAGCGTGTGATGTAACGAGGAATATCTATCACATTCACGCGAGTCTCTTGAGCTCTCCAAGCAAGCAAGTAAGAAAGAGAAGAAATCGAATGAACTCACGCTTAAGTAGATTTTGAAATCTAATTGAGTAGCTTTGCAAGCGCATGTGCACTCTTAGCGTGACGGTAATGCGCAGCAAAGTTATGACAGAGGTTAGAGAAAGTGTTATTTTCAGATAGAGACGAAGTACGCGAGAGCTTTATTTGCAGAATGGATAAGATTCACCGCCGAAAGGAGTAGCGCAGTGCTGCTTGGTAATTCACTGATGGCTGTATGAGTTAATGAAGTGAAAGCTCTGTTGGCCAAGCTACAAGATGTTTAGAATTTCGTAATAGATCGAGCTAGCTCTATTGTATTGCTTTCCTGTCAGTACAAAAAGTGACACGGTACGTGGGGTGATTGCTCGTTCGGATGAACTCTTCCAAGAAGGTCTTGGAGGAGTAGTTTGTGGCTTGCGAGAATTTGGCAAGGTCTTTAATAGAGAGCATTTGCAAAAATGGATATGATTGGCTTGAGCCTCAAGACTCAAAGCTATGGGAAGTCTGCTAACTCTAGCAGGCTCGACGACTATTTCACGAACTGAATGAACAGTACAGTACAAACCAAGAGCAAATGATCTACCGGCCCACTCTACCAGCTTTTTGGAGAAAAATTGCAAACCAGTAACGCCTTGATGTTTACAGCTAATAGAATCTCTTCCTACTCTCACTGTTGCCTCGCCTGCCTCTCAACCTCGTAAGTGAAATCAAAATACGCCTTATCAAATTGATGCACTCTGACATATCCGTCCTCACCACCACTCGCATAACCCTTTCCTTGAGGATCTACAGCGACGGTATTCAGTGGACCGAAATGCCCTCGTACGCGACCAATCTCCTCTTCGAAAATCTTGTGATAAAATCGAGCTTCGAATTTTCCTTGCCGAGTTGAGGTTGTGGTAACATCCATGGCTGCTTGGCCGCCGCCGAGAATAACGAAGTCTTTCTTTGGGGTGATTGAGGCGCTATTTAGGGGGGTATCGGCGACATAGACTTTCATTATTTCGAGATCGCGGGCGTTGATAAGCTATTAAACTGTGAGCGCTTGCACCGTAAGGGACATGTGGAATCTTTACCTTTGCATGCTTGTCTTTGGACGCGGTGATGAAGTACGTCCTGTCTGGGGCCCACTGAAGGTCTGTAACTGGCATGTCCGTCTCATGAACCTCAACATTGAGGAGTTGCTCTCCAGTCTAGATGGTTTATGAGCCATTGTTTCAACGATTCAAACGAATACTGACCTTGGCGTCATATTGCGAGACAGATCCGTCCTCATGTCCTGCAATAATATACTTGGATAGGTAGCTCCAGCCTGCGACCGTAGCCTTGCTGTCTTCACAAGTGATCACTAAAGCTTTCTCATCGCTCTGCTCCGCTTCTGGATCCAATAATATATCTAATATGACGATCGTGCCTAGGAAGCCCATTCGCTTTTCTGTAACAGCTAAGAGCTGCGAACCGTCTTCGTTGAACTCGACCCGCTTGACAGCAGTATTAAAATTCCAGACCTTCAAACACTTCCCTGATTGGACATGCCACAATCTTACGGTATTGTCCGCCGCACCAGAAGCGATGAGAGTACTGGTTGGGTCCACATCGACTGTCCAAATAGCGCCTTGGTGGCCATGGTACGTTCCGAGTCGCTCTCCGTTATGAGCATACCATGCGCAAATATGCTGGTCCTTTGCTGTTGAGAAGATGAGGTCGCCATCGCGGTTGTATCTAGAAGAAGGTCAAAAGATGAGTCGCGGGGCAATTTCGAAGATACTGCATACCTGATCTGGGTCAGAGCCCGCTCCTGAAATACTAGTTAGTGGTTACGCATGAGTACGGGGCATAAAACACTCACATGTCCCTGAAGTAATATAGGTCTCATGCTGGCTATACTGTTATGTAGGAAGGATCCAAAAAGTGAGAGGAGGCTGATCAGAAATACGTGGATGTTTCTTGACTCAGAATCAAATTGTGTGGTTCTGCCAGCCAATCAAGAAGGCCTGGCTCTTTTTTGCGGCGGACTTGCCCCGCGGTGAAGCCACACCCCTCACTAAGTTTTTTGCCAGGAACATTAATCGCGGAAAAAAAGGCCAAAGCTTTGAGAAATAACCTGATGGTGGATTCAGCATGAATGCAAAATGGTGTCAATGACTCATTGACCTTCTGTATATACATCTCCTTCTTATTTCATGTACAGTACATACTATTTGCCTATACTTCCAATTACCTACAGAAACAGAGCTTACTCTGTGCTATTTTCAGGGGACCATTCAGCATAAACAACACACTGTCCCGCGTCAATGAACGCCCCGCGTGCAGCCCTCGGCCTGCAAAACGGTAGCCGTAAAGGAATCCCACACATGCAGGCACAACTCCTTCTCGAACCAACACAACCATTCGGGAAGGCGCTACATACGCTGCCTCGGTCGCGCAGATACGGTTGTCTGACTGCAGCTTCATTCCGTGGCCGTGCATCTGCTGCGCTGGCTATTAGACCGTTTCATACCCCACGAGGAGCTCTTTCCTCTGTCTTGTCCTCTCTTTCTACCTTCTCGACCTACACGCGACCCTTAGTGTCTATCCAAGCTGCACATTCCTGTAACGGCCAACGCAAACCCTTCTCCAGTACCTCAATCGCAATGACGGCCAAGAAGATAGATGGCACAGCAATTGCTAAATCCATCCGAGAGAGACTGCATGCTGAGATTGAGAATACCCAGAAGACCAACCCCAGGTTTAAGCCGTCTCTGAAGATCATTCAAGGTAAGATCTTGGTTTGTGCATGAACTTTTAGCATCTACTAATCTTCGTGCTGTATAGTTGGTGACCGCTCTGACTCAAGTACGTGAACATTCAATTGCAGGATCACCTCGTAGAATCTGACATCAGCAGCAACTTATGTCCGCATGAAATTGAAAGCTGCTGAAGAGGTATACAGCATAATCCATGAGCGATTGGTCGCTACTAACAGTGCATCATAGACCAGCATCATCTGCGAACTTCTTCATTTCCCCAATTCCACAACTGAAGCTGAGCTTGTTGAGAAGATTACTCAGCTCAACAATGACCCTACAGTACATGGCATACTCGTCCAATTGCCAGTGCCTAAGCATATCTCCGAATATGCTGTAACATCGGCAGTAGCAGACGAGAAGGACGTAGACGGGTTCGGCGCAAATAACATTGGAGAACTTGCAAAACGTGGAGGTCTCCCTCTATTCACACCGTGCACGCCTAAAGGGGTCTTGGTTTTACTGAAGGAGAGTGGTGTGGATCTCAAAGGCAAAAATGCAGTGGTGCTTGGGAGAAGTGATATCGTAGGAAGTCCTGTCAGCTACCTTCTCAAGAATGCTGATGCCACAGTCACCATTTGCCACTCTCAAACTGTTAGACTGGAGGACTATATCAAACGAGCAGATGTGCTGGTTGCAGCTATTGGAAAACCAAACTTTGTCAAAGGGGAGTGGCTCAAACCCGGAGCGGTGGTCATTGACGTTGGCACAAACTACATCCCTGATGAATCTAAGAAGTCGGGCCAGAGACTAGTGGGCGATGTCGATTATGACTCAGCTGTTGAAGTTGCTTCTCAGATTACTCCTGTGCCAGGCGGAGTCGGACCCATGACAGTTGCTATGCTTCTGCAAAACGTGGTGGACTCTGCAACGAAGTATTTTGAGCGCCAGAAGGCTAGAGCAATTGTGCCCTTGCCTCTCAAGCTGCTGACCCCAGTTCCTTCAGACATAGCTATTTCCAGAGCCCAACATCCTAAGCAGATTACTCGAGTTGCTAGAGAAGTCGGTATTCTAAAGCACGAGCTGGAGCCCTATGGTGCCTACAAGGCAAAGGTTGATTTATCGCTATTGAAGCGCCTTGAGCACCGACGTAATGGCCGTTATGTTGTTGTTACTGGAATCACGCCGACACCTCTCGGAGAAGGTAAATCTACCACCACAGTTGGTATCACACAAGCTCTTGCCGGACATCTCAACCGTGTGGCATTTGCAAATGTTAGACAGCCTAGCCAAGGCCCAACCTTCGGTATCAAAGGAGGCGCTGCCGGTGGAGGCTACAGTCAGGTCATTCCTATGGACGAGTTCAATCTTCATCTTACAGGAGATATACACGCCATTACTGCGGCAAATAATCTACTTGCTGCAGCTATCGATACGAGAATGTTTCACGAGAACACACAAAAGGACGGGCCATTATACAAACGACTTGTGCCAGCAAAGAAGGGTAAACGAGTCTTCCAGCCGATTATGTTCCGCCGCCTAAAGAAACTTGGCATTGACAAAACTAATCCAGATGATCTAACTGAGGATGAAATTCATCGATTTGCGAGACTCGATATTGATCCAGATACTATCACCTGGAGACGTGTCCTCGATGTAAATGACAGACTTCTTCGAGGCGTCACAGTCGGTACTGCAGCTACAGAGAGAGGCCAAACTCGGGAGACTGGCTTTGACATCTCGGTAGCTAGCGAGTGTATGGCCATTCTTGCCCTTAGCAATGACCTCCACGATATGAGAGAGCGCCTAGGCAGGATGGTGATCGGTACTTCGAGAAGTGGTGACCCTGTTACTTGCGATGACCTCGGTGCTGGTGGCGCTTTGACTGCGTTGATGAAGGATGCCATCAAACCTAATCTCATGCAGACTCTTGAGGGAACACCCGTATTCGTGCACGCCGGTCCATTTGCCAATATCAGCATCGGATCTAGCTCTGTCCTGGCAGACAAGTTGGCGCTAAAACTTGCGGGCACGGAGCCTGATGAAAATCATAGCGAAAAGACGGGCTTCGTCATCACCGAAGCTGGATTCGACTTCACCATGGGAGGAGAGCGCTTCTTCAACATTAAGTGTCGGTCGTCCGGACTCATCCCCGATGTTGTTGTTATTGTCGCTACTGTTCGTGCTCTCAAGGTTCATGGTGGTGGACCGCCAATTGCTCCTGGCGCACCCTTGGACAAGATCTATCGCGAAGAGAACGTCGAAATTCTTAGAAAAGGCTGCGTGAATCTCAAGAAACATATCTCGAACGCCCGCCAATTTGGTGTTCCAGTTGTCGTGGCAATCAATAAATTCGAGACTGATACTCCCGCCGAAATCGAAGTCATCCGCTCCGAAGCCATCGCTGCCGGCGCTGAGGATGCCATACCGGCTAATCATTGGGCCGAAGGAGGCGCTGGAGCAGTCGATCTTGCAAGGGGAGTCATTGCTGCCAGTGAGAAAGAAAAGAACTTCAAACTTCTCTATGGTCTGGATGGTAGCGTCCAGGAGCGCATCGAAGCGATCGGGAAGATTATGTATGGTGCCGAGAAAGTCGAGTTCAGTGAGCTGGCACAGAAAAAGGTGGACACGTATACTAAGCAAGGATTCGGAAATCTTCCAATATGTATTGCGAAGACCCAGTATTCTCTAAGCCACGACCCAGACTTGAAAGGCGCGCCAACAGGATTCACGGTACCAATCAGGGATGTGAAGTTAGCTGTCGGTGCCGGATATCTGTGAGTCTCCTCAAACCTCTTTCTTTACTTGCAACTGACCAAATGAAGCTATGCCCTAGCTGCTGATATTCAGACAATCCCGGGTCTTCCTACTGCCCCAGGGTATCTGAACGTGGACATCGATACAGAAACAGGCGAAATTGACGGTTTATTCTAATACTCTTATTTGTTAATTGATTTTTGGACATCCGAGATCTTGCATTGAAATTCTCATTCAACAAGAAAGGAGTCGATTGATTGACTTATGGGCACTATTTAGATGGAAAGAGAAAAACACTTAGCATTTCTGAATGGACGGGAAGGGCATCTTCAATAATGGCGCCAGTACGGAAGGTGGTACGCAAGTGATCGGGCATTTAGAGTTGTCTTACGAAGGCGGCGGCAAAAAGTAATTTGACAAATTTTAGCGAGCCGAAAATTCAGACTTAGCATGGCTAAACCACTAAGATGTCGTACTTGGGCACTACAACCGATAAATTTCAGGGCCGCAGTCACTAAACTACAGCGCTCGTATGAGACAAATGGGCTGATTGGTGTTTTCCAACAGACTTCTAATATTCCCATTTTACAACACCACTGCGCAATTTCATGCGGCATTAGTTTAGTAAAACGATTATCCACATAGTTTTTATGCTTGAAAATTAGTATAAGCATATTGGGCCTCGTCGTTGTTGTGCTATTCTACGTCAAAATTTATTGTTTTGATAGTTTCAATTCTGTCAAATTACTTTTGCCGCTGCCTTCGTAACGTTCAATAAGAGAAGTATGGATATACTCATGCAATACTCATTTCAGGCCAACCATGATTAGCTATATATTAATCACAAGGCCATCTTTGCACATGTTTGATGGATGGAGAACTAAATTAATGCAATGCCGTCCACCTGCCAGTAGCCGGAATAAGACTAGCGGCCTGTTGGCGTTCGAGACGACTTGAGCCCCGTGACATCCCCCGCCCCCCTCGCTTCCTCAACCTTTATATCTACATCTCTGTCTTCCTGTAGCATTATTCTCTTCATAAACGAGTAAAATAATGTCGATCCCTTCATTCATAACTGCAGCTTTCCGAAAGAATGCCGGTGAGAGCACCAATGGCTCCTCGAAGTCAGTGAACCCATTAAGCTACCCCAAGAGTACAGCTCCTTTTAGCGCCGAACTGTTTAAAAACCCAACTTCGGAATACCGAGGGTGTCCCTTTTGGGCATGGAATACCAAACTTGACCAGGCGCAGTTATTGCGCCAAATTGACTATTTTGAGGTTATGGGCATGGGGGGCTTTCACGTGAGTGACATCTTGAAGCTGCTTGTCGACCTCGCTAAGGCCTGGCACAGATTCATGTACGAGTAGGTCTTGACACGGAGTATATGGGCGAAGAATTCATGGATATGGTTCGGACTTGTGTCGAGTACGCAGAGAGCAAGAAAATGTTGGCATGTTTGTACGACGAAGATAGATGGCCTTCGGGCACCGCCGGAGGGAAGGTAATCCAAGACCATCCAGAGTTTAAGCAGAAGCACATTAGATTAACTCCTCATCGATATGGAGTCGTTCCCGTTATTGACGGGTAAGTCAACTCGAGTCTCTCCTGCAACCATCATGTGCCCAATTAATTTGCTATTACTAGGGATAACGCAGCAACATCAGGCAAACTCTATCGTAGTGAAAACGATAATCTCTTGGCAGCTTATGACATAAAATTAGATGAAAATGGCTGTCTCAAGTCAAGTCGCATGCTTAAGGAAGGTGAAACGGGGAACAATGTCTGGTACGCCTACGTGGAAAGTTCAGGTAATTCACCATGGTTCAATGGACAAACCTATGTCGATACTCTTAGCAAATCAGCAATAGCCCATTTCATTGAGACAACTCACGAGGCTTATAAAGCCAAGGTCGGGGATAAATTTGGATCAGTTGTCCCCTGCATTTTCACCGATGAGCCAGAATTCTCGATGTTGATCCAGTTATCCAGTCCTAAAGCCAAGGACGACGCCTACATTCCGTGGACGTATGACCTGCCTGAGACCTTCAAAAAGGAATACTCAACTGATATCATCGAATCCTTGCCTGAGATTTTCTGGGACCTTCCAGATGGTGAACCAAGCCTAACGCGGTATCGATGGCACGACCACAATTGCGAGAGGTTTGTCAGTGCTTTCATGGATCAAATCGGACAGTGGTGTAAAGAAAATGGAATAATGCTGAATGGACATATGATGGAGGAGCCTTATTTATGGTCTCAAACGCATAGCATAGGCGAAGCAATGCGCTGTTACAGAAACATGGAGATGCCTGGTATGGATTTGTTAGTGGATCAGTTCGAGTATAACACAGCGAAGCAAGTTACCAGTGTTTCTCGACAAAACGGGACTCGTGGCGCGATGACTGAAATATACGGAGTAACGCACTGGTACTTTACATTCGAAGGACACAAAGGCTGCGGCGACTGGCAAGCTGCACTGGGTATAACATTCCGAGTCCATCATCTTGCTTGGGTTTCGATGGCTGGTGAGGGTAAAAGAGACTATCCTGCATGTATCGGGTATCAAAGTCCCTGGTATAAAGAGTACGGATATGTTGAAGATTATTTCGCTCGAGTTGGCGTTGCTCTTACTCGAGGGCGGGCTGTTACGAAAGTTGGAGTTGTCCATCCTATAGAAAGCTATTGGCTATCATGGGGTCCAAACAGAATGGGGGACGAGCGAGATCGACGAGAGCAAGCATTTGCCGAGTTAACATGGTGGCTACTTCATGGTCTGATAGATTTCGACTTCATCTCAGAAAGTATGTTGCCGAAACAGGTCGGGAGAAAAGTAAATGGAAAGAAGCTAGCAGTCGGCAAGTGCGAGTACGATGTCATTATCCTACCTAATCTTCGAACCATTCGATCCACGACCCTCAAGATCTTGAATGATTTTACGAAGGTGGGCGGTAAAGTTATAATCGCGGGCAATGCACCCTCGTTGGTCGATGCACAAGTTCCTCGATCTGTTCCTGTTATTGAGCATAGTAAAACCGTCTTTTGGAGTCAGCAAACCATTTTACTCGCTTTGGATGGATACCGAGATCTCCAAGTCACTTATGAAAGCGGATCTGCTACGGATAAGCTATTATATCAGATGCGACAAGACGGCGATGAACGGTTTGTATTCATTTGCAACACCGATCGTAACTCACCGATCCAGACAACTATTCATCTGAAGGGACTCTGGAAGGTTAATCTCCTAGATACCTTCACGGGTGAAGAGTACCGCCTGAAGACTCAAGCAAACGAAGGGTGGACAAGCTTGCAGTACAGGTTTGAGGGTTGTGCCAGTTTGCTTCTTCGTCTTTATCCTAAATCTGATTCTGTCATTGCCTGCCTACCCCCTCGAATCAGTTACGATCAGGACATCAAGACAACAAGCAAGATAGCACTGGAGAGTATTGAGCTCTCTGAGCCCAATGTGCTCTTGCTTGACTATGCGGAATTCAAACTTGACGATGGAGAATGGTCCCATTCAGAAGAAATCCTCCGCATTGACAATATCATCCGTAACCGACTGCATCTGCCATTCAAAGGAGGAGTTTGGAAACAACCTTGGTGCATCCCACAATCTGAACGCTCCCCAATTACTATTGTAACTCTTCGGTTGACTTTCGAGTCCGCATTCACCATCTCTGAGAGTTCAATGCTAGCACTGGAAGACGCAGAAACAAGATCAATATTTATCAACGACACCTTTGTGCCTTCAACGAATGATAAGGCTCCTCTCGGTTGGTGGGTCGATGAAGCTATTAAGACTGTGCCTATTCCCGGACATCTCATTAAGCAGGGTACGAACACTATCACACTGACCTTTCCATTTGGACTCCTCACAAATCTTGAGCGCATATACCTCCTTGGTAAATTCGCAGTCGACCTTCAAGATCATCGCACTACCCTCCTTCGGCCTCTCAACCTGAAAAAGGTGAAATGGGGTGATATCACTAGTCAAGGGCTCCCTTTCTATGTCGGCAATGTCACCTATAAATGCACTCTTTTTGTGCCCTCTAACGTCTCAGCCAACTCATCAGGAACCCCACTAGCACTCTCTGTTCCTCGATTCTCCAGTCCAGTCCTTACCGTGACCGACCTAAAAACCAATAACAAGCTCGGACTTATTGCGTTCCAGCCGCATATGCTACCATTGGGGAAACTCAAGGCCGGCAACCATAAAATCGCGATTACAGCTTTTGGCAATCGTTATAATTCATTTGGGCACCTGCATCTGACAGAGGGTGCAACCAGCTGGTGTGAGCCGAATATGTGGCGTACGGGAGGCGATTGGTGGACGGATAAGTATAATATTAGGCCGATTGGGGTGCTGGAAAGTCCGAAGATTTTGTTGGGTCAGGAGGAGGTCATGGATGATGTTACGGATGATGAGATTGCGGATGACATAAATCTTAGGGAGGTCTATGGTGGGTGGATTGCAGTTTCGCGGGCGAAGCCACAGGAGAAGGTATCACAGGCAGGCGATTAAATGTTAACCATACACTGATTGAAGTCTTGCTATGAGTTTTAGGTGGTCTAAGGTGCGCTTTTTTGGGAAGGCATGGATTTTGCTGGGGCAGTGGCTCCATAACACTAGTTTTTTATCTTCAGCAGACAGAACCATATTATTCCATCAACCATGACATGACATGATGAGAAGATATATTTCCACTATCTCTCGCCGTATCAAATCATTGATAGTCTCATCCAGCTTCTCTGGCCTTAAATCAGCAATATTACAGGCAGGATATAGTTCTACGGAATCCGCCGTTGGGGAACTGTACACTTCAAAGAACCCCTTATACCATACAACAAGGCAACTTTTCTGGAAAGAATCCAGACCCGGCCAGAGCCTCAAATGAAATCATTAATATTCGTGATGGGACGTCTCCTATTCGGCCAGCCTGTAGCTAACCATTGTGTCTACCCTGTGATTACTAGTACTGAAGCTCCTGAGCTGCACCTTCTCCCCATTCTTGATCTCCTTCGCATCGCTGTCTCCCCACTCCATTGGCACATCGGAGTCTGCGTCTGCATAAACTAGCACATTGAATGTACAATCGCCGTCGAGTTGTGGTAGGAATGTCACAGATGCTGTGATTTGCCTGAATATGGATTGGATTTCTTCTTGGATCTCCTTTTCCGTCTTCTCGGGTTGTGATTCGGTGCCTCTGTATCGTTGTCAGCTGGGTGTTAAGGGTAGAGTTCTGGTAGAAGTGTGTACTTACTCGGGGGCGGCGTTCTCTTTGTCAACAGATTTCTTGGAAGATTTCGACTTTGAGGGTTTGTTGAATATTTGAACCTGTGGGGTCTCAGCAGTGTTCCTTGTTCGTCTAAGGTAGACTCACATCAAATTGCCATCGCTCCACATGCTCTCCTGTATCTTTGCTCGTTATGACCACAACAAGCTTCGAAATCTTGCCTCCAACCATCCATTTGTCGAGTTGCGACATGATCTTCTTTATGTAGGCTTTAACTTGGTCATCGGATGAAACTGTTTTCTTTTAGCTCAAGGCTTTCA
>Ga0335075_10004125_pt1 | contig 22779 bp, 5 predicted proteins | sample Lox_Sample_24_FD_206723 | JGI IMG/M metagenome (GOLD analysis project Ga0335075, IMG submission 206723) | Soil microbial communities from Loxahatchee National Wildlife Refuge, Florida, United States - Lox_Sample_2.4 | ecosystem: Environmental > Terrestrial > Soil > Wetlands | place: USA: Florida...
AACGGCTCCAGGCGACCCGCGCCCACACCGATACGCGGCGCCAACTGTGCCACCATGGGCGCTTCGAACAGCGCGCGCACCGAAACATCGGTATTCAGTGCGGTGTTGATCGCGGCGACCAGTCGCATCGCCGACAGCGAATCCCCGCCCAACTCGAAGAAGGAGTCGTCGACGCCGACCCGCTCGACGCCGAGCACTTGGGTGTAGATGCCGACCAGGATCTCCTCGACCGCGTTGGCCGGGCCGCGATAGTGCTCGATGTCTTGGTATTCCGGTGCGGGCAGGGCGCGTTTGTCGAGTTTGCCGTTGACGGTCAGCGGCAGCGCCTCGATCACCATCACCGCGGCGGGCACCATATACGCCGGGAGCCGCTCGGCCAGCGCCGCGCGCACCGTGGCCGGATCCGCGGTGCCGGTGATGTAACCCACCAGGCGCTTGTCGCCGGGACGGTCCTCGCGGGCGATCACCGCGGCCTGCTCAACCCCGTCCAGCGCGGCCAGTGCGGCCTGGATTTCGCCGAGTTCGATGCGATACCCGCGGATCTTGACCTGCTCGTCGGCGCGGCCGACATAGCGCAGCTGCCCATCGGGGCCCCACCACACCAGATCCCCCGTGCGATACATGCGCGCACCGGGGACGCCGAACGGACACGCCACAAACCGCGACCCCGTCAAAGAAGGCCGGCCCACATAGCCGTCCGCCACACCGGCGCCGGCCACATACAACTCCCCGATCACACCAACTGGCACCGGCTGCAACCACCCGTCGAGCACGAACAACGCCGCGCCCGGCACCGGCGACCCGATCGGCACCTCACCCGAGCCCGCCCTCAACGGGGCACTGATCGTCGCATACACGGTGGTCTCGGTCGGGCCGTAGCCGTTGATCATTACCCGCGTGGGTGCCCAGCGATCGACCACCTCGGCCGGGCAGGGCTCGGCGGCGATCATCAGCGCCGCCGATTCCAAACCTTGGGGTGCGAGCGCCCCGACCGCCGAGGGGGTTTGGCTTAGGACGCCGACCTTTTCGGCGACCAGCAAGGCGTGGAAGTCTTCCGGTGAGCCCGCTACCGATTCAGGTACCACCACCAGCCGGCCGCCGTGCAACAGCGCACCCCACATCTCCCACACCGAGTAGTCGAAGGCATAGGAATGACACTGCGTCCACACCTGCCCCGGCGACAGCTCTATGCCGACGTCGAGTGCATTGAATAGCCGGGTCACGTTGTGATGGGTGACGGCAACGCCTTTGGGCACACCGGTGGTGCCCGACGTGTAGATGATGTGTGCGATGTCGTCGGGAGCCGGCGTCGGCAATGTGGTGCTGGGTTGGCTGTCGATGGCGGGGTCATTGACATCGACGACCATCAGGTCGCAATCGTCCAGCCGCGACCGCTGGCTTGCAGTGGTGATCCCGGCGATCGGCGCGGCGTCGGCGAGCATGAACCCGATCCGCGCGGCCGGCACCGCGGGGTCGATCGGCAGATACGCCGCCCCGGTTTTGAGCACCGCCAAAATCGCCACGATCGCGTCGACCGACCGGGAAAACAGCACCGCGACGCACTCACCCGGGCCCGCTCCATGCCCGGCCAACAAGTGCGCCAACCGATTAGCGGCCTCCGCAAGCTGCCGGTACGTCATGGAGCGGCCCTCGAAGGTCACCGCCACCGCCTCTGGGGCCCGCGCCACGTGCGCCTCGAACAACTCCGGAATCGACATCGGCGTCATGGGCCGGGTCAGCACCGACCGGTGACCGATCGCATCCAGCCGGGCGTGTTCGGCGGCATCGAGCACATCGATCGAGGACAGCCGTCGGGTCGGGTCGGCGGTCATCGCAGCCAATAACCGCTGGAACCGCTCGACCAGCGCCTGGATGGTGGCCTCGTCGAACACGTCGGTGCGGAATTCCACCGCGCCGCTGATGCCTGCCGGCGCCCCGGCGTGGGTCCGGCGTTCGCCCAACGAAAACGACAGGTCCGCCCGCGCGGAGCGGGTATCCACCGGCAGCGGCGTGACCCGAAGATCACCGAGCGTCAACCCGGCGGTGGTGTCGCTGGTTTCGCCGGGCAGGTTTTGCCACGCCAACATCACCTGGACCAGTGGGTGATGGGTCAGGCTTCGGGTGGGGTTGAGTCGCTCGACCAGCAACTCGAACGGCACGTCTTCGTGTTCGTAGGCGGCGAGGCTGCGCGCTCGTACTTGCGCCAGCAGTTCGGCAACGGTCGGATCGCCGGTCACCTCGACTCGCAACACCAAGGTGTTGACGAAAAAGCCCACCAGCTCATCCAGGGCGGGGTCGCGACGCCCGGCAATCGCGAACCCTACTGCCACATCAGAACTCGCGCTGATCTTGGCAAGCAGCACCGCCAGGGCGGCCTGGATCAGCATGAAGCTGGTCGCGTTGTGCTCACGAGCTACCCGGGCAATTTGCTGCTGCAAGTCGGCCGGCCAGTCGACCGCCACGCTGGCGCCGCGGTAATCGGCAACGGGCGGATAGGGCCGATCGGTGGGCAACTGCAGCCGCTCGGGCATTCCGGCCAGGGCCCGCTGCCAGTAGCCCAGCTGCGCGGCGATAGGACTGCCGTCGTCATCGACGTCGCCAAGTTGCGCCTGCTGCCAGAGTGTGTAATCCACGTACTGCAACGGCAATTCGGCCCAGCCCGGCGCTTGCCCGGAACATCGGCTGGCGTAGGCCACTCCCAGGTCACGCACCAACGGTGTGATTGACAAGCCATCGGCGGCGATATGGTGCACGGCGACCACCAAGACGTGCTCGTCCTCGCCAACGCAGAAAAGCCTTGCCTGCAAAGGGATCTCGGCTGCCAGGTCAAAAGTGTGGCGGGCGGTGGCCTCAATGGCCTCGCTCAGGCGGCTTTCCGACCAGCCGGCGGCATCAATGATCTGCCAGCCGAACTCGGTGCGGTCCGGAGGCAATACCAGCTGCTGAGGTACTCCCTCGACCGCCGGGAACAGCGTGCGGAGGCTTTCATGGCGGCTCACCACGTCAGCCAGCGCGGCCCCCAACGCGTCGGCGTTAAGGCGCCCACACAGTCGCAGCCCGGCAGCCATGTTGTAAACCGGTGAGGCGCCTTGCAACTGGTCGATGAACCACAACCGGTTCTGCGCGAACGACAACGGAACCACCGCGGGCCGCTGGATTGCCACCAATGGCTCTCGCTGACGCTCATCCCCACCGATGCGGGGCGCCAATTGGGCCACCGTGGGCGCCTCGAACAGTGTGCGTACCGAAATGTCGGCATCCAGGCCGGTGTTGATCGCGGCGACCAAGCGCATCGCCGACAGTGAATCCCCGCCCAAATTGAAGAACGAGTCATCGACTCCGACCCGCTCCACACCCAGCACGCGGGCGTAGATGCCGGCGAGGATCTCCTCGACCGCGTCGGCGGCAGCGCGGTACTGTCCGGCATCCTCATATTGCGGTGCGGGCAGGGCACGCTTGTCGAGTTTGCCGTTGACGGTCAGCGGCAGCGCGTCGATCGCCACCACCGCGGTGGGCACCATGTAGGACGGCAGCCGCTCGGCCAGAATGGCGCGCGCGGTGGCGGGGTCGGCGGTGCCGGTGATGTAGCCCACCAGGCGCTTGTCGCCGGGACGATCCTCGCGGGCGATCACCACCGCCTGCTGCACTCCGTCCAGCCCGGCCAGTGCGGCTTGGATTTCGCCGAGTTCGATGCGATGCCCGCGGATCTTGACCTGCTCGTCGGCGCGCCCGACATAGCGCAGCTGACCGTCGGCGCCCCACCACACCAGATCCCCGGTGCGGTACATGCGTGTCCCGGGCGCCCCGAACGGGCAGGCCACAAACCGCGATGCGGTCAGCCCGGCTCGGCCCACGTAGCCGTCGGCGACGCCGGCGCCGGCCACATACAGTTCGCCGACCACCCCGACCGGCACCGGCTGCAACCAGCCGTCGAGCACGAAAAATCCGAGATGGGCCAACGGCACCCCGATCGGGCTGGCGGTGCTGTTGACGTCGTCGGCGGCGATCTCCCGGAACGAGGCGTGCACCGTGGTCTCGGTGATGCCATACATATTGATCAGCCGCGGTGATCCCGGGTGGTTCTGCAGCCATGTCTGCAGACGGGCGGGTTCGAGGGCTTCGCCGCCGAACACCACGGTCTCAAGTTTGAGCTGACCGCCCAACTCGGTGGAGAGCGCATCAGCGCCCTGCAGCGCATAAAACGCCGCGGGGGTCTGGCTCAACATGGTGACCTGTTCGGCCACCAGCAAGGCGTGCAAGTCTTCCGGCGAGCGGACCACCACGTCGGGCACCACCACCACCCGGCCGCCGTAGAGCAGCGCACCCCAGATCTCCCACACCGAGAAGTCGAACGCCAACGAGTGACACTGCGACCACACCTGGCCGGCCAACTCGAGATCGGCGTCCAAGGTGTCCAGCAACCGGGTCACGTTGTGATGCGGGATGGCCACCCCCTTCGGGGTCCCCGTGGTGCCCGAGGTGTAGATCAGGTACGCGATGTCGTCGGGGGCCGGCCCCGTCGGCAGCGCGGTGGCGGGTTGGGCGCTCACGACGGGATCGGTGATGTCAACGACGGCCACATCACGCCCGTCCAGTCGGCCGGCTAATTCGGTGGTGGTGACCGCAGCGATCGGCGCGGCATCGTCGAGCACGAACTGCATCCGGGCGGCCGGCACCGCCGGATCGATCGCCAGGTAAGCCGCCCCGGTTTTGAGCACCGCCAGCATCGCCAGGACCGCCTCGGCCGAGCGCGGCAACAACAACGCCACCCGTTGCCCGGAACCCACACCTCGACCAGCCAACAGGTGCGCCAGCCGGTTGGAGACCTCGTCAAGCTCTCGGTACGTCATGGAGCGGTCTTCGAAGGTCACGGCGACCGCCTGTGGGGCGCGGGCCACCTGCGCGGCGAACAACTCCGGGAGCGACACCGGCGACGGCGCTGGCTCGGTCAACACCGCCCGGTTACCGACCGCATCCAGCCGGGTGTGTTCGGCCTCATCCAGCACATCCAACGACGACAGCCGCGCGGTGGGGTCGGCGGTCATCGCCACCAATAGCCGCTGGAACCGCTGGATCAGTGTGTCGATATTGGCGGCGTCGAACACATCGGTGTCGAATTCGACGCGAAGACCCAGTTCGGCCCCCGGCAGGGCTTGCACCGCGAGCGGGTAGTGGTTGTATTCGCGGTTGCTGAACGCGGTGACGGCCAACCCGTCGACCCCCGACAATGCGGCCGTGTCAATCGGGTAGTTCTCGTACACGAAAAGGCTGTCGAACAGGTGCTCCTGACCGGTGATGCGGTGAATGTCGCTGAGTGCCAGGTGCTGGTGTTCGAGGGTGTGATTGTGGGCGCGGTGTAGCTGGTCGAGCAGGTCGGCGGTGGTGGTGGCCGCCGTGATGGTCGCCCGCACCGGCAATGTGTTGATCAACAGGCCCACCATCGCCTCAGCGCCGAGGACGTCGGTCGGGCGCCCCGAGACCGTCGTACCGAACGCGACATCGTGCTGACCGGTCAATCGGCACAGCAGCTGTGCGAAGGCCGCCTGCAGCACGATGTTGACGGTGGTGTGAGATGAGCGCGCCAGCTCGCCGACCGCGCGGGTGGTTTGTTCAGGCACGCGGAACGACGCGACGGCGCGCCGCCCCAGGCCCGGTCGGTCCGTCGGACCCACCAAGGTGGGGGTGTCAAACCCGGCCAACACCTCACGCCAGGCCGCGCGGGCGGCATCTCGATCCCTACCGGCCAGCCAGCTGACAAACCTGCGATAGGGGACCGCCGCGGGCAGCCGATGCCCGTAGTAGCTGGCGAACAGTTCCTGCAGCAGGACCGGCAGCGACCAGCCATCCATCACGATGTGGTGATTAGTGAGCACAAACCGGTGCTGGTCTTCGCCGGTGCGGATCAAAGCCGCCCGAAAGGCCGGCTGGTCGCCGAGATCACAGACCGCGACGCGCTCGGCGGCGCACACCCGCTCAATCTGCTCATCGATTTCGCCGCCGTCGGGGTCCCGTTCGATATAGCGCCAAGGCGCCTCGGGGTCGGCCGGAATGATCTGCACCGGCTCGTCGAACTGGTCGGAGAATCGGGCCGCCAGGTGTGGATGCCGATTGACCACTGTATGTAGCGCATCGCGCAGCCGGTGCTGGTCAAGCGGACCACACAAGGTGATATCCAGCTGCACCGCATATACATCGTCGTCGCTGCCCTGCGCGGTGCGGGCGTGAAACAACAGCCCTTGCTGCAGTGGAGTCAGCGGCAGGACGTCAGCGATCCGCATACAACCGCTCGAGCTCGTCGATCTGCTGCTGGCTCAACTGGGCAAGCGCAAGATCCGACGGCGTCAACCCGCCCCCACCGCCGCGCACATGCGCGCAGATCCCGGCCAGGGCCTCAAACCACAACCGGCTCAGCCGGCTGACCTGTGCATGATTCAGCGCCGACGGCGCCCACCACCAAGCGGCGCGCAAGTACGGGCCGTTATCGGTGTCGATCGTGCCGGCGTTGAGCTCCACGGTGTGCGCCAACGGCATCGCCAACCTCGCGCTGCCGTCAATACGCGACAGGCCATCCAGGCATATCCGCCATCCATCAACGGATTCGCTCGCCCCGGCGCCCATTCGTCCCAGGTAGTTGAACCCGATCGGCGGGTCGGACTCGGCCAGGTCAACTTCGGGGTTCAAATAGCGCAGCAACCCGTAGGTCAAACCGTCCGGCAAGGCGCGTAGCTGTTCTTTGGCGTCTTTGATCAGCGCCCCTAACCCTGCATCACCGGCTACCACCTGCTCCCAGGACAGCCCACCGACCGCCAGCGCCACCGGGTATTTGGCGGTGAACCAACCAACGGTGCGCGACAGGTCGACATCGGGCCCGAGCTCGTCGTGACGGCCGTGCCCCTCCACATCGATGGCGACCGGCGCGGCGCCGGTGCCCAAAAACTCCGCACAGGCCAGGGCGAACGCGATCAACAGGACGTCGTGGATCCCGGTGTGAAACGCCGTGGGCACCTCACCCAAAAGCATCTGGGTCGTGTCCACGTCCAACGACACCGCGAACTGCCCGACGTTGGCATAGGTATCCAGCTCCGGGCGCACAGCCGGCAACGCCGCCGGTGTCGCCGCTACCCGTCGCCATACCGGAGCCTGCTGCACGACTTCCGGGCTGCGCGCATGCTCAGCCAGCAACTCTGCCCACCGAGCATACGCGGTTCCCGGCGCAGGCAACGCTACCTGCTGCCCCGCTCGATGCTGGGCCCAGGCGATGTTGAGGTCCTCCAACAGGATTCGCCAGGACACCCCATCGACGGCCAAGTGGTGCACCATCGACACCAGCTGACCGGTGGATGCCACCCACACCGCGCTGAGCATCACCCCGGCGGCCGGGTTCAACCGCGACCGCGCCGCGATCGCCGCCTCATCCGACAAGACGTCGACCGTGTGCAGGCAGGCGCGCGCATCTACCGACCCGGCGTCGGGCACCTGCAACGACCAACCGCCGGCGCCGTCATCCTCGACACGCAGCCGCAGCATGGCATGCCGATCCAGTAAGGCCTGCAGCAGCACCACTACGTCGGCCTCGGTCACGCCGGCGGGGGCCTGCACGACCGTGGTCTGGTTGAAATGCTCAACCGGGCCGTCAACGCTGGCCAGCCAACGCATGATCGGGGTCGCGACCACCGGCCCGATACCCTCATCGACCACACCGCCGACGCCGTCCACAACCCCGGCCAGCCGGGCCACGGTCTGCTCGACGAAAATGTCGCGCGGCCGACACACCAGGCCCGCCGCTCGGGCCCGCGCCACCACCTGCATCGACAAGATGCTGTCCCCGCCGAGTTCGAAGAACGAGTCATCGACTCCGACCTGCTCGAGCCCGAGCACCTGGGCGTAGATGCCGGCCAGAATCTCCTCGACCGCGTCGGTCGGCGGGCGATAGCGCTCGATGTCTTGGTATTCCGGTGCGGGCAGGGCGCGGGTGTCGAGTTTGCCGTTGACGGTCAATGGCAGCGCCTCGATCGCCACCACCGCGGCGGGCACCATATAGGACGGCAGCCGCTCGGCCAACGCCGCGCGGACCGTTGCCGGATCCGCGATGCCGGTGATGTAACCGACCAGCCGTTTGTCGCCGGGGCGGTCCTCACGGGCGATCACCACCGCCTGCTGCACTCCATCCAGCCCGGCCAGTGCGGCTTGGATTTCGCCGAGTTCGATGCGATGCCCGCGGATCTTGACCTGCTCGTCGGCGCGGCCCACATAGCGCAGCTGACCATCGGCACCCCACCACACCAGGTCCCCGGTGCGGTACATGCGTGTCCCGGGCGCCCCGGATGGGCAGGCCACAAACCGCGATGCGCTCAGCCCGGCTTGGCCCACATAGCCGTCGGCGACGCCGGCGCCGGCCACATACAGTTCGCCGACCACCCCGACCGGCACCGGCTGCAACCAGCCATCGAGCACGAAAAATCCGAGATGGGCCAGCGGCACCCCGATCGGGCTGGCCGTGCTGTTGACATCGCCGGGGGCGATCTCCCGGAACGAGGCGTGCACCGTGGTCTCGGTGATGCCATACATATTGATCAACCGCGGTAGACCCGGGTGGGCGTGCAGCCACTTGCCAAGACGCTGGGGTTCGAGTGCTTCGCCGCCGAACACCACCGTCTCGAGTTTGAGCTGACCGCCCAACTCGGGGGACAGCGCATCAGCGCCCTGCAGCGCATAAAACGCCGACGGGGTCTGGCTCAACATCGTGACCTGTTCGGCGACCAGCAGCGTGTGCAACTCTTCGGGCGAGCGGACCACCGCGTCGGGCACCACCACTACGCGGCCGCCGTAAAGCAGCGCGCCCCAGATCTCCCACACCGAGAAGTCGAATGCCAACGAGTGACATTGCGACCACACCTGCCCCGCCAGCTCCAGGTCGGCGTCCAAGGTGTCCAACAACCGGGTCACGTTGCGATGCGGGATCGCCACACCCTTCGGGGTCCCCGTGGTACCCGACGTGTAAATGAGGTATGCGACATCATCGGGAGACGGGCTTGGCGCGGCCAGTGCGGTGCTCGGTTGGCTGCCAACAGTGGGATCATCGATATCGACGACGGCCAGATCACACCCGTCCAGCCGATCGGCGAAGCCGGCGATCGTGACCGCGGCGATGGGCGCGGCATCGCCGAGCACAAACTGCATCCGCGCGGCCGGCACCGCCGGGTCGATCGGTACATACGCCGCCCCGGTCTTCACCACCGCCAGCATCGCCACGATCGCCTCGGCCGAGCGTGGCAACAACAACGCCACCCGTTGCCCGGAACCCACACCGCGGCCGGCCAACATGTGCGCCAACCGGTTCGACGCATCCTCCAGCGCCCGATACGTCATCGACACGCCCGCGAAGACCACCGCCACCGCATCTGGTGTGCGGGCCACCTGCGTAGCGAACGCGGCCGGAATCGACACCGGCGCCGGGACCGGCTCGGTCAGCACCGCCCGATTACCGATCGCGTCCAGCCCGGCGCGCTCAATCTCGTCCAGCACATCTAACGAGGACAACCGCCGGCCCGGATCAGCGGTCATGGCCGCCAACACCCGCGCCAACCGTCTCGCTAGATCAGCGACGTCGAAATTCGCAAACGGCCCGCCCGCGCCCGCTGTGCTGAGGAAAAGCTGGTCACCGGCGCCCGAGAAGATGAACCCGAAGTCGCCCACCTGGCCAGGGTTGGTGAATGACGCCGATGCCTCCACACCAGCGAAGTCCATCGTCATTTTTGACGGCATGAAGTTGACGCTGACCCTGTTTGCGGGCTCTTCTGGGCCGCGGTGGTGGGATTTGCGTTCAAGGGCGTGCACGGGAAACCGCTGATGCTGCAGCGCTTCCCGTATTCGCGTGTCAACGTGCTCACAAAAACCAGAAACAGAAGTTCCCGGCGAAACCTTCAGCACCAGCGGCACCGCCCCGGAAAGCATCCCGGGAAGCATCTTCGACTCTGGGCGCACGCGTCTGCTGACCGGGAAGTCGAGCACGACATCTGAACCCTCAGCGCACCAGCCACGCACCAAAAGCGCGCACGCCGCGGTGATGATCGATGATCGAGGCATGTTCCATAGCTGGCATAACTCGTGAACTTGTCGAAGGACCGCGGGGTCCAATCGAACCGGCGCAGAAGGCGAAGACGAATGACCCTCACCCGCGGCGTGCGGCAACCGATAACGCGGCCCGCTTTCCGGCGGAAGGTTCCTCGTCCAATAGGCCTCATCATCCAGATAATCGGTTGACGCTTCGTATTCTGACTCGCAGCGAACCAAGTCCTGCAACGAGCCGAAGAAGGCAGGAGGAATGGGTGCGTCAGAAACAATCGCAGCGTAAACGGTGGCAATCCGATGGGCGAGAAGGGTAATTCCGGACCCGTCGATGACTATGTGGTGAAAGCATCCGAACAAGTAGAATTCATCGGCCCAGGTTTGAAATAGTGCGAATTTGAACAGCGGGCCATCAGGTGGCATTGGCGTGCGTTGGATTGAAGACGCGATCTCGCGGGCTTGCTGCACTGGATGCCGTGATTCGCTCAGGTCGTGGAAGACCACCTCAACGTCCGAGCAATCGATCGCCCGTTGGAAAACCTGGCCATCCACATCGAAGATGGCGACCCTGGCTGGTTCGGCCTCCCGCATTACGTGATCGATCGCCCGCTCGAGCAGATCTCGCTGTACCGCGCCGTCGAATCGAACCAGCACGCCCAGCTGCCAGTCGGTGCCGGAGCCTCCGGTTTCCTGCGCGAGCCAGATGTCTAGTTGTCCCCGCGTCAGCGGAAGAGCACGGTCATCAAGATCCATTCGGTTTCCCCATCGAAACCCCCTGTCCCGTGGCCAGCCTCTCGCGCAGACTCTTCGGCCGTATATCAGTCCAGTTCTGTTCGATGTAATCCACACACGCTGCGCGATCCCCCTCGCCATACACCACCCGCCAGCCGGCTGGAACGTCGGCGAAGGCCGGCCACAAGCTGTGTTGCTCCTCGTCGTTGACCAAGACGAAAAAGCTGCCGTCACCGTCGTCGAACGGATTGATACTCACCGCGTCTCCAGGCGTCTACTCGACATGGGTATAACAAGTTCTAGACCATACTGGAGGCCACTGCAGCTTGTCTAAGTGTTCGGACTTTGAGGCCGCTGGGAGAGACAAATCGTTCTGGGAGATCACCAACGGCATCGGCGTTCGAACGCTGCTGCGGTTGCTCGAACACTCGCTGAGACAGAAGGCTGCCATGGATGCGTCGACCCGCTGGCCTGGCACAATCGGGGCCTGCAAGATCACATATCGGGTGCTGTTCGGTCGTCCGACGCCGCCAAGCACACACGCAGGGCGCCGGCCACCTTCGGCATCGCAGACCTCTACGCGCGTAGATATCGCGCGTGGATATCGCGTAGATATTAGGTGGAAATTGCCGCGCTCCGCCCGGGGTACCTCGTGGGGTTGCGGAGCTACTCGCTCTCGTTTCGGCCGTTCGCGACTGCACTCGGCAACTCGTAGTCGAGAACCGATGGGCGGCAGTCGCCCAGCAGCTTCGCGGCTCGCTGCCCGTGGTGGCCGTCGGGGCAGAGTTCCTTGCGCCGGGGCTCGGACATTCATATGGTGCAGGCGGAAGAACGGCGAGCGATGGGCTTGAGACATCGTAATTTAGTGAGGCGACATAAATGGACTACGGTAGCGAACCTTCGGTGAACGCTGAGGCGAAGGATAATTCACAAGTTGCAATGTCGGCGCACCTGGCTGACGACCTCTTGTCTACGACTGCTGGTGGATGGCGCAGCTTCTATGATTTACTAAGCCGCCGCTTAGAAGACATCGGTGTGGCTAATTTTTCGTTTTTCCTGAACTATGGATACTTGCCAACAGATTCTCACAATGAATCCGTGTTCGTAATTCGCGACGGGACCTTCAATGCGAACTCGGTCCGCCTCGTATTCGAGGTTATCGGACCGGTCGACCTAAACGACCGCACTGTGGTCGAAATCGGATGTGGCCGCGGAGGCAATGCCGCACTTGTGGCGGAGAAATTTGGCGCTCAAGTCATTGGCATCGATATGTCTCCAGAAGCGATCGCCTTCTGCAGCAAAACGCACCGTGGCGAATCCATAGACTTCAGGGTAGGTGACGCGCTAAATATCCCCCTGGCCGATGCGTGTTGCGATGCCGTCGTTAATGTGGAGTCGTCACATTCGTATGGCAATCTGCCAAAGTTCTTGAGCGAAGTTCACAGGATCTGCCGCCCCGAAGCATGGTTCCTGCACACGGATTTTCTGAGTCCTGAGGACTGGGACTATGCAAGGATGCGTTTGAAAAAGCTGGGTTTCGTGACCGAAATCGACCGCGATATCACTGCTAATGTATTGGCCTCGCGCGATCAAGCGAGTGACAACTGGGCGCAGGTTTATGGTGACGGAAATGCTCGTGTGGCTAACTTTCTTGCGCTACCCGGGTCCGCGATCTACGAGCAGTTACGGGCGGGCTTGTTGGAGTACAGAATTATGAGATCCCGACTGGGTACACCCGGGTGACATCGGGTCCTTCCTGTTAGCACTGCGACCGGGCGAAACGCGTACCCGAAACCTACGCCACTAATCTTGTTTTTGATTTGGGGTATGCTGCTCGTAAATTGCGCTCATAATGAGCGAGAGCTAAGCCTATCGAGTCAACTGAAAGCGGATCACCATGGTAATCAACGGCAGGCGACGCGGGCCTCATGCTGATCGCCTCGTTGAAAGCCAAGAACTGTGTACGCCTGTGCAGTCGAATGAGATGAGCGGTCGTCGCAGACTCGTGTATGCGATCGTCGGGCTTGTCCTGGTTCTGTTTATGGCGTTTTACGTCGTCCTCATGAGCCTCTATGAACCCAATATGCAATGGTTCTCTTACTATGTAGTCGATTACCGGCTGGGCTTTGTGAGGCGCGGACTCGCTGGCGAAATAGTGGACCTTTTTCCCGCCGATCGCTACTTCACCGTCCTATTGACCTTGCGTTGGCTTGTGCCAGCACTTTTTGTTGTCGGCCTCGCGGCGGTGGCGTGGACGGTGGCAGTCAGGTTCGGTCGCTCCGAACGTCGACTGATGCTCGCGCTGCTCATTCCCGTGCTGCCGTTCGGGTTCGTTCGCGCAGGAGCGTTGCCCATGCCCAACCTTCTCGGCGAGGCGGCGCTGGCCGCGTTCGCCGTGGTCATCGCATCGGCCAAGAAGGACCGTTCCATCTTGTTCGCGAGCGCCGCCTATGGCTTTACCACCGCGGTGCTGACGTTTATCCACGAAGCGATCCCGCTGTTACTCTCGCTTGGTGCGATCATGGCCATTGTGGTTTTGGCGGTGCAGAGCTCGACTAAGGTCCAGCGTCTCAGTGCACTTCTCGCCGTCGCGCCGGGCTTGGTCGTCGCGCTAACGATAGGGTTGCTGGGGCGAAGAGACGAGTCTGCCCAGTGCGCACGGTTGCCGCACCTACCCGTTTACTCGGCGGTTAAGTTGACGATGGGCCAGATCCTGAGTGGTCAACGAGCCTACACCGACTATCACGACTGGATTTGTCATCACATCATTGCATTATTCGACGTGCGTGCTGCGGATGCCGGTGCCTTCCAATTCTTCGTCGAACTCGGCGCGCCGCTGATCATGACGACGTTGTTCGGCATTGCTGTTCTTGCTGTGACGATCTTGGCCATCAACCGTATTTCCGGCGTGCCCTTCAAGCGATTCTGCGGTGTGCTACGTGGACGGCTTTTGTGGGTAATTTTCGGCATATTGCTTGTACTTCCGGTTTTCGCAACCGCGATTGACTGGGTCCGGTGGTGGGTGGCCATCTCTTTCGATGTTGGCGTTGTCTACCTGCTGTACGCGAGCAATCAGCCCGAGTCCACTCAGCCACCCACCCGGCGCACCCGCGTCCTCTTCGCAGTCGCGATCGTTCTGTTCGCTGTATTACCAGTCGGGACGGTTTCGCACGTGGGCGTGCTCCAACACCTGCGAACTTCAATGGAGTAGGAGTTCGCAGCGGGGTCCTAGGCGTTTTGGCTGCAGGGATTCCTCGACCTGTTTCCTTCGATCACTGCGCTTCGGCCGCATCGCCGGAGTCCACCTCGGCCAACTCCGGTACCTGACCGGCCAGGTACTCGGCAAGCGATCCGATCGTCGGGTAGTCGAATACCGCGGTGGCGCTGATTGTGAACGCGCCGCCGAACTGAGGGAGCAGCCGGTTGCTGAATTCGACCGCCATCAGTGAATCGGTGCCCAGTTCCAGGAACCGGCTGGTTGCGGCCGGTGGCTGCGCAAGCTTCAGGAACTGTTGCACTTCGTGCCGTAGGTATTCGGTGAGGAAACTGCCGCGTTCTATCTCGGGTACGTCGTGCAGTTGCCGGAGCAACTCACTGTCGCCCCGCGTTGCCCCGGCAGCACTCGGCAGCACGTGGTCGAGAATCGCGGGGCGAGATGTGCCCAGCGCCCCCTTTGCGGCACGTTGCCAATTGGCTTTGATCACGGTTGCCTGCCCGATTCCGTGCGCGATGACCTCGTCGAGCGCGTTGAGGGCAGCCGTCGGATCCAGTGGAATCAGGCCTTGCGCACTGAGATTGGCACGCGCGGCGTGTGAAGTCGCCATGCCGCCGTTCGCCCAAGGACCCCAGTCGATGCTGTTCGCCGGCAGGCCTTGCGCCCTGCGTTGTGCAACGAGCCCGTCGAGTAGCGCATTGGCGGCGGCGTAGTTCGCCTGGCCGGGCGAACCGATCACGCCGGACGCCGACGAGTACGTGATGAAGAACTCGAGATCGTCCTTCTTCGTCAACCGATCCAGGTGGCCGGCGCCGAAGGCCTTCGGCGCCAACGCCGTCCGGAAGTGCTCCACGCTCTGCTGTGTTATCAGCGCGTCGTCGAGCACGCCGGCCAGGTGTGCGACTCCCGCGAGCGGCGGCAACTCCGCCCGGATCCGCTCCAGCAGCTGTGCGACTTGTGCCTCGTCGCCGACGTCAGCCGTGAAGGTATGGATGCGGCACCGGTAGCGCTCGGTGATCTCGTCGATTTCCCGCTGTGCGTCCGCATCGGGCATCCGCCGGCTGGTCAACACGATGTCACCGGCACCGAGTTGGGCCAGATGGGCCGCCGTGTGCAGGCCGAGGGCGCCGAGACCGCCGGTGATCAGATAGCTGCGGTCATTGCGCGGCTGCAGCGGTTTCGGCATCTGCAGCACGATCTTGCCGATGTGGCGTGCTTGCTGCATGCGGCGGAACGCGGTCTTCGCCTCCGTCAGCGGGTAGACCTCGAAGGCGATCGGCTCCAACTCATCGCCGGCCATGCTGTCCGCCAGCTCGGCCAGCAAGTTGCCCGTCCGCTCGGGTTCGTGCTCGATGCAGTAGTCCAGCGCAATGATCTCGTAAGCGATATCGGGACGGGCCGCCGCCATCTGCTCGCGCGTCCAGATGTCCCGCTTGGCGATTTCGGCGAACCGGCCGCCCTGTGCGGTCGCCCGCACGGTCGCTTCGATGAACCCCTCGTTGGTCAGGCTGTTCAGCACCACGTCGACGCCAGCACCGTCGGTGTCAGCGAGGATCTGATCCGCGAAATCCGTGCTGCGCGAGTCGTAGATGTGTTCCACACCCATCTTGCGCAGCGTCGCGCGTTTGTACGCGCTGGCGGTGGCGAAGACGGTCGCACCGCGCTGCTGGGCTATCTGGATCGCAGCCAGACCGACGCCACCGCTGGCGGCGTGGATGAGCACACGATCACCGGGCCCCACCTTCGCCCAGTCGAACGCGAGTCGGGTCGTCAACGCCCCGGCGGGTATGGTCGCCGCCCCTACCGCACTGATCCCGTTCGGCACCGGCGCCAGGAACTGCGTCGGCACATTGACGCGGCTGGCGAACGACCCCGGCATGAAGCCGAAGACACGCTGGCCAACCTCGAATCCGGTGACACCTTCGCCCAATTCCGTGACGACACCGGCGAGGTCACCGCCGCCGATCCGCCCCGGATCGCCCGGGTACAGGCCGAGCACATTGAGCACATCCCGGAAATTGAGGCCCGCGGCCTCCACTCGGATCTGCACCTGACCCGCGCTGGGCGGCGGCACGTGCAGCTCGACCAGATGAAGGTTGTCGATCGCGCCGCGTTCGGTCACGTCTAGGAGGTAATCGCCCCCGCGCGGTATCGGAAGGTGACCGCTGCGCGCCCACGGCAGGAGCCGCGGCACCAAGTGCTTTCCTTGCCGCAGTGCGAGTTCGGGCTCGTCGGGGGGTGTCCCGAGTAGGCAGGCCAGCGAGTGCACGGCATCGTCGACTCCGTCGTAGTCGACCAGCCTGCACCGCAGTGCCGGCTGCTCGGTGATGACGGTGCGTCCGAATCCCCACAGCGCCGACTGCGCCGGGTCGACCGGCTCGCCGGGCTCGGTCGCTACGGCCCGTTCGGTGACGATCCACAGTCCGCCGGTCAGTTTCACGTCTTGGTGGGCCTGCAACGACTGCACGACGGTGAGCAGTTGGTCGATCTCGGTCTCCAGCCGAGCGGCGAATTCGGCACCCGACTCTTCTTCGGCGGGTCGCCCGGTGCCGCGCCACACGATGCCCGACACCGGGGCGCCGCGCTCCTGGGCCTCTGCGAACAGCCGCTTCCAGGACTCCGGATCCGCACTGCGGTCCACCGAGACAGCACCTGGCAGGCCGGCCGCCAGGTCATCGAATCCGGCAATCAGCCAGGTCCCGTCGCCGTTTTGGACAGCGTCGCTCGACGCCGGCGGCGGCACCTCCTCCCAGCCGAGTGCATACAGGTTCCGGGTGGCGTCGCCGCCGAGCCCGCGCAACAACGCCTCGCGAGGCGCGCGTTTGACCGTGAAGTCGCGAATTTCGCCCAGCGGGTGACCGTCTCGATCGACGAAATCCAAGTCGAAGACTTGCGTTTCGCTGTCGGGACCGCCGGAGTGCCAGCGGGCGCGGCAATAGAACCGCTTCGGCATCCGCTCGCGCAGCACGACCCGCCCATACCGCAGCGGCAAGAAAAGGTCGGCCATCGGCCCGCCTTCTTCGGATGCCGCGAGAACCGCGGGGAAGGCCGGGAAGGCGATGCCGGTGCACAGGTCCAGCAGCACCGGATGAACCGGCTCGCTGCCGAGTTGTTCGGCCAGCTCGTCGCCGATGGCGATATCGCCGACCGCCTCGCCGTCACCGGCCCACAGCGATTTCAGCGAAGTCGACCAGGTGGGCCCCCATGTCAGCTCCATGTCGGCGAAGGTGTCGAACAGCTGCTGCGGACGCGTGCGGCCCAACCGCTCGCATGCGGCATCGATGGATTCTGCTGGCTCGGGTGCCGGCTGATCGTCGAGATCGCTGACGATCTTGCCATCGGCGTTCAACGACCAATCAGCGTCGCGATCACCGTACGGGCGGCTGTGTACCTGGAAGCTCCAGCCGCCATCCTCGACAGGATGCACAGTCAGCTGCACTTCCCGGGAAGTCTTCTCGCCCAGGATGATCGGTTCATAGAAGAACACATCGCGCACCTGCGCCGGCGCCCCAACCGAGGCCAGCGCCATCGCGGCGTACGTCGCACCCGGAACGACAACGGTGCCATAGATGACGTGATGGGCCAGCCACGGCTGCGATTTGATGGACCACCGGCTGGTGTAGACGGCGTCGCCAGAAGCGAGATCCTTGGCGCTGCCCAGGATTCCGGATACCGCAGCGCCGTCGATGCGGGTGTCGGAAGTCTTGGGCCAGAAGCGCCGGCGCTGGAAAGGATAGGTGGGCAGCTCGAACCTGCGGCGTGGCTGATGGTGCACCGCAGCGAATTCGGGGCGATGCCCGGCGACGTAGGTCGCCGCCAGCGCTTCCGTCATCTGACGCTTAGCGTCGGTGCCCTTGCGTAGCGAGACGATCGCCTGAGGAGCGGCCGAGGATTCCGGCCACACCTGCACCGCAGCGCCGGTCAGAATCGGTTGCGGACCGATCTCCATCAGCACCGAGCACCCCAGTTGCGCCACGGTTTGGACGCTTTCGGAGAACTGAACCGGCTGCCGGGAGTGCCGCCGCCAATACTGTGCGTCCAGCGGGGTCTCCGCGGTGAGGACTGCGCCGGTGCGGTTGCAAACGAGCGGCAGGGTCGGCACAGCGAATTCGAATCCTTTTGCGTACGATTCGAATTCGTCGAGCGCCGGTTCCAGCAGCTCGGAGTGGAAGGCATGACTGGTGTCCAACCAGGTGCAGCGGATTCCGTCGGCGCTAAGCTTCTCGACGATCGGCTCCAGATCGGTACCTGGACCCGACAGCACCGTGTTGCGGCCGTTGTAGGCGGCGATCGAAACCCGTGGCGCTTCCTCGGCGGCGCGCTCGACTTGCTGCGCGTCGGCGAATACCGCCACCATCCGGCCGCCCTCGGGCAGTTCGCCGAACAGCCGGCCTCGTTCGGCCATCAGGCGCGCCCCGTCCTCGAGGCTGAACACGCCGGCCACACACGCCGCCGCGTACTGGCCGACGCTGTGCCCAAGCACCACGTCGGGCTCGATGCCCCAGGACTGCCACAGCCGGGCCAGGCCCATTTCGATGGCGAACAGCGCTGGCTGAGCAAAGGAGGTGTGCCGCAGGGTGTCTCCGTTGTCGGTGTCGAAGATGACCTCCAGCAAGGGATGCGGCAGCAGCCCGTCGACAGCTTCCGCGCACCGCTTCACGGTGTCGGCGAACACCGGCTCGCTGTCGAACAACTCGCGCGCCATCCCCGGGTACTGGCTGCCCTGACCGGTGAACAACCACGCCGTCTTCGGCGGGTCACCACACACGCCACGCATCGCGCCGGGTTCGAGCCGGTTCTCGGCCAATCCGGCCAGCAACTCGCGCGCTCCTTCAACCGAATCCACCACCAGTGCGGCCCGGTGCTCGAAATGCGAACGCCCCACTCCCGCGGTGAAGCACACATCAGTGACATCGACCTCTGGATGGGTGTCCAGCCAGGCTCCGTATCGCTGCGCCAATGCGGTCAGCGCCTCGGGTGAGCGCGCTGACAGCGGTAGCACGCTGACTGGTTCAGACCTGACTTCCGGCCCGGGCGCCGTCGGGGCCTCGTCTGCCGAGTCTGCCGCTGCGGATCGCGACGGCGCCTCCTCGATCAGGACGTGTGCGTTCGTGCCGGAGAACCCGAAGGAGCTTGTTCCGGCGCGGCGCGGCCTGCCGTTGGCGTGCCATGGCAACGGCTTGTCCACCACACGCACGGGCAGAGAGGCCCACGGAATGTTCGGCGACGGGTTCTCAAAGTGCAGGTTCTGCGGCAGAACTTCGTGCTGCAGAGACAACACCACCTTGATCAGACCCGCGATCCCCGCTGCCGATTCGAGGTGCCCGATGTTGGTCTTCGCCGATCCGATCAGCAACGGGCGCTTCGAGTCACGGCCGGCACCGTAGACGGCCGCGGCGGCCTGAACCTCGATCGGGTCGCCCAGTGAGGTGCCTGTGCCGTGCGCCTCGAGGTAGTCGACATCTCGGCCCTCGACACCGGCACGAGCGAGCGTTGCGGCGATAAGCCGTTGCTGCGCACCACCGTTCGGGACCGTCAAACCACTGGAAGCGCCGTCCTGGTTGACTGCGCTGCCCCGGATGACCGCGCAGATTTGATCGCCGTCGCGCTCCGCATCGCTGAGCCTCTTGAGCACCAGAATCCCGCAGCCTTCACTGCGCGCATAGCCGTTCGCGGCGGCGTCGAAGGTCTTGCATCGGCCGTCGGCGGAAAGCATTCTGGCGCGCGAGGTGGCAACGATGGATGCCGGGCTCACCAAGACGTTCACCCCACCGGCCAGCGCCATATCGCAGTCACCGGAATGCAGTGCCTGGCAGGCCTGATGGACGGCCACCAGCGACGCACTGCACGCGGTATCCACCGCCATCGCCGGCCCTTCCAGCCCGAGCGCGAACGCTACCCGGCCCGCGATCACGTTGAGCGCATTGCCAGTGATGAAGTGGGCTTCGATGGTGTCGACCGAGTTGGCGTTCAGCAGCTGCGAATACTCGTTGGCAGCCACCCCGACGAACACGCCGGTTCGACTGCCGCGCAACGACGCCGGCGCGTATCCGGCACGTTCCAGCCCCTCCCACGCGATTTCCAGCATCAGCCGCTGCTGTGGATCCATCCACACGGCCTCGCGCGGGGAGATACCGAAGAACTCCGGATCGAATCCGTCGATCTTGTCGAGGAATCCGCCGTAGCGGGTGTAGATCTTGCCCGGTGCTTCGGGATCCGGGTCGTAGTACTCGTCGACGTCGAAGCGGTCGTCCGGGATCTCCCTGATCGCGTCGACGCCGCCGGATAGCAGTTCCCAGTACGCGTCGGGATCGGGCGCACCCGGGAAGCGGCAGGCCAGCGCGACGATCGCGATCGGCTCATCACTGCGTGTCGTGATTACCGGATCCGGCTGGGCTGCTGCTGTGTCGGACGCCTTAGCACCGATAGCCAGGACGTCGCCGAGCAAGTAGTCCGCCACGTCGGTGATTCGTGGATAGTCCATCGCCAGCGTCGCCGGCAGTTCCTTGCCGACGGCCTTTGTAAGCCGGGTAACCATTTCCACAGCCATCAGCGAATCCATGCCGAGATTGAAGAATCCGGCCTCCTCGCGGATCTCCGCGGCATCGATCCGGGTTATCTCCGCGACGGTGTCGCGCAAGTAATCGACGACAAGTTTCTTGCGCTGCTGCGCGGGCGCGGCGGTGAGCTGCTCGACCAATTGTGTTGTGCCAGAGGCGGTCGGCGCGGACGCCGACTCGGGCACCTCGCGTTCCAACTCCGTCAGGAAGGACCGCTTGCCCGCCATCTGGTAGAGCGGCAGGAAGCGGGCCCAGTCGATTCGAGCTACAACCCCGCGGGCTGCCCCCTGCCCTGAAGACGCGACCATGAGCTCGGCCATCCCCGCCAGCGCGTCGGCGGGTGACAATGGCCGGACCCCGCGCTTTTCCAGCTCCGCACGGTACTCCTCGTCGGCCATCCCCGGGGCCAACCACGGACCGAAGTTGACGCTGATCCCAGGCACACCATGCTCACGTTGCCGCCACGCCAAGCCGTCAAGGAAGGCGTTGGCCGCGCCGTAGGCGCTTTGGCCAAAGCTGCCCCATACTGCGGCGATCGACGAGGTGCTGAGAAAGAAGTCCAGGTGCATGTCCGCGGTGGCTTCGCTCAAACGCCAAGCACCCCAGACCTTTCCAGCGAAGACCCGATCTATCTCGGCGTCGTCCAAAGTTTGCAGCGGGGTCGTGCCGATCTCACCTGCGGCGTGCACGATGCCGGCCAGCGGCGGTAGTTCGGCGTGCATAGTGGCCATGAGGCGCGCCACGTCACGCGGATTGGCGACGTCGGCCGCGACGACCCGGACGTCAGAGCCGTGCTGGTCGGCTAGCGCATCGATGCGTTGTTGAGCGGCATCGCTGGGTGATCGTCGGCTGGTGAGTACCAGATGTCGGGCTCCGTGTGCTGCCAGGTATCCGGCGATTTCCAGTCCGAGCGCGCCCAGACCTCCGGTCACCAGATATGTTGCGTCATCACGTAATGCCAGCGGTGTTGCGGTCGGCTGCCCTGCGCGCCGAGTCAGCCGGGCAACATAGACGGCTTGATCCCGGAGTGCCACTTGGTCTTCGCCGGGTGATGCTGCCACCAGCTGGTCGATCAGCCGGGACCATGCTCCGTCGTTCAATGCACCATTTGCCGCCAAATCCGCCAGTCCGCCCCACAGTCGGGGATATTCCAGCGACGCAGCGCGACCGAACCCCCACAGGCAACTCTGATCCGGTGACACGGTGTCTGCGCTGGTAACTCGTTGTGCACCGAGGGTTATCAGCCAGATGGGCGTGCGGAGTTCAGCGGCAGCGGCAGCGCGGAAGAGTCGCCGTGTCCCACTCAGGACTTGGAATTGCATCCGCTCCAGCGATTGGGTCGACATCGCATTGTCCGGGTCGAGAGCCGCGAGATGCAGAATACGCAGGGTCGGTTCGTCTGCTGCCGCAGCACGCAACGTAGCTTCGAGCTGCTCCTCGTCGGTGTCGGACGCTGGCAGCCCGACGATTGAGTACCGGTGGCCACGTGCGCTTAGCGCGTCGAGCAACGGCTGAACCACATTGGCGTCATCGCCAATGAGAAGCCATGCAGCTTCCTCGCCCGCTTTCGCGGCTGAGCGCGCAGCGGACTTTTCCCAGCGAATCTCGTAGCGTGAGTCCGTGATGGACTGAGCGTTACGCTGCTGATTATGTTGCTCAGCAAGCTTTTTCAACAGATCGACGGCCTGTGGGTTGTCGCTCGCGCCGTTGAGTAATGCGGCGAGTTCCTCGATGCGGCCGTCCTCGAGAAGCCGGACGGTTTCGGTGCGCGCGGCGGAGGTCTCATCAAAGGCCTGGGGGGGCTGGACCCGCTGCTCACGGAACCAGTACTGGCGATGCTGGAACGGATAGGTGGGCAGGTCGAGCTTACGTGCCGGTCCTTGCTGCAGGGCGCCAAAGTCGGGCACGTGGCCGATGACGTACGCGTTAGCAAGGGCTTCGGTGATCTGACGGAGGTCAGCGGTGTTCTTGCGCAATGATGCGATCGCCCGCGGTGCGGTGGCCGGGTCAGGCCACGCCCGCATGGCCGCCGCGGTGAGCACCGGTTGCGGACCGATCTCTAGCAGCACTTTGCAACTGAGATCAGCTAGCGTCCCTACACTTTTGGCGAACTCGACCGGCTGGCGTGCATGGCGGCGCCAGTAGGCGCCGTCCAGTTTCGCACTTCTACCAAGGGTGGCGCCGGTGCGGTTGCACACCAATGTC
>Ga0335075_10004126_pt1 | contig 22778 bp, 19 predicted proteins | sample Lox_Sample_24_FD_206723 | JGI IMG/M metagenome (GOLD analysis project Ga0335075, IMG submission 206723) | Soil microbial communities from Loxahatchee National Wildlife Refuge, Florida, United States - Lox_Sample_2.4 | ecosystem: Environmental > Terrestrial > Soil > Wetlands | place: USA...
TCGAACTGCTGCAGCAGGTTCCCGATTTGGACGTTGTCATCACGCCGGTAAGCGGCGGCGGGTTGCTTGGCGGAACGGCGATTACGGCGAAGAGCGTGCGGCCGGAGATCCGCGTCATCGGCGGCGAACCGGCAAACGCGGATGACGCGGCGCGCTCGTTCACGTCAGGCAGAATCGAGCCCGTATCTAAGCTGCACACCATGGCGGATGGATTGCGCGCCGGCCTTGCGCCGTTGACGTTCGGCATACTGCGCGAGCGCGTGGACGACATTTCTTTGGTCACCGAGGAAGAAATCGTCTCGACTATGTTGCTGCTGTGGGAGCGGATGAAGATTGTGGTCGAGCCGTCAGGGGCCGTAGCGGCGGCACCTGTGTTGAACAAGAAGATTCACGCGGAAGGAAAGCGTGTTGGTGTGATTTTGTCCGGCGGCAACCTCGACCTTCATAATTTGCCCTGGCTCCCGCGCTGAATCGTTGCATTTTGGTCCGATACCGAACGGATGGATTTATTAACAACAAGCGGTGCGTGCTCGCAGTCATGGTAAATTGCGGCAACTTATTCGGGCCAAGAACTGGCAGAGGAGATTTTCCGCATGAAGAATCTCTATGAACCGGCGACCGCGAAGGAAATCAAGGACCGCCTCGCACGACTTGGCCCCGCGAACCAGCGGCAATGGGGCAAGATGACGGCGGCGCAAGCCGTGGCGCATTGCTCCGTCGCTATGGAGTGGGCAGTGGGCGATATCCGTCCTCGGCGCATGTTTGTGGGACGCATCTTTGGACCGTTGGCAAAGGCGAAGATGCTTAAGGACGAAACACCGATGAGCCACAACGCCCCAACGGCTAAGAGCCTCGTAGTCGTGGATGAACGCGACCTCGCAACGGAGCGCCAGGGCTTGTGCACGCTGATCGACCGCTTCGCCGCCGCCGGTCCGAACGGTTGCACCACGCATCCGCACAGTTTCTTTGGACCACTAACGCCACAGGAGTGGGCGACGTTGATGTACAAGCATCTGGATCATCATCTGCGGCAGTTTGGCGTGTAGAACAGGAAGCCATCCTGGCCTTTTCTCAAAACTCTCGAAGGGCCGCTGTTTCGAAGATTTAGCCAAGCAGAAACCGGCGGTGATGACACTGCCGACGTTTCCTTGCCCCGTGCCTCCTTGCTACGAGTGAATGGCGTGTGCTACTTTGCGAGGCCGTCGATTGGTCGAGCGACGTGCGACGACAAGCCTGCCGCGCTGACGACCGCGCCGCTACGTTTAAATCCAAAGAGAAAACCGGCGGCAAGGTGCGCTGACATCCTGTTAAAAGAGGACAATCATAGCGAGCTAGAAGCGCGAGCGACTGGTGCCGCCAGAAGCGCAACGATTGGCGACTGGAAATCGTCAATTTGGCGCGCCGAAAGCGCGACGGCGTTCCTGTGAAAAACGAGCAATCTACAAACGCGCTAGAAACGCGACCGTTCAAGCCCGAGAATCGCGAAGAGAAAGAACTGTTTGCGAAGCTTGACTTCGCGCGCTTGCCGCAGCATGTGGCAACGATCATGGATGGCAACGGGCGGTGGGCGCAAAAACGCCATCTGCCGCGCATCGCAGGGCATCGCGCGGGCATCAATGCGGCGCGATCGGTGATCACTGCTTGCGCGGAACTCAAAATTCCCTACCTGACCCTGTACGCCTTTTCCGTGGAAAACTGGCGGCGGCCGCAGACGGAAGTGGATTTCCTGATGCGCCTGTTGCGCGAATATCTGAAGCGCGAGCTTCCAGTAATGCACAAGAACAACATTCGCTTTCACGTGATCGGGCGCGAAAGCGAGCTGTCGCCGGCAGTACGCAAAGATCTGGATGACGCAAAGCAGATAACGGCGCAGAACACGGGGATGAATCTGATGATTGCGCTGAATTATGGCGGGCGGGCGGAGCTGGTCGACGCATTTAACGCGTTGCTCGACGACATTCGCGCGGAGGGCGTTTCCGGCTTTCGGGCTGACGAGCAAGTGATTTCAGATCATCTCTATACCGCCGGAATTCCCGATCCTGACCTCCTGATCCGGACGAGCGGCGAAGTGCGCATCAGCAATTTCCTGCTCTGGCAGATTGCGTACGCGGAGATTTATGTGACAGAGACGCTGTGGCCGGATTTTTCGCGGGCGCGATTGCTGGAGGCGCTGCTCGATTACCAGAAGCGCGAACGCCGTTACGGCGGGCTCGGAACGCCGTCGAAGCGTGCCGCTTCTTCGGAAAGCTAGCCGATGGGACTGCGCATCGTCACCGGAGTCGTGCTGATCGCTGTGGTCGTGGCGCTCGTGTTGTGGGCGCCAGCCTGGGCAGTGGCCATCGGTGCCGCGGCAGTGGCGCTGCTCGCGATGATCGAGTTCTTCGCGCTGGGCGAGCGCGTCGGGCTTCGCCCGTTCCGGAACTGGACCTTGATCTGCGCTGCGGCGCTCTACTACGCGCAGTACACGATGGGACTGGTTGAGACGCGCGCGTTCGGCGGCGTGGTGCTCTCGCGAAGCTTTGGCGCAACGATCTCGATCGACGTAGTGCTGATCGCTTTTTTGTTCGGCTGCGCGGCAATCATTCTGGCGACGCGGCGTCCGTTGCAGGATGTACTTGCGGCGATTTCGATCAGCTCGGGCGGACTGCTATTTATCGCGCTTCCCTTCAGTTATCTGGTGCGCATCAACCAAATTCCGCGCGAGGGCGGGGCACTGATTTTGTTCACGCTCGCGCTGGTTTGGGCGGGCGATACGCTGGCTTATTTCACAGGCAAGTTTTTGGGGCGAGTGCCCATGGCGCCCGCTCTGAGCCCGAAGAAGACCTGGGAAGGCGCTGTCGCCAACCTGATTGGTTCGCTGATCGTCGGGTGGGTAGCGGCGCGGTGGATCGACATTGCGCCAGGGACGCTGCTGTTTATCGCTGCGATTGCGAACATTGCGGGACAGATGGGCGATTTGATCGAGTCGGCGTACAAGCGCGGAGCGGCGGTAAAAGATTCGGGAACGATTGTTCCGGGACATGGCGGCGCGCTGGACCGGATCGATAGCCTGATTCTAGCCGCGCCGGTAGTGTGGTTTTTGTGGATTACGTTGAGATGAGAAAGGAAGCGGAAAAGAAGGGATCTTGCCCGCGCCGACCTCCAGCGACCGCGATGCCCGCGCATGACAGTTCCAAGTCTCAAAGCTTCGCCACGACGAATCCCGGAGCGCGTACGTCATCATTCCGCGAAGCGGGATTCGTCGTGATCATCCACAGAGATTACGTCCCTAAATACATTACGTGCACGTAGGTGCCGAGACGAACGTTGTAGGCGAGATACCACCCGTCATGGTCGGGATCGGCGTAGATTACGATGTCATCCGTAGTCCAATTCCAATCGGCGCAATCATCGTAATCGTACTCAGCAACGCTGAAGTAGAAACCCTGAAACCAGAAGCGTGAGCGATCCCCGCCCTCGATCCGATACACATAGCTCGCGCCGATTCCCCGCGGAAAATGGCCGTGCTGCCACGGATGCGCCAGCTTGTAATGAGGATCGTTCGGGCCAGTCGAGTGCCCAACCCACTGGCCGTTGTTAGCGTGGACATGCGGGGCGGTGGGGTGGCCAGGCTGGTCGCGGTAATTGGGCCGGGCATTATTCTGTGCGGGATGGCTCGGCTGGGCCGGATGAGGCGCCTGGCGCACAGGTGTTGGGCCGTGCTGGGGAATGTAACCGTGGCCGACTTGTTCATCCTTCTGGGGCGTTGATGACTTCTGCCGCATGGTGTTGCGTGGCGTGCTATTGGGTTTCTGTTGGGCGACTGCTACGACTGAGAACGCGAGAAGCAGGGTTCCTGCGAGTCCCCATAGTCGATTCATATCAGCCTCCAAGAAGATTCCGATGCATATGGCCGGAGCGCTGGAATGATAACGCGAGAATCAGATTTTGTCGTGAAAGCGCCAGACAACGCGCCAAACGTGCGCGAACAACAGACGGGGCGACGAATTCCGCCGCCGTTTAAGTAAGCCCCGAAACGGAATTCATCGAGGCTATCGTTAATTGCCTGGACCCGGCGGATACGGCGGCAGGTCCGGCGGACGGTGCGGCAACGTCTTTGGATGCTCGCGAATCTCCTTCATCAGAATATCGACAGTGCGCTCGAGTTGCGGGTCGTGACCACCCGTTGTCTTGTCCGGCGTGTTCTCGACAACGATGTCCGGCTGGACGCCGTGGTTTTCCACGATCCACTGGCTGTTCAGACCATACAGAGCAAACTCCGGGCGCGTGATGTAGCCGCCGTCCATCAACGGAATTTCGCCGCGAATGCCGCGCACGCCGCCCCAGGTTCGGGTGCCGATAACCGGGCCGAGTTTGTAGTACTTGAAGAAATAGGTAAAGAAATCTCCATCGGATGCCGCGTAATGATTGGTGATGCAGGCCATGTAACCGTAGAAGACGTTGCTTGGAACCGTACTGCTCTCGGAGTTGCGCGCCGACTGCATCGCGGCCAGGATTCGACGCAAGTGTTCGAGAATGATCTCGTCGACGAATCCACCACCGTTGTAACGGACGTCGAAGATAATCCCCTGCTTGCGAATCTGCGGAAAATATTGCTTCACGAACTCATTCAGGCCGGCAGCTTCCATATCGGGGAGATAGACGTAGCCGATCTTGCCGCCGCTGAGTCTGTCAACCTTTTCGCGATTGGTATCGATCCAATCAAGTGCGCGGAGGCCGAATTCGCTGGAAACCGGTTTCACGACGACCTGGCGCGAGCCGTCCTCTGATGGCGTCGAGTTCACGGTCAGCGTAACGTTTTGCTCCGCCGTGTTCTGGAATAGCGCGTACGGATTTTGCGGGGCGCGCAATTGCTGCCCATTCACAGCGAGCAAATAATCGCCTTGCTTAACTTCGACACCGGGCTCAGTGAGCGGCGACCGCAACGCTGCATCCCAGTTTTCACCGGAATAAATTTTCTTGAAGCGATAACGCCCGGTTGCGGTATCTGTTTCGAAATCGACGCCGAGCAAGCCCACGTTCACGGGATGTAAATCGGGATAGTCCCCACCTCCCACGTAGGTATGGGAGTTCGACAGCTCACCAATCATTTCGCCGAGAACGTAGTTCAAGTCGTAGCGGTCGGCGACGTATGGAAGAAGCTGCGCATACTTGTCCCGCACGGCTTTCCAGTCAACGCCATTCATCGAAGCTTCGTAGAAATAGTCGCGTTCCTGGCGATAGACTTCGTCAAGCATCTGCTTCCACTCAGCGTGCGGATCGACTTCCGCCCGCATATCAGCCAGTGCTAGCGCGCCTTCGCCGACGTGATGCGGCGATGGTGGAGGGGTCGCGTCGATGATGCCGTAGGTCTGCACTGGATGGTCGTCCGGCGCTGGGCGGCTGGGTGGGCCGGAGTAGAGCAGTTTCTTTCCGTCGAACGAAAGCGCATAACCTGTGGCTCCGCTGATCAGCACCGAATCTTTGCGCTTGCTCAAATCGAAAATGTGGATCGCAAATTCACCACCCGATAGCGGACCGGAGAGGCCGAAAATGGGCGTGGTGACGTAGAAGACATAACCCTTGGAAGCGCCCAGTCCGCCCATGCTCTCCGCGGGGGTTGGGAGGGCAACCACACGGTTCTGGATCCCGTCGAGATCGATTCGGAATGGCTCTTTCTTTTCGGCGGATTCCGACTTGCTCGCCGATTGGGCGGTGGCCCCTATTTCCAACTCCTTCTGTTCTTTTTTTTCCTCTTGAGTTGGCTTCGTTTCCAGTTTTTCGTCGGGTGCAGGCTTTATGACGACTTCGTCGCTCTCCGGAGCAAATGGCGAAGGCGTGTCGGCGCGCAAGGTCACAGCGTATACGCGCGTCGCTTTTGGATTGGAAAATTCGATGTCGAAGACACCGATTACTTCGTTGTAATCGCGTTCCGACAAAAAGTAGAGATATTTGCCGTCCGGATCAAAGACTGGATTGTGGCTATTGTTGAAGTCGGTTGTAACGGCCGTGATTTTGTTGTCTGCAAGCGAGTAAAGATAGATCACTTGATCGCCGTTTTGGGCAGCCTTTGCGTAGACAACCCACTTGCTGTCAGGCGACCAGTTATAATCTGTCAGATCCGCATAATGCCCTTGATCGAGGAGCACAGGCTTTTTGTCGTGAACGTCGACGTAGAAAAGTCGGGCGGTTTTGTCGGCAAAGAGCAGCTTTGTGCTGTCAGGCGACCAGACAGGCTGCAGACGAAACATCGTACCGTCGAAAGTGATGCGTTCTTCCTTGCCCATTCCATTTTGCGGCATTAAATAGAGCTCTTGCTCGCCGGTGCGATCGGAGAGATAGGCGATCCATTTGCCGTCCGGCGACCAGGCGACGTTTTGCTCGCGAATACCGGGCGTCCGCGTGAGATTGCGGATGCTGCCCTTTTCTGCAGGGACGGTGTAAATGTCGCCGCGCGCTTCAAACACGGCCCGCTTCCCTTCCGGCGAAATGTCGAACGATTGAATCAGGTTGGCGGTCCTCTCCCAGTGCGGACGGGCCTGGTCGAAATCACCAGGCAAATAGACGGTGACCTTCTTGGCTTTCTCGGTTGCGAGATCAAACAAATACAGATAGCCGCCGTTTTCAAAGACGATTGAGTCGGGCCCAAGACTGGGCCAGTTCACATCGAAGTCCTTGAAATGGGTGAGCTGCCGAATCTGTTTCGTCTTCACACCGTAGGCGTAGAGATTCATGCGACGCTCGGGGCCCTGGTCTGAGTCGAAGTAGATCGTATCGCCATGCCACATCGGGAAAGTGTCGGTGCCCTGGTACTTGCTGTCGATTTCCTCGTAATGATTCGTCTTCAGGTTGTAGAGTGAAATTTTCTGAGCCATGCCGCCCGTGTAGCGTTTCCATGTGCGGAAGTTGCGGAAAATTCGGTTGTAGGCGATCGTCGTCCCATCGGGCGAAAAGGAAGTCAGGCCACCGCGATTGTCGAAAGGAAGGCGCGTAGGCAAGCCCCCGGTGACGGCCACTTCGAAAAGGCGGCCGAACCAGTCGTTGAACGTGTCGCGGCGCGAAAGAAAAGCAATGCTCTTGCCGCCGGGCATCCATGTGATGACTTCATTCTCGATACCCATTCGTTCGGGGACGTCAGACATGGCGGATTCGAACGTCAACTGCTTCGGCTGACCACCCTCGGCGGGAATCACGTAAACGTTCGGCTTGCCGTCGTATTCGCCGGTGAAGGCAATGTGTGAGCCGTCAGGCGAAAATTTCGGGAACAGCTCGAGACCGGGATTCGTCGTGATGCGTCGCGCAATGCCGCCGCTGGTCGGCACGAGCCAGAGATCGCCCGCGTAGCTGAAGACGATCTTGTTACCTCGGACGTCCGGGAATCGCATCAGACGTCCTTCGCGCATTTGATCCTCGCCACTGCCGAGTACTGCAGCGCACGCAACTACCACAGCCAGCGCGAACACAGCGCGACGAACTCGCCTCATGAGCTTATGCCTCCGGTTTCGTTGCTGGTAATTCGGAAGTGCTGACCCGCGTACGGTCCGTGGTTCCAAATGCAGCGAAGATGCCGCCAACGGCAAAATCTGGACGCGGCGATCAGCGCAGACGCGTCCCCATGGTTGCGAAGCAATGTTCGCCGCAAGAACCCACCCTTTTCGCCCCGCGAGAGTATACACCGGCGACCGCCACGAAGGGACGACACGAAGGTGCCTCCGCAAATTTTGCAAGGTTCCACTACCACGCAGGAATTCCGGTTAGCAGTCGGGCACGGTTGGCGGTACGCGGCTTGAGGGGTCAGTACGGATGTGGCACATTCAATAGGTGACTTCTCTTCTGACGGGCATCTTTGTTTTTGTGTTCGGACTCGCGATTGGAAGCTTTCTGAACGTTTGCATCCTGCGCATTCCTGAAGGCAAATCGATCGTGCTGCCCGCCTCCGCTTGCCCGAAATGCGGGGCGGCGATTCGTCCGTATGACAACATCCCCGTCGTGAGCTACGCTGCGCTGCGTGGAAAGTGTCGCGCCTGCAAGACTCCAATTTCGTGGATGTATCCCGTCGTCGAACTGCTCACTGGCACCCTTTTTCTCGGATCCTGGCTGGCATTTGGCCTGACGCCGCTGGCCCTAAAATGGGCGGCCTTCTCGGCCATCATGGTCGTTCTTGTCTTCACGGACCTGCGCGAGCGGATTCTTCCGGACGTAGTCAATTACACGGGTCTTGCAATCGGGCTTGTCATCAGCCTGTTCATTCCCCCTGCGGACGGCTCAGCACGGTGGCTCTCAAGCAAAGTGTTTGCGTTCCCGCCTCCAACGCCGGCCATTTCCCTGATAGATGCCCTGCTCGGCGCTGCGCTTGGGAGTTCGCTACTGTGGATTGTAGGCGAGGCTTATTTTCGGATGCGCGGACGCGAAGGCATGGGCCTGGGCGACGTGAAAATGATGCTCATGGCAGGAGCGTTTCTCGGAGTGAAGCGCACCTTGCTGACGATTTTGTTGGGCTCAGTGCTGGGCAGTTTACTAGGCATCGTATTCATCCTCGCCAAGCGCAAAGAATCCGATTACGAGCTGCCCTTCGGAAGCTTTCTTGGAGCCGCGGCGCTTCTTGTCGTTTTCTTTGGTACGCCATTAGTGAGTTGGTACACGTCGCTGCTCGCGGCGCACTGATATGGCAGAGGGTCCCCAATGAACGCGCCATCCTTCGGACCACGGATCACGCTCTCCGCCGAACAACTCGCTTACATTGGCGGCTTCCTGGTGCTTTTCCTATTTGCAGCCGTTGCCGCCTTCTTCTTTCTCCGGACATTGATGCGCGGGAAACAGACAGCTCAAAGAGAAGATTGGACGCGCGATACGCCCGACGTGGAAAACCCGTCTGCGCTGATGACAGCATCGATGCAAGGAGTGATTGAAAAGCTGCGCGCGCAAGAGAAGGAACTGGCGCGCTTGCACCTGCTGGCGAACGAGCGGGCACAGGAGTCCGAGCGGCTGACCGAAGAACTCACGCGCAGTATGCCGACCGGGCTGCTGATCGTCGGCACAACGGGTACGATCACCGCCGGCAACCCGGCCGCTGCCGGAGCGCTCGGGGCGCAGTTGCTTCGTTATCGCTCATACAAGGAGATTCTCGGCGCCGAGTCGCAGCTTGCATGGATGATTACCGCGTGCCTGCAAGATGGCCAAACATTCCAGCGCGAAGAGGTGGAGCACACCACGCGGGAGGGCGAGGTGCGACGCCTGGGCGTAACGATCTCGCCCATCTATCAAGCCACGCGCGGCCTGCTACGCACGAGTGCAGGCGCATCACCGGATCAGACCTCGGCGTCGGAGGCGAAGGTCACAGGCGCTCTCTGTTTGATGAGCGACTTGACGGAACTCGCCGCATTGCAGAAACAGGTACGCTGGAAGGAAAATCTGGCCGCGCTCGGTGAGATGTCCGCCGGTATTGCCCATGAATTCAAGAATGCATTGGCGACGATTTCCGGGTACGCACAAATGATTCGCAGCGAAGCGCCGGCGGGCGAAATTCGTGAGTCGGCGGAACGGATCGTGGACCAAACGCGCTCGCTGACGCACGTAGTGACCGAATTTCTGCGATTCGCCAAGCCACTCGAGATTTCGTACGAATCGGTGCCGATGACGCCGCTGGTCGAGCGCGTCGCGGCCGATCTCCGCGAAACGTTTCCCCAATCCCAAGTGAGCTGCGACGGCAAGTTCGAGGAAGTCCCCGGAGACGAGGCGCTACTCCAACAGGCGCTGCTCAACCTGACGCGCAATGGCGTCGAAGCCGCGCGAGAGGCAGGCATCGCCGCACCAAAGATCACAATTTCCGGCAGCATTGAAGACCTCGGCGGGCGCAAATGGCAGCGCATCTGCGTCGCCGACAACGGGCCCGGAATCCCACAACAGGATTTGCCGAAAATCTTCCTTCCCTTTTACACGACAAAATCCGAAGGCACGGGACTCGGTCTGGCGGTGGTGCAAAAAGTTACCCTGCAGCATGGCGGGAGCATTGAAGCGCGTAACCGGTCTGGTGGCGGAGCCGAGTTCCTGCTGTGGTTACCTTTGCGGCAGGAGGTCTCGCCAAGTCTATTCCCCTCAGTGGCCGCCCGCATCTAGACTAGAGAATCCGGGCTTCTTCACGGAGGGCTTATGCGTCTAAACATCGGTATGCCTGCCGTCCTAACGGCATTCTTGTGCCTATCTACCGCTGCGTGGCCCCAGCAAACGCAGCAGAAGCCGTCGCAGACTGATCGGCAGACGAGCGCCGACCACGATAACGCTGTAAACGCGGCGAACCAGCAGCAGGCGCCCGCGCCAGCCGTCGATTCGTTGGCCGAAGCCGCAAGAAAGGCCCGGGCGGCGGAGAAGAATGGTCCGAAGACCACGAGGGTGTTCACCAACGACAACATCCCGACAGAGGGCGGCGTCTCTGAGGTCGGTTCTGCAAGCCAGCCGGCGAGCAATTCGGGAGCTACGCCCGGCAACCAGGCGAAAGGGGGCACGAAAACCGCGGCGACGAACGACGAAGCCACCTGGCGCGCGCGGTTCTCCAAGCTTCGTCACAAGCTCGAGCAGGACCAGGCCGAGCTCGACATTATGCAGCGGGAACTCGGCGTTCTGAGCATGCAGTACTACAACGATCCGAACAAGGCGATGCAGCAGCAGTTGAGCCGCGAGGACATCGACAAGAAAACCGCGGACATCGAGGCCAAGAAGAAGCAAGTAGCTGACGACCAACAGGCAATTTCGGACGCCGAAGACGACTTGCGTAAAGCGGGCGGCGACCCCGGCTGGGCAAGTCAGTAGTAGCCGATGGAACCCGTTCTTCTCGTCGAGGATAAGCCCGAGCTGCGCGCGATGCTGCGCAAGGCGCTCGAACGCGCGGGATATTCGGTCGACGAGGCCCCGGACGGAAATTCCGCGATTGACAAGGTTCGCAGCCGCCGATATCAGGTAGTTCTCACCGATCTCAAGCTTCCCGGCAATTCGGGACTCGATGTATTGAACGAGGCGCGGCGCGCCGAACCGACTCTTCCCGTCATTCTCGTTACCGCATATGGCTCCGTTGAGGAAGCAGTCCGCGCGATGAAGGAAGGCGCGTTCGACTTCATCCAGAAGCCGGTCGATCTGGATCATCTGCGGCTTCTGCTCGAGCGCGCTGCGAAACAGCAAGAGCTTCTGCGCGAGAACCTGTTGCTGCGGGAGGAGTACGCAACGCGCTACGGATTTCCGCGAATCGTGGGCGAAGCGCCGTCGATGAAGGAGGCCAGCGGGATGGCGCAACGCGTTGCTGCAACCGATTCGACGGTGTTGCTGCTGGGCGAAAGCGGAACGGGAAAAGAGCTGTTCGCGCGCGCGATTCATCATCTGAGCGCTCGCGCTGCGGCGCCGTTCGTAGCTCTCAACTGCGCGGCGATTCCCGAAGGTCTGGTTGAAAACGAACTGTTCGGGCACGAGCGCGGCGCATACACGGGCGCGGGCGCCCGGAAAGTCGGAAAGATCGAGATCGCCCACCGTGGCACCCTTTTTCTCGATGAGATTGGCGAACTGCCACTGGCGATTCAGGGGAAGCTGCTGCGCGTGCTCGAAGAGAAGAAGTTCGAGCGCGTTGGTGGCACGCAGCAAATCGAAGTGAACGTGCGCATTCTGACGGCGACCAACAAGGATTTGCGTGCGGCGATCGAGTCGAAGACCTTTCGCGAAGACCTCTACTTCCGAATCTCGGCTGTCCCCCTCACGATCCCTCCACTGCGCGAGCGCGGCGATGACGTTCTGCTGCTGTCCGAACATTTCCTCGAGCGCTTCCGACGCGAATTTCGCAAGCCGTCGCTGTGGCTTTCCGAAGATGCGCGCACGCGATTGCTCACCTATTCGTGGCCGGGAAACGTCCGCGAGCTGCAAAACACGATTGAGCGCGCGGCCATTCTGGCGAGTGGGACCGAAATCGATGCGGCGGCGCTTCAGTTGCCGACGCCAAAGCCTTCTGTTACCGAGCTGCCGATGGGGATGCTCGACGAGCAATTTCTTTGGGACGGGCCGCTCGAGGACGTATCACAACGAGCGGTCGCGCATGTGGAGCGTTTTAAGATTTCAAACGCCCTGCGCGAATCGAAGTGGAACAAGACGCGGGCAGCAGAAAAGCTCGGCGTTTCGTACAAGACCCTCCTGAACAAGATTCGAGCGTTAGGGTTGGAAAACTAGCCGGGTAGGACGCGCTCACGTGCGACGCGCGCGGTGAAGCAGAACGCTCTCAAAATTCCACGCTTCGAATTGTACCGCCGTGAATCCGCAGCGTTCCATCAGTGAAGCCAATTCTTGTGGCGCTGGGAATCTGCCGACTGACGCTGGAAGATAGGAATACGCTTCGCCGCTTCCGGAGACCAGCTCGCCCAGACGCGGAAGAATCTCTCGAAAGTAAAATCGAAACAGTCCGGCAAGCGGTCCGGCACCCGGCTCGGAAAATTCGAGAATGCCGACTTCCCCGCCCGGCTTCAGCACGCGCGCGATTTCCCGCATTCCACTTTCATAATTCGCCAGATTGCGGAATCCGAAGGCTGAGGTGACCAGATCGAATGTACTGTCGGGAAATGGAAGCTGTAGAGCATCCGCGGCTGAAAACGTGACGCGCCGGCCAATGGAACGGCCTTTCTCGCGCGCCCGCGTCAGCATAGGCTCGACGAAGTCCGCGCCGGAAATTATGGCGCCATTGCTTCCGCGTTTGTGTGCCAGGGCAAATGCCAGATCGCCAGTGCCGCAGCAGAGATCGAGCACTCGGGATCCTGGGTTCCGCAAAATGTGAGCGAATCGGCTCGCCGTGCGACGCCGCCAGACACGATCGAGATTGAATGACAGCAGGTGATTGAGGAAATCGTAGCGCGGCGTAATCTGCGCAAACATCTCTTGGACACGCGCAGCAGCTTCGCGTTCATCGCGCGCGCCTTGGGGCCGCGTGCCGGCCACTTTTTCGCGGACGTTCCGCGGCGAAGCCATCACCGATTGGCCATTCCGCGAGACGAAGGGTACTTGCTACCCCGCACGTTCGAGGGTCCCTGAATTATACCGAGGATCGGTTCGCCTCCGGTTCGTCGCAACTCGACCATTACCTGCGGGAGTGCATCGACCGTTTTTCGTACACGCGCGTCGGGAAGGCGGATATCCCATTCTGTTTGCCCGATCCGATTCGCGAGAACCCAACCGACCTCGCGGCCACGTGTTTTCTTATCACTTACCAGCAGTTCCCGGAGTTCACCGGATCGGATCGTCGGCAGAGCAGGCAGAGGGCCGATTCTCCAAATAATGCGCAGAATTCGAAAGCAGTCGAGTAGGGGCAAGCGAAAAGCCTGCACGCTCAGCAGCGTGGCAGCGATCATGCCCCATCCGATTGCCTCGCCGTGCAGAAAGCGCTTGTAGTGCGTCGCTGCTTCGAACGCATGACCCAGCGTGTGGCCGTAGTTAAGGATTTTTCGCAGGCCGGACTCGTGTTCGTCAGCATTCACCACTGCCGCTTTGATTGCGATGCAGCGTGGAATAACCCGGTCGAGCGCCGCCGCGTCACGACGAAGCAGTTCGTCCATATGCTTCTCGAGGAAATCGAACAGTTTCGCATCGGCGATGATTCCGTACTTCACCACCTCGTACAAGCCGGAACGATATTCGCGCTGTGGGAGCGTTCGCAGCAGTTCCGGATCAACAACGACCAACTGCGGCGGATGGAACGCGCCGACTAGGTTCTTCCCTTCCGGCAGATCGACGCCCGTCTTGCCCCCAATCGCGCTGTCGACTTGCGCGACCAGGGTCGTCGGCACGTGGACGATGCGCACGCCTCGCAGGTAGGTCGCGGCGGCGAAGCCCGCGACATCGCCCACAACGCCTCCGCCGACGGCCAGCAAAATGCAACGGCGATCGGCGCCAGCGCGCGTCAGCTTGCGGGCAATTTCTTCGATGGTGGCGAGGCGCTTGCGTGACTCGCTGTCATCGAACAGGATCACGTGCTTCGCATTCACGCCAACTCGCCGGGCAACCGTGGAGCCCCAAAACTTCCACACGCGAGGCGACGAAAGCACGTATAGGCCGGTCGCATCGCCCAAACGCGCAACAAGAGGACGCAGCTTCGCGAACGAGCCTCGCGCGCAGAAAACGTCGTATGGTCCTGCGTTGCTTCGAATACGAATCGTCGTCGCCATGAACAGGCAACGAATGTATCACGAGATCTGTTATGTGCTGTGGCGCTTACAACTCACATCACAAGGACGACGCGGTCAGCTTTCCAGGTTAGTGAAACTTCTTCTGCAATTCGGAGACGCTCTCGAGGATCACGTATCCGCTGATGGCGAGGCTTTTGGGACTGAGCTTGTCCATCGTGTCCTCGGTCGTATGCCAATAAGGATAGTTCGTCAGCCAATCCGCCTCGATGATGTCGACGGAAGGCACACCTCGCTTCAGGAAGGGCCCGTGATCGTCAGTAACCGCGCCTGTTTCCTTCGGGACGAAAATACTCTCGCAATGCAGGCGAGCGGCGGTCTTCCAAACCAGATCGGCGAGCCACGGCGTCGAATTCGCTTCCGGCTGAACTCGCAAATTTTTCTGGCCAACCATATCGGCAAGGATGAGAGCGCGTACTCGTTTGAGGTCGCCCGCAAGCGACATGCGCGCGGCGAGTTCGCGGCTGCCATAGGTGGTATCTGGATCGTTCCAGGTGGTTCGCGCCTCCTGTGCCGTCGTGAAGTTCTGCTGGTCCTCTTCGCCATCCACAAAAGCGATCCACACGGAATTCGCAGGCTTCATCTTGTTGCCGCAAAGAACGCCAGCCATCTCGAGCATAAGCCCGCTGGAAGAACCGCCATCGTCAGCGCCAACGAACCCCGGCAAGCGAATTGTGTCGTAGTGCGTCATCAACAGAATAATGCCTTTGCCTGTTCCGGGGATCTTCGCGACGATGTTCTGCATCGCCAAATCGCCGATGGGCGTCGGGGCGTGAAAATTGTCGACGTCGACATCGCAACCGAAGGATTTCAGCTGGTTCGCGATATAGGCCTGCGTTTGCCTGATTGCATTCGATGCCGGCGGACGCGGCCCGAAGCTCACCAATTTCGCCGTGTAGTCGTAGGCTTTCTGCCCGTCGAACCCGCCGGTTTGCGACGCCGGCGGCGCCTTGTCGTCCGCGGAAATCACCGGCGCTGCGCTGGCCTTCGAAGCGGCAGCAGTGGCTTTTGGCGGCGCCGACGCCGCGGCTCCACTCGCGCTTTCACGTGCGCACGCCACGATGGCCATCCCAGCGAGGACCGCCGCAGCAATCCAGCCGACATGCCAGCGCTTTTTCAGTTTCAATTCGCAACCCCCGCCGCAAGATCTCGCGCCCGCTTCTTGCGGAGCACCATGTATGACACGAAGACGCCGATAAAGTACAGTGCAACCATTGGCGCCATGAAGATCAGCATCGTGGTCGCATCGGGGGTTGGCGTGACCACAGCGGCAACAATCGTGATGATCAGCATCGCGTACCGGAAATTCTTAAGCAGAAATTTCGGCGTAACGATTCCGAAAAGCGAAAGAATGAAAATCACCACGGGCAGCTCGAAAACCACTCCCAACCCGAGCAGAACGATCAGGATCAGGCTGAAATACTCGTTGATGTCGATCCAAGGCTTGATTGAGGGGGTATTGCTGAACGCCACGACGAACGTCAGCACCTCGGGCAGCATCACAAAATAGCCGAACGCCACTCCGCAAAGAAAAAGGACCATCGCCGAGCCGATGAAGCTGGCTACCGCCTTCCGTTCGTGCTTGTAAAGTCCCGGCGCGACGAACAGCCAAATCTGATACAGGACCCACGGCATCGCCAGCGCAATTCCAAGATAAAGCCCGAAGTTGATGTACAGCATCACGTAGCCGGCGGGATGCGTGAAATAGAGGTAAGGATCGAGGTGATTTCTCTTCAACGCATCGATCATCGGCCGGGTGATGTAAGCCAGACCGGGCTTCGAAACCGACAGCCCCACGACCATGCCGATCCCAATGGCAATCAGCGAGCTGACGATTCGCTTGCGCAGTTCGATCAGGTGCTCGAAAAACGACATCCGTCCGCCGGCCTCTTCCTGTTCGGTGGGCGACGGCGGGAGCGCAGTTTCAGGAGGAACGGTGGCCATCGGTCACAATCCCGGAATTGGTTCCGTTTTCGGCGGGTTGTTCGGTTCCCACGGTACTGGCGGGGGCTAAGGAAACGGCAGGATCGAGGACGGATTCAGTCGCACCTGCGAGGCGCTTCCTGCTTGCTTCGCCAATCGAGGGCGGCGGTTCGCCCGAATCGCCGTTGAGGTTCGACACTGAATTCTCCCCATCAGCGACTGCTGCAGACACGTCGGATCGCACACGCGCGCTTAGAGGTGTGCTGGCAATGACATGATCCGGGGCCGTGCTCGATCCTCCTGTGACCGTGAAGGGCTCTGTGGCTTGCGGGTGACCTGGTCCGATCCGGCGATCATCGGCTTCACGTTCGAGGTCACGCATGTGCTCCTCGAAGGTCGACCTTAGATCGCCCGTCGCGCGGCGAAATTCGGCCATCACTTTTCCAAAATTCCGAGCCAGTTCCGGCAGCTTTTCAGGCCCGAAGACGACGAGGGCTACCAGGAAAATGATGATCAGGTGCGGGACGCTCAGCATCACTCATCGCTTTGGCGGGGGTGGCCGCCAGTCTTGGCGGGATTCAAGAAGCTAAGTTTGTTTCCTTTCATGGCAGCGATCATTGTGCGCCGCACGTGGGAGGACAAACTTCAAACGTTTGCGCGTTCCTCAAGTCCCGTTTTTGCATCATAGAAGAGGGTTCGAGGCGTGTCAAACCTGCTCGGTGTGGGGAAAACGCGCCGGAACCCTATGCTATACTCGATTATTCAACCTGAGTGGCGCGTTTCGCAGTTTTCGCTGCGTCAGCGGGACCGGAAGGAAAAAGGGGTCGCATGAAATTTCGTCACGGATCGCGTGGAGTAATTCTGTTCGGGGTTGTCTTGGGGGCCTCGGCGCTTCTGGGTGGGCTCTACGGCCCCACAGTGCGCGCCACTACCGATGATTCGGGAAACCTTCAAGATTCCGTGAAGAATTTTACAAACGTGCTAGCCGTCGTCCAGCAAAACTACGCGGACAAGGTGGACGTCGAGAAGGCAATCTATGATGGCGCCATCCCGGGCATGCTTCATGTCCTCGATCCGCACTCCAACTTCTTCGATCCTCAACAGTGGGCGCAGTTTCGAGAAGAGCAGGAAGGCCGCTACTACGGCGTTGGAATGACGATAGCGGAGCGACAGAACCAAACGATCGTCGTTGCGCCTTTCGTGGGCACGCCCGCGTTTAACGCAGGTATTCGTCCGCTCGATGTGATCCTTAAAGTCGATGGCAAGAACTGCGCCGGGCTCAGCAGCACGCAGATTGCGGAGATGTTGAAGGGGCCAAAGGGAACCACCGTCCATATTACGCTTGGCCGTGAGGGCTACCCGAAGCCGATTGAGGTTACGGTTACTCGAGCGGAAATTCCCCGTCCCGGCGTCGAATACTACACCATGTTGAAGCCGGGCCTCGGCTACGTCCACGTTACGACGTTCAACGAAACCACGGACTCGGACCTCGCGGCGGCATTGAAGGCTCTGGATTATCCAAAGCTCAACGGCCTAATTCTCGACCTGCGCGACAATGGCGGCGGACTGCTCAGCCAAGCCGTGGGAATGGGCGACATGTTCCTGGACAAGGGTGAACTGATCGTTTCGCACCACGGCCGATCGTCACCGCCCCACCCGTACTATGCAACGGACGGCAATCACGGGGTGGACGTTCCGCTCATCGTTCTGGTGAATAACAACACAGCTTCCGCTTCGGAAATCGTTTCCGGCGCCATTCAAGATCATGACCGTGGCTTGATCGTTGGCGAGACAACGTTCGGCAAGGGCCTCGTCCAGACGCAATTCCCACTGAGCAACGATACTGCGCTGCTGCTGACGACTGCCCGTTATTACACGCCCAGCGGCCGGTTGATTCAGCGTGATTACACGAACGCCACGCTGTGGGATTATCACTATAATCCGCAACCGCCGAAACAGCCCGAAGTGAAGCTAACCGATAGCGGTCGGCAGGTGTACGGCGGCGGCGGGATCACGCCGGACGTGAAAGTCGCGGCTCCCAAGCTGAACGATTTTGAGCAGCTACTCGTAGCTCGCGGTATTCTTTATCCCTTCCCGCAGAGCGTCGGCGATTTCGCGGAGTTTTATCTCGGTACGCAGCCCAACGTAACCAAGGATTTCACGGTCGATGACAACGTGATGAATCAATTCAAGAAGTTCCTGGATAAGGAACACATCGACTATACGTCGGCTGACCTCCAGAACAACCTGCCTTGGCTGAAGTGGGAGATAAAGCGCGAGGTCTTTACTTCTGTGTTCGGTTTGGATGCAGGTTACAAAGTCGAACTCGAGAACGACCCGCAGTTGGATAAGGCCGAAACGATGGTTGGCGAAGCGCGCGCCCTCTATCAAAATGTGCGAAAGATTCTGGCGCAGCGCGAAGCCGACGGAGTCGGAGCCGACCGCTAGTCTCAAGTATTCTCCACTGCAATTAACGAGGAATGAAGTCGCTGACGAGCCTGTTCTTGGTTAGCGCTTACGCGCCATTTCGCTCTCCCACTCTGCGAGTCGCGCTGGCGCCGTCTTCTTCCGTTCAAGCATTCCATTCCAGCATAAATAACCTGCTAGTACTTCCCGGCTAACCAAAATAGTCCCCTGTACTATTGGTCAGGACGGGCGTCTGCCCGAAGATGCAAGTGTTCAAGGACGCTGAAATCTGAATGCGGCGCCCACATGAGCGCACGGCAAGTGCCGCAGTTTCAGAAGGTTGCAGTGGGCAAGTAATGTACAACCGAGCGGCTGCCGAACAAGGCGGGCCGCCAACAGGGTGAACCGGATGGAAGGCGCTTACGGGATCTGGATGGGGCAGCCTGTAGTTTTGCGCGTGCTGGCCGGAAGCATTCGAGTCCCACTGCGCGGTCGGCTGGTGGCCGAAACGAAGGACGCGGTCAAATTGCGCATTGACGAGAGCTGGGACGTCGACATTTTCAAATCCATGATCTTGGGAGTGGAACACGATACGCCCGTTTACGTACTGAACTAGTTTGCCAAGGGACCCTCGCCGATCGAAAACACGAACGCGGCGAGCAGTGCTGAGGGTACGAGCATGACGACGCAAAACGGCCGGTCAGAATCGAGCGCTTGCACAATGGAGCCGTCTGAATCCATCCGCGAGAAGGCCGCGACGTTGCGAATCATAATGCTAACGGTCGGAATGCAACTTATGCTCCGCGCAATGCTGCTCCTGCGTCGCTGGAATTATTAGTTCGGCGGATGGTTTCGTAACGAGGCCAAAGACGACGATCACAAGAATTCGTTCAATTCGGGTTTAAGAGTTCTTCCCTCTAACCCCCACACCCCGGGTCAGCGTCCCCCCGCGCTGGTCCGGGGCTTTCATTTCAGCAATAATTGAATTCGCCGCGTACGCGAGTCGTCACCGGCGCGATCTTCACCGCAAGTACCTCGGCGCACGCTACAATGGTTTGGCAATATTTCGCTGTCGGTTCGCTCCACCTCGAACAGAGGACGAAATGAACAACGCCTGGCATGACGTAAGCCCCGGCGAACGTATTCCGAAGGAATACCACGCCGTGATCGAAATCCCGCTCGGATCGAGCGTGAAGTACGAGCTCGACAAGGTGACGGGAATGATTCGCATGGACCGCGTGCTTTACTCCGCCGTGTACTATCCCGCGAACTATGGGTTCATCCCGCAGTCTCTTGCGGAAGATGGCGATCCATTGGACGTTCTCGTACTGTGCCAGGAGCCCGTCGGTCCGTTGACCGTGATCGATGCGCGCACGATCGGGCTGATGACGATGCTTGACGCCGGTGTGAAAGACCACAAGATTATTGCCGTCGCCACAGCTGATCCGGAATATAACAGCTATTTCGAGGCGAGGGACCTGCCCGCGCACAAAGTCGCCATGGTCCGCCGCTTCTTCCAGGACTACAAACAACTCGAGGGTAAAAAAGTCGAAGTGGACGACATAGAGCCAGCGGAGAAAGCTTACCCTATCATCGAGGCAGCGCTCGCCGCTTACGATAAGAAACGCCGCGCCGGTCACCACAGAAAGTAGCCGGCGCGTCGTTCCCGCGCTCTCCATTGCGGATTCTTCTTAGGAGCAGCGCTGGTGAAACCTCCTGAGTCTATGTAGACGCTGCATCCTGTCGGGTATTACTGAATGACAGGTGATGGAACTTCGCCGGCGAGGTAGGTCGTCAGCATGCGGTTGCTCTGGCCGAGCCGCGCCACTTTGATCAGGACATCTTGCCCGGGCTTGAGCTTTGCCATCTCTCTCCGGTAATCGGCGACCGTTCTGACGGGTTGGTGATTGATTTCCGTGATCACGTCTCCGCGGGCGAGCGTCAAATCTTCGCCGAAGCTCGCGGGGTCAACGTCCGTTACGATCACACCATTCGAAATCGCTCCGCTCGCCTTGGCAAGGCCCAGCTTCGAAGCAATATCCGGCGTCAACTGAGCGGCATGGATTCCAAACTGACCGGAATCCGGATCGCCCTCCGGCTGTTGATCGCCCGTGTTCTCCGAAAGCTGTGGAAACAGCTTCGCGCGATCGGCTACGGTGACGGTGGCTTCCTTCAGCTCTTTATTGCGAACGTAGTTGATTCTCACGGACTGTCCGATAGACGTTTGTGCCACCGGATTGACCAAATCAGAACCGTCGTGAATCGCGTGGCCATCTACCTGCGTGATGACGTCGCCAGGCTTCAGTCCCGCTTTGTCCGCCGGGCTACCCGGCGCCACATCCATCACAACAATTCCATAAGGTGCGCCGAGTTCCTTCATCAGGATCGGATTCTCGCTGTTCTGCTCCTGGAAGGTGACGCCGATCGAACCCCGCACGACCTTACCCCTGCTCACGAGTTGGTTGTAAACGTTGATCGCCGTATTCGAAGGAAGTGCGAAACCAACTCCTTCAAATCCCCGGCTGCCCGTGTAGATAGCCGTATCTATCCCGATCACTTCGCCCGCCATGTTCACCAGCGGGCCGCCGGAATTGCCCGGATTGATTGCCGCGTCCGTTTGGAGGAAGTGTTGAAACTGATGCTCAGGCCCGCCCAGACCTTCGCGGTCTTTGGCACTGATAATTCCGGCCGTTACAGTCCAGTTCAGGTCGAACGGGCTGCCGAACGCCAGCACCCAATCTCCCACTTGCACACCGTCGGAATTGCCCAGTCTGGCGATCGGCAGTTCGTGTCCTGCGTCGATCTTGACGACCGCCAGATCCGTATCCTTGTCGGAACCGATCACCTTCGCCGTATACAGTGTCGGATCGTTGTGAAGTTGGACCTGGATCTTGGTCGCCCCATCGATCACGTGCTCGTTCGTCAGAATAAATCCCCGCCGGTCGACGATTAGTCCCGAACCGAGGCTACGCTCCGCGTTATCTCCCTCTTCAGGGGAATTGAAGAATCGATTGAAAAAGTCTCCGAAGGGATCGCCTTCCGCATGGTGCTTGCTCTTCGGTCGTTCCAGCACCTGCGTTGTCGAAATGTTTACGACGACGGGCTCGAGCCTCTTCGAAATGTTCGCAAAGCCGCCCGACAAGTTCACCGGGTCGGGAACGGCGAGCAATGCGGCGCCGGTGGGGGTGAACGCTTGTTCGCGGGTAGCGAGGGCGTGTCCTGAAATCAACGTTCCAATTACGATTCCAACGCCGAGTGTGATCACAACGAGAAGCGAGACGAGCACCTTGCGCCGTCCCGCCCAATTCATGATTGCTCGAAATTCCACGCCCATCGTCCCACTCCCCTTGCGCCCTCCGAACGCATGGCCCACCGCCATACGCCGGCTCATCTACACAAGATAGCCCCCGCCGTAGGCTGGAGTTCCCATCGCTTCTGGCGCCTTACACCTTAGATTCCGAAACCCAGCCCTGCATTCCGTCACACCCAAAGAATTGCCTGAGGGGTACGCGTCGCTTACAGGCGTTCGGGTCACCGGATCGAGCTGGCCAGCGGCCGAAAATGCCGGACTCGCGCTGCTACTCGCATTAGGTCTGGCTCAGTATAACATAACGTCTGCCGGTTAGCTGGTTTGTGACGAGGTGCGGTCACATATACTAACGGGCTGCTCGGCACTGCTACTAACGGGGGTGCTGGGTGGTACGCAGGCTGGTCTGGTGCTTGTTGGCCTTACGAACCCATCAAAAGTGTATCGATCGATTTTCGTGCTTTTGTTGACACCGTTGGACTTACGGCGATTTTTGATCGACAAGTGTATCGATCAGTTTGGTCCCTCGTGACCCGTTCTTTGCAAAATTATCAGTAGCCGCAAGCGGTGATGGGAGCCCATGAACAGGCATAGGAGGCACACGATCTGGCACAAGGCTTCTCGCGGCGTTCCATTTTGGGAATTGTGGCAATCTGTGGCTGGCGGCGTCCATCAACAAACCTCCAGGCGAAGCGTATCATAAAGTAATCACATTGTCAATATAATTCTGGCTATCAGAACCGGCGATGGGTTCGCCGAGGGCCTTCCAAGGAGAACAGAAAGCGAGTTTGTCACCCTGGACGCCCCTGCAGCGCCTGCATGGAGGGGAAGGAAACGGAAAAGAAAAGAGCGCCCCTTCGTCAAGGACGCCCTCTCCAGGACCGCAAAAACAGGCCGCCGCTTCAGCTCCGACTAAAAAGTGAGTTTAGCGGAGAGCTGGACCACGCGGATCGACGAGTCGA
>Ga0335075_10004127_pt1 | contig 22777 bp, 22 predicted proteins | sample Lox_Sample_24_FD_206723 | JGI IMG/M metagenome (GOLD analysis project Ga0335075, IMG submission 206723) | Soil microbial communities from Loxahatchee National Wildlife Refuge, Florida, United States - Lox_Sample_2.4 | ecosystem: Environmental > Terrestrial > Soil > Wetlands | place: USA...
GCGGGTCATCGAGGGCTTCACCCAGCGGAAGCTCCCCGACAGCTGGGCATTCCCGGTCAGCACCGCGATGCACTGGGGCTACGGCGCGTCCGCCGGAGCGGCCTATGGCATCGTGGCCGGTTCGCTGCGCACGCCGCGGCCCGCCTACGGCCTCCCGTTCGGCGCGACGGTGTGGGCCGCGGGTTACGTCATCCTCCCCGAGGGCGGCCTGTACAAGCCGATCTGGCAATACGACGCGAAGACCCTGGCCTGGGACCTCAGCGGCCACCTGGCCTACGGCGCCGTCACGGGAACCACTTTCTGGCTCCTAACCAAGCTCCTCTAGCACCCGCGCCCACCCCAGCATTGGGTGTCCTTTCGTGCGCTATTTACCCGAAAGGACACCCAATGAGGATCCGCGCCCCGCGCGCACGCTCCTGGCGACCACGCGATTCGGAAATTTCACGATTTAACCGGCCGTCCAGCACGAGCGAGTCATCTTTCTCTCACTGACGTGATGCTGGCGGTTGATTCTCCGGCTTGGATCCGGCCAGCCAGAGAACAGCGCGTATCAGCTTTATCTCGCGTCCCTGAGGCCACCAGCCGCAGCAGTCTAGGAGCAGTTTCCGAACAACGGGGATAGAAATGGCCCCCAGGGGGGCCACAACTATCCCCGCTCTTCAAGATCCGGTGCTGAACGCGCCCATGGCAGCGGCAAAAGCGGTCACAACCGATAGGAGGATGGCCGGACGGGGCAGGCGAGCATCGGAACAGCCGTCGCACCCGGCACGTTGTCGCATCGGTCCTGGCCGCGCGGGCCGCGGCATCGGTGGGGCTAGCTATACCCCGCACCGGGATGACCGGATGATGGCGGGCGCCGGCGGCATGGCCTAGCGTCACTCACATGTACCTCGTTCGCGATCTGGTGTCGCCCCGCACCTGGCTCGCCTTCATCCACCATCTGGTCGGCGCGGTGCTCGGCGCCCTTGCCGTGTGGATCGTCGTGCCCGGGCTCGTGCTGGGCACGCTGGGCTTGCCGGTCGCGATGATCGGCATGCCCGTGCTCGGCACGACGCTGCGGTTCACCGACTGGTTCGCCCGCACCGAGCGGGCGAGGTTCGCGGTCACGCTCGGCGAGCAGATCCCCGCCTGGCCGGCCGGCTCGCGCAGCGGGTACCGGATGCGGCTGCTACCGCGCCTGGCGAAGCTCAGCGAGCGCGCTACCTGGCGCGAGGTGCTGTACGCCGTGATCAGGGCGCCGTTCAGCGCGGCGGCCGCGTTCGTCAGCCTGGGCCTGTGGGCCGTGGGCGTGGTGCTGGTCACCTTGCCGCTGTACAGCTGGACGCTGCCGGGCGGCGGCGCCCATTTCGACGGCATCGTGCTGCACGGCCCGCCCGGGCTGCTCGCGGTCCTGATCGGCTTCGTGGTGCTGGTAGCCGCGCCGCAGATGACCCGGGGCCTGGCGGGCGCCGACGCCGTGCTGGCCCGCCGGCTGCTCGGGCCGCCCGGTGGCCTGGCCGCCCGGCTCGCCGAGGTCGAGCTCAGCCGCGAGCGGGTGGTGGACGCCGCCGAGGCCGAACGCAAGAGGATCGAGCGGGACCTGCACGACGGCGCCCAGCAGCGGCTGGTCGCGCTCGCGATGGAACTGGGCCGCGCCAAGGCGAAGTTCGGCGACGACGTCGACGCGGCCCGGGTCCTGGTGGACCAGGCCCACGCGCAGGCCAAGGCCGCCCTGACCGAGCTGCGGGACCTGGTGCGGGGAGTGCACCCACCGGTCCTGACCGATCGCGGCCTGGACGCCGCGCTGTCCGGCCTGATCGCGCGCAGCCCGGTGCCGGTCGAGATGCAGGTCGAGATCCCGGTCCGGCCGAGGCCGGCGGTGGAGGCCGTCGCGTACTTCGTCGTCGCCGAGGCGCTGACGAACGTCGCCAAGCATTCGCGGGCCAGCCAGGCGAAGGTCATGGTCGACGAGCGCGGCTATCCCCCCGTGCTCACGGTCATGATCAGCGACGACGGAATCGGCGGTGCCAACCCGAACGGCGCGGGGCTGTCCGGCCTGGCCGACCGGGTCAGCGGCGTCGACGGCCGGCTGACCGTGGAGTCCCCGCCCGGCGGGCCGACGATCATCGCGGTGGAGCTGCCATGCTGACACCGCGAAATCCGGCGGACGGCCTGCGGGTAGCGATCGCCGAGGACTCGGTCCTGCTGCGCGAGGGGCTGACCCGGCTGCTCGCGGAAGCCGGCCATGAGGTCATCGCCGCCGAGACCGACGCCGAGGCGTTCCTGCGCGCCGTGACGGCGTGCACCCCGGACGTGTGCGTCATCGACGTCAGGATGCCGCCGACGTTCACCGACGAGGGGCTGCGCGCCGCGCTCGTGATCCGTGACCGCTGGCCGGACGTCGGCGTGCTCGTGCTGTCGCAGTGGGTGGAGGAACGATACGCGACCGAGCTGATCTCCGGCCGCCCGCATGGCGTCGGGTACCTGCTCAAGGACCGGGTGGCGGACGTCACGGAGTTCCTCGACGCGCTCCGCCGGGTGGCCGAGGGCGGCAGCGCGCTCGACCCCGAGGTCGTGGCCCAGCTGCTCGCCCGCAGCCGGCACCCCCTCAGCGTGCTGACCAGCCGTGAGCGCGAGGTCCTCGCGCTGATGGCCGAAGGCCGCTCCAACTCCGCCATCGCCGAGACGCTCGTCGTCAGCGGCGGCGCGGTCGGCAAGCACATCAACAACATCTTCAGCAAGCTCGGACTCGCATCGGGCGAGCACGACCACCGCCGCGTGCTCGCGGTCCTCCGTTACCTGAATGGGGTCACCTCATGACAAGTTTCCTGCCGGCCGCTGTCCAGCCCGCCGCTCGCGAGCTGACCATGACGCCCGCGCGCCGGATCATCCTGCTGCTGGGCGTCCCCGTCTCGCTCTCGCTGCTCGCCTGGACCTGTTTCGCCATCATCAGCAAGTCGTCCCAGGGCAATTACCAGGTGAGCTATGCCCCGGTGCACATCAGCGGCGGGCTCGCCATGAACGTCTACGGCGGTGACGTGACGCTCCAGGGCGGTGTCGCGCCGAGCGCGGCGCAGTTCACCGGCACCGGCACCGTCTGGTACGGCCTGACCTACTCGGGCCAGCGCCCGACTCTCTCGACGGCGCAGACGGCGACCGGGACCAAGATCAACTTCACCTGTGCCGATTACAACTGCGCGCTCAACTCGGCCGTCGGCGTCCCCCCGAAGGTCCCGGTGACGGTGACCAGCAACGGCGGCGACATCACGGCGACCGGCCTGTCCAACGCGACCCTGCAGACCAACGGCGGCGACATCACGGCGACCGGCCTATCCAACGCGACGCTGCAGACCGGCGGCGGAAACCTGACGGTGGACGGGCTCACCGGCAACGTCAGCCTCAACACCGACAGCACCCCGAACAGTCCTAACGGCGCCGGCGGGGATATCAGCGGCACGCTGGCGGCGCAGAACGCCACGGTGGACAGCGGCGGCAACAACGTCGACCTCCAGCTCACCGCCCCGCCGTCGAACCTGAACATAACCACCGAGGGCGGCAACGTGACGCTCCAGCTCCCCGGCGGCTACAGCTATGACGTCGATAACATCCCGTCGCCGACGAACGACTCGGTGGGACCGGACAACCCCGCCGCGATCACGGTGCCCACCAGCGCCAAGTCCCCGTACCGGGTCACCGTCAACACTGACGGCGGCAACGTCACGATCGACTGACGCCGGACGGCTGTGCGGTCGCTCGCCAGATTTCCCTGACGATCACCTGCAGCGCCGCCGCGCACGGAATCGAGAGCAGCGCGGCCACGAACCCGCCGAACACCCCGCCCACCCACGCTCCCAGCGACGTCCCGACCAGCACCGCCAGCAACACCAGCAGCGGGCTGACCTTCACTGTCTTGCTCATGATCACCGGGTTCAGGATTTTGTTCTCCAGCTGCTGGTAGGCGATGAACACGGCCGCCATCACGATCCCGTCGGTCAGCGACCGCGTGGTCGCGAACAGCACGGTCGGGATGCCCGCGAGCGCGCCGCCGACCATCGGCAGGAAGTCCACGAGCGCGGCCCACAGCCCCCACAACAGCGGGAACGGCACGCCGAGGATGGCGAGCGTGACGAACACGACGACGCCGCAGATGACAGACGTGAGCAGGTCTCCGACCACGTACCCGGTGACTGACTGGTTGATCTCCCGCGCCATCCGCGACCACCGCTCCGCCCGCGCCGGGGACAGCGAGCCGAGCACCCCGCCCCAGATCGCTGGCCCCTCGAGCAGCAGGAGCAGGGACAGCGCGAAGATCGTCAGGAGCGTGCCGAGCACCGCCGCCGCGCCCTTGCCGAAGTTCAGCGCCGGCCTGGCCAGGTTGGCGCCGAGGGTCTGCAGCTTCGGCGCGTTCTGCGCCACCCACTGCTGGAGGTGGAACTGGCGTACGAGCTGGCCGATCCAGCCGCGCCCGGCCGCCGCGTCCCGCAGGTACGATGGCAGCCGCTGCGACAGGTGGGTCACCCCGTTGAGCAGCGGGTGCCCGAACAGGACGGCGAGCCCGATGAACACCAGGGTCGCCCAGCCCATGACGACCGCGACGGCCCACCCGCGGCGGCGGACATGGCGCTGCACGTACAGAACCAGGGGGTTGAGGATCACCGCGACGAAGCCGGCGACCAGGATCATCAGCAGGATGTCCCGCATCCGGTAGGCGACCTGGCCCGTCAGGTAAAGGGCGACCACCACGCCGCACGTGGTGAGGATCGCCGGGAGCGGGATGCCCCGCGCCGCCGCGGCGGACATCAGCCGCGCCTGCCGCGAGGGCGCCCCAGACGGCTCGGGCCCAGGCTCGCCCGCTGCCCGGGCCGCGATGTCCATGCGTTCAGTGCAGCCCACGCGCGGCGCCTCGGCCAATAGCTTCCGTCTATGGCCGCATTGCGCGCGTGTGTTGGGCTTCCTGGTCGCCGCCGCCTTGACTTGAGTGCGGAAACCACAGAAAGGAATGCCCCGCTATGTTCAAGTCGGCATCGACTTCGATGATCTGGGTCGGCGTGGCGGCGATCATCGCCGGCATCATCGCGCTGGCCTGGCCGGGGGTCACGATCCTCGCACTGGTCATCCTGTTCGCGGTCTACGCGTTCAGTGACGCATTCATCCAGGGCGCGCGCGCGTTCAGCAGCCGCGACGCGGGACCGGTCGTCGGCCACCTGCTGCTCGGCCTGATCGACATCGCGGCCGGCGTGGTCGCGATCGCCTGGCCCGGCGCCACCGCGCTGGTGCTGGTCATCGTCGTGGCCATCTGGGCGGTCATCGGCGGCGCCGCCGAGTTCGCCTTCGCGTTCCGCGCGGGGGAGACCGCGGGCACCCGCGCGCTGTTCCTGCTCGGCGGCCTCGTGTCGATCGCCTTCGGCGTCGTGCTGTTCGCGCGCCCCGGCGTCGGCGCGTACACCCTCGCGGTGCTGTTCGGCCTGTTCGCGCTCATCTACGGCGTCTCCCAGATCACGGGGGGCATCCAGCTGCGCAGCGTGGGACATGACACCCGGACGCTGCTGCACGACGCCGCCTGACGAGGAGCGGACCGCCGGCGGGCACCACGCGTCCGTTCGGATTGATGAAGATTTTTATTCCGAACGGACCCGCGGTGTCTCTCCACCGGAAGCCCTCGCCGGCCCCAGCACGGCGGAGCCGAGCCAGCGGCTTGCCCGCAGCGCGAGTTCCACGTCGCCGCGGTTGTCGCCCACCGGCCGGCCAAGGCTCTCCTGGGCCTTGCGGACCCGGTACTGGACCGTGTTCTTGTGCAGCGTCAGCTGCTCCGCGGTCGTCTTGTAGCTGCCCCCGCTCTGCAGGAAGACCAGCAGGGTCTCGCGCAGCCTGGTGTGGTGCTCGTCGTCGGTGGCGAGAGCGCCAAGCGTGCTGAGGACCCAGGGCCGCAGCAGTTCCCCGGCGGTCAACATCATCGCCACGGGCGCGACCTGGCTGAACGGGACCGCCCGGGGCGCGGGGGACCCCGCGGCGAGCGCGACCGCCTGAGCGGCGATGGCCTGCTGGTGGGTGACGCGGAACCCCGTCGAGCCCTTCGCGGCATCACCGAAGGCGACGTGGATGTCGGTGTCCACGCCCTCCGTGCCCGCCGCGGCGGGGTCGAACGCGTCCCGGACCCCCAGCGGCAGCCAAGCCCACGCGCTGGACTCGTCGCGGGGCAGGAACAGCGGATCACCACGGCAGCTCGCCTGGACCGCGAGCTTGCCGACCGCGTGCTCGAGCCGGGTGATCTCGTCGGCGGTGCCCGTCGCGTCGCCCGCCCAGCACACCACGCCGACGTGATACTGACGCAGCCGGTAGCCGAGGGTCGCCTCCGCGGCGTTCACGTCGACCCGCTCACCGGAGAGCAGGTCGCGGATCCGGGCGGCCCGCGCGGCGCTGCGATTCCGCAGCCAGTTCTCTCTTTCCTGCGTGTAGGCAGTCACCATCTGCTCGGATACCTGGTCGATGTAGGCAGCCACGATCTTCGACAAACCGAGCGTGGCGGCGCTGAGCGTCTCGGCGTCACGCGCCTGCTCAGCCAGTTCCTTGAGCAGCCAGTCGTAGAAGCACGTGTGCCCGACCCGGTAGGCGCGCAGCAGCGCGGTCAGCGGCGTGCCCCGCTGCGCCAGCCGGCGCGCGTATTCCACGGCCGCGGCCGGGGCTGGCACGTCGCTCAGGTCGATCCGGTGCTGCATGATCTGCAGGCAGGTGCCGATGTTGCTGTCGACACTGGACGCGAGCAGGGCGAGTACCGGCTTGTCGTCGCGTAGTTCCGGGATCTCCCGGAGTATCACCTCGTAGACGTCCGCGCTCACCGTGGCGACGTGGCGGCCCACCACCGCCGCGACGTTTCCCATCAGCCCCGTGATCGTGGGGCCAGCCCTATCCACCTGCGGATTCTCGCACAATCCAGCGAGCTTGCCGAGAGGCAGCGACGGCGACGTCGCATCTAGGGAACGCCTATGACGCTAGAGGTGCTGCCTACCGGTCCGCACCGGGACGTTTTGCATCGCGGCGGACGAGCCGGATGAGGTCTACCTGGCTGTGCACGCCGAGTTTGGCGTAGATCGACGACAGGTGGTTGCGGACGGTGCTCTGGCTGACGTAAAGGTCGGCGGCGATCGCGGAGACCCGCTGGCCGTCGAGGAGGCGGGTCAGCACCGCCCACTCACGGCTGGTGAGCTTGCCGAGCTGGGGTTCGTCGGTCAGGGCGGGCAGCTGAGGCAGGCGCGAGATCAGCCCGGCGGCGTGCAGTTCATCGGCTATCCGCATCATGTGGGCCTCCAACTGCGTCTCGCGGGAACTGTCCAGCGGGTGCAGATCGGTGGCGACGTCGTTTCTGAGCAGCGCGAACGCCAGCGGGGGTGGTTCGTCAGGTGCGATCGTCGCGAGGACAACCGTGACCTCGATCCAGTCGCCTGATCGGGTGTTCAGGCGGAGCGAGAGCCGCACCGCGCGCTGGCCGCGGCGGGCGTGTTCGACGGCCGCGAGGAAGGCGGGCACGTCGGAGGGATGGATGATCCCGAGGACAGGCTGACCGGCTGACTGCTCGGGCGTGAGCCCCAGCAGCGGTGTGACATCCTGGCTGATCCGGTCGAGCCGCCAGTTGCCGTCCACGGTGCCGAGGACCACGTTCCCTGGTTCGGGGACATTGGAGACCGGCGGCACGGCCCGGAACTCGTTGTCGTGCCGGGCCGCGGGGATAGCGGAGGCTAGCCCGACCCGGACGCCGTCGACGTCGGCGGTGCTGACCCAGACCGAGAACAGCTGATCCGGGTCCTGAGGATGAGCGAGCCTGCGGACCGCCTGGTACCCAGTCAGGTAACCGTCGGCCAGCGCTTGAAAACCGGCACGGGCGGCGTCCCGGTCATGAGGAGCCAGCCAATCCAGACTGGATGATCCGGTGAGTTCCGCGACGGTGGCGCCAAGCGCGTCGGCCAGCGCCGGGTTCACCGCCAGGAACCGTCCGGATGTCAGGTCTACCGCCGCCAGGGGAACGCCGGACGACGCCACCAGCGCCCGGACCGTATCGGGGACGGTGGACTTACGATCACTGTCGTGGCTGGTAGTCACGAAGATCAGCATGCCTGGTTCAGCTGATCGCCGGAATCCCGGCGCGGAATTAAAGGCAAGTGTCTACTTGATGTGTCTACTTGCCTATGGAATCGGGGCTGTTCGGGCAGGCAGTATCGCCTGGTGAGTTCGCAGAGTTGTATCGCCGTACCAACGGCCGAGGACAGTCTTGATGCGGGGGAACGTCGACCGCCTGGCGGGCCGGCTTGAGAATGGAAGTCTCTTCGCGCCGTTGGCACGTACACGTCAAGGAACGTAGATGACAGAAGTGACGCAGGAGACGAGCCTCGCGGCGGAGCCGCGAGCAGGGAACCCCGCCAGCCAGGGGCTTGAATTCCGGCATTTGCGCTATCTGGTGGCGGTCGCCGACGCTGGCACGTTCACGCACGCCGCGGAGCGGATGTTCATGACGCAACCGACGCTGAGCCAGCAGATACGCCGGCTTGAGCAGATGGTGGGCACTCCGCTGCTGCACCGTCGGCGAGACGGAGTGGAGCTCACCGCAGCCGGCAGCGTGCTGCTGGAGGAGTCACGGACCATGCTGAGCCTGCTCGAGCACGGGGTGAGCCGGAGCCGGCAGGCGGCCGGCCTCGGCAGGCCGCGGCTCCGGTTCGTGCTGTCGCCGAATCTGCCAGAACGACTCGCGGTGCCGGTAACCACCCGGCTGCGCTCCGTCGCGGCCGCGGCCGGGGCGGATGTCGAATGGCGGGAGGCGCCCCTGGACGCCGGGTTCACGCCCATCCGTGAACGACGCGCGGACGCCGGGCTGGGCTGGCTGGCGTCTGACCGGGAAGTCCTGGCGGAACCGCTGGAGGTCATGACCCTGGCGGACTTCGAGCCCGAGGCGTGGATCCCGGCAGTGGCCGGAACCGGCGATCGGCAGCGGATCGGCCTCGCCGAGCTGGCCGGCATGGACGTGATTCACGGCCCGCGCCGCTCCAGCCCTGGCACCTATGACGCCTGGCTGGCCGCCCTGCGCGAAATCCGGCCGCGTTTCGAATTCACCGACCCGCCGTTCCGCGACTCGCTGCCAATGACGCTGTCGTTCGCGGCGACAGCGGCCCGCCCGACCGCGGTGCTGACCAATCTGCTCCACCAGGTCGGCGGCCTGGCCTGGAACGGCACAAGTCAGCATGAGGCGGATAACTACGACATGGTCCGGGTGGGCCTGGAGCGGCGCCCGCTCACCGCGACCGCCGTGGTGGCCTGGAGTGGTGACCTGCCGAGGAATCTCCAGCAGATTCTCTTCGACACCGCTGAATCAGGGCTCGGGCAAGCCGCACCGGACGCTCATCCCTAGAGCGCCGCGGCGGCTCTCACTGTGGCGGGCCGGCGGTCAGCCGGATGCTGCTGGTCGTGCGCTGGCCGGCCGGGCTCACCCAGGTGACGGGGATCGTGTCGTCGGGGTGGAACCGCGCCAGCGTGCTGCTGAGCTGGTCGGGGGAGCTGATGGACTGTCCGTTGATCGCGGTGATGACCGCTCCGCCGGTCAGGCCCGCCCCGGCGGCCGGGCTCCCGCAGATCGTCCCGTCAACCAGGACGCCGGAGGCCACGGGCGCGACGGCCGAGGGCGCCATCAGGCCGGCGTTGCTGTCAGAGCACGCCGGGCTCTGACCTGTCCCGTACTGCTGCTGGGCCTGCTGTTCTTGCGACTGCGGGCTGCTGGCCGGTCCGGTGCCGACGAAGATGCCGAGGAAGGCCGGGTAGCCGATCGCGACCGTGGAACTGGCGTGGCCCGCGGCGATTGTGCGGGCGACCGTAAGCGCGGTGTTGACCGGGATGGCGTACCCGACGGCCTGCTGGTCGGAACCAGCGTTGTTGCCCGCGGTGTCCATGCCGATGACGCCGCCCGCACCGGACAGCGGGCCGCCGGAGTCGCCGGCCACGATGTTGGCGTCGGTCTGGATCATGCCGTGCAGCGTCTCGGAGGTGGTCGAGCCGGCCTCGTCGCTGGCGGTGATGGTCTGGTCCAGGGCCGTCACCTGCCCGGCCGCCGCGGCGATGGTGTTCTGGCCGCCGGCGTTGCCCAGGGCCACGACCGACTCACCGGCCTTCACAGACGAGGCGTTGCCGACCGGTACTGTCGCCAGCCCGGACGCGCCTTGCAGCCGGATCAGGGCGATGTCGCCGGTCTTGTCGTAGCCGAGCACCGTCGCCGGGTAGGTCTTGCCGGTGGCGGGGACCGTCACGGTGATCGACGTGGAGTCCTCGATGACGTGGTTGTTGGTCAGCACCAGCCCGTCGGAGTTGATCACCATGCCGGTTCCGGCGGCCCGCTCGCTGTTGTACTGGAGCGTGGTGTTGACCAGCACGACGCCGGGCCGCACCATGGCGGCGATGTCCTGCGCGCTTTTGCTCAGCGGGGCGCCGGAGGCCGCCGGGGCGGGCACCGCGCCGCTTCCCGGGAAGGCACCTCCCGAGCCGTTGGACGCCGGGTTGAAGAACGCCAGGAGCAGGACCACCGCGACCCCCGCGCCCAGCACCGTCATGAGGAAGTGCGTCAGCACGTTCCCGCGCCGGGGGCGCGTCAGGAACGGCCCGTATCCGGTGTCATCCGTCATCGCAGGACCCAGCCTTTCGTTCGGTCGGCAGTGCCGTCGGTTGGGGGCATGCTGGTCAGGGGTGTGCTAGGCCCTCTCATAAGTGCATCATCACCGGGTCGCCGCCGGAAGAGCGGTACCGGCTCTGGCGACATTGACCGGTCCTATGGGGACGCCGCCGCGCTCGGCGGCGGCTGGGCGACCACTCCTGGCGTGGCGCGCTGGCGGACGGGTCGTCCGTAGCGGTGCCGGAAGAGCAGGTAGGCCGGCGGCCCGGCGAGGAGGGGAAGCCAGTAGGAGGCGATCCGGTAGGCGAGGATGGCCAGCACAGCGTCGCCGGCCGGCACGTCGGCCAGGACCAGCAGACCGGTCAGGCTTGCCTCCACGATCCCCAGCCCGCCCGGGGTGAGCGGCAAGAGCGCGACGATGCCCGCGGCCGCGTAGGCGAGCAGCACCAGCGAGGGCTGCGGGCTGGCGCCGGTAGCGCACAGGGCCGCCAGCAGGCAGCCGTAGTCGAAGCCGAGGCGCCCAGCGGTCAGCAGCACGGCCTGCCACCACTTCCTGTCCAGGACCTGCCTGATCGCGTCCCGCTGATCAAGCAGCCGCCTGTCCAGGCCGGTGACCGGCGGGCGGCGGCCGCGTGTAACCCGGTTCCGCAGCCACTGCGCCCCGCGCCCGGCCGCCGCCAGCGGCCAGTCGGTGTGCAAGATGATCAGGCCGAAGACGGCGAACGCGGCGAACCCCGCGACGCCGACCACGGCGGTGTGGACGAGTCCGGGGCTGACCGGCACGCCGGCCAGAATGGCGGGCAGCGCGAAGACGGGCAGCGCGAGCAGACCGCCGATGCCGAGCAGCGAGAACGCCGTGAGGCCGCCGACGGCGGTGCCGGTGTCGAAGCCCGCGGTGGTCAGCAGGCTGAACTGGACGGCCGCGCCCGCCGCGTCACCGCCCGGCAGGCTGTTGGTAACCGCGTTCCCGGCCAGGTCGGCGGTAACGACGGCGAACCACCCCCTGGTTCGCAGGGCCAGCCGCTGCAGGGCGAAGTTGCAGATGAACGACAGCGCCTCGGCGGCGAGCGCGACCGCGAACCACACCGGGTTCAGCGTCGACAGCCGCGGCCACGCGCCGAGGACGGCGATGAGCTTGGGCAGGACGAGGTAGATGGCCACCCCGGCTACCAGCACGACCACCGCCCGCTTGGCAATATTCTTCCAGGTCAGCGGCCGCGCCTGCGCGGCGTCGATCGAGGCGGCCTTCGCCGCGACCGGAGCAGCCCCCTGGGGGCCGCGTCCCGCCTTCATTCCAGCGCCGCGAGCCGCGGCATGCTTCTCATCCGCTCAGTGCACCGCCGGTTCCGGTCCAGAAACCAACACTCCTGGCCTACCCAGCCATTGATGCGGCCTATTGGCGGCCGGCTGGCCCCGCGGATACCGCGGTTCCGGCGGGCCTCTCGCTACGCGCGCCGGGTTAGCTCCACGGTCGTCGCGGCGGGAGGTCGTGCCGCGCGGTGACCGCCAGCCACGTCAGCGCCCCGGCGGCCACGCCGATCGACGCGGGTGCCCACCCCGCCGCGGCGAACGCGCCCGCGCCCACGGCGGCCGTGACCGCGGCGCGCACCGCGAGCCGCCCGGCCCGCGCCCGCGCTCCCGGCCGCGGCGACGGCCCGGGCGAGCGCGGGGACGCGGCGGAACCGAGGTTCGCCAGCGTCTCGCCCCGGTCGTAGGCCGTGCGCAGCACGGCATAGGCGGCGGCCGCCGCGCCAAACCGGGCCGGGTCCCCGCCGTCGTCCCGGTCGGGGTGCGTCGCCGCCGCGATCCGCCGCCACGCCGCCCGCACGTCGTCGTCCGTCAGGTCCGCTCGCCGCGGCAGTCCGAGCGCCAGGAACGGATCCTCGCCCGCGCCGCTACTCACGCCGCGCCCCGAACGCCTCGTCGAGCACCTCGCTGGCGTCCGGCAGCGGTGCCGGCGTCGGCCATCCCTCCGGCCCGCGGGGCGCCGGCACCACCGGCAGCGGCCGGGTGGCGTCTCCCGGCGCCCCGTCGGCCGGCGCAGCCAGGTCCTTCGGCGGCGTGAGCGCCGCCTGCCGCCCGGTCAGCCGCTTGACCTGCACGTACGTGACGCCGCCGCGGTAGACGTACGCGACCTGCCCCACCTCGAGCTGCCGCACGATGTCCCCGTCGAGCACCGGGACGAGCCGGGTGCGCGACAGGCCCTCGTCCGGCCAGGTGCCGTACCCGGCGAACCGCCGGGTGGTGTCGACGCCGGCCCGCGTTCCGGCGAGGTCGGCCACCGGGCCGGGCCGCGGGGTGCGCAGCAGCCAGATGCCCCCTTCGGCGGTGGCGGCGATCCGGTGCCGTTCGTCGTCGGTGTCCGCCAGCCCCTCCCACGACTGCGCGGACACCTGCACCGCGAGCCCCAGCGCCCGCGCCCGCTCGTACAGCCGCCAGATCGGCAGCCGCCTGCTCACCGCGGAGAACTCGTCGACGGCGAGCAGGATCTCCCGCTGCCCGCCGATCGCGTAGTGCGCGAGCAGGTCGGTGAGCGCCCTGGCCTGCGCTTCCGCCACCGCGCTCTCCGCGGTGCCTTCGAGCACGCAGTACCAGGCGTCCGCGTCCCCGAACGAGCCGCCGCCGTCGAGGCCGGCTCCGAGCCGCCGCCACAGCGCGCTGAACCGCAGCTTCACATCCTCAAAAGCCCTTTTCCCCGAACGTACCGTCGCGACTGCCGCACCGTCACCGCTCGCCGCGTACGCGGCGGCCAGCCAGTCGGGATCGAGCCGCGTCAGGAAGTCGGCCGAATGAACCGGCGGCCCGCACGGCGCCCCCACCGCCAGCGAGACGAGCGCCTCCATCACGTCGGTGTAGTAGGCGGCGCCTCCGGTGCCGTGCTCGATGAGATCGAGCAGCGTGGTCACGAGCTGGGCGGGTGGCAGCGCCCACAGCGAGAGGGACGCCTCGTCCGGCCAGATCGCGGTGGACCGCGCGCCCGCGTCGCGCAGCACCCGCCGGGTGCGGTCGGCTATCTTCCTGGAGCTGCCGCCGCCCTTGCAGTCGAGCACGACGAGCAGCGGCCGCTTCCCGGTCTCCGCCGCGTATCCGCGCAGCCCGCCCGCCATGAAGCCGGCCCACAGCCGGAGCAAGAGCGTGGTTTTGCCGGTCCCGGTCGAGCCGATCACCACTTGGTGCGAGCGCAGCCGTGCGTACGGGATCGCCGCGGCCGGGCCGGCCCGGTGCCGGACGGAGCGGATGGTGGCGCCGGTCACGACGAGCCCGTTCGGGGAGATTAATGGCAGCGCGCCGGGGGCGGCGAGCAGCGCTTTCGCGGTGCGGACCTGGCGGCGCCACAGCCGCGCGTCGAAGACGGCGGGCGCCGCGGGGGTCAGGCCGCCGGCGCCGGTCCGCATCCGGAACAGCCGGTACGCCCACGCGAGCCCGCCGGCCAGCACGCCGAGCGGGATGGCGGGCGGCGCGGCGGCGACCGCCGCGGCGGCGAGGTGCCCGTGCGAGGCGAGCTGCCACATGGCGAGCCACGCCCGCCCGGGCGCGGCCGTGACGCGCACCCACAGCGGCCCGGGCCCGGCGCCCGGTGGCAGGGTGGCGGCCGACGTTCCGGCCACCCTCGCTCCGGCCGCTCCGGCCGACCCGGCAGTGCGGAGCGGCCAGGCCGCGACGGCGGCCAGCCACGCGATGACCATCGGCAGGCACCAGGCGGCGGCGACGTACAGCCGGCGCGGTGGCCAGCCGCGCCACCACCCGGCCGCCGCGGCGCCGATGGCGGCCAGCGTCACCGGCGCGAGCGCCACCGCCGCCGCGCCGAGCACGGCCAGCCCGGCCAGGCGAAGCACCCCGCGCGCGACGGCGCGGCGCACCGGATGCCGGGCGTACGGGGCGGCCTCGCGCCTCATGGCGGCTCCATCACGCGCCCACTACACCACACCAACCATGATCAACAGGCCGGAACCGGGCACCAGACCGTCCCGCTCCTGGCCGTGCGATCAGGGCAGGACGTAACGCTCTACCGCGTTGGCGAAGCCCTCGTCCTCGTTGGATGTGGTGACGCGGCGGGCCGCTGACTGGACGTCGTGGCTCGCGTTACCCATGGCGATGCTGAGCCCGGAGTGGGCGAACATGAGCACGTCGTTGGGCTGGTCGCCGATCGTGGCGATCTGCTCGGCAGGGATCTGGTAGGTCCGGGACAGATACTGGGCCACGGCGCCCTTGTTGGCGTTGGGATTGGTGACATCGCCGTAGTACGGCTGCGACCTGGCCGCCGACACATGGTCGCCGAAGCGCTGGCGCACCGCGTCCACGCCCTTCTGGACCGCGTCGTAGTCGTCGCTCACCCCGGTGATCTTGGCCACCCCGTCCGAGACCGACGCGAAACTGTTGACGACCGTCGGGTCGAACTTCACCGTCCAGTCCTCGCGGGCCACGTGCGGTGCCTTCGAGTCGTGGAGATACCAGTCCGCGCCCCGGTAGACCCACACGTCCAGTCCGTGGCTGCCGAGCAGTTCGATCACTGTCGGCGTCACGTCGTCGGGGACGGTCTGCTGCTCGATCACCGACATGTCGGGATGGACGTACACGCCGCCGTTGAAGGCCGCGATCGGCATGGTGAGCTGGAGCGGCTCGACGAGCATGGACATGCCGCGGGGCGGGCGGCCGCTGGTGATGGCGAAGAGTATGCCGGCCTGCTTCAGCTTCGCGACCGCGGCGATGGCTCGATCGGTGAGGATTTTGTCGTTGGTGACCAGCGTGCCGTCGACATCGGCGAGGAACAGCCGAATGGGCGGGGCCATGGTGCCTCCACTGTGATCCGGTGAGGTTAGGGGCTGGACAACGAGTGCGTGAAGTCGGTCCGTTCGGCTGACTCACCGCGGCCCACGAACACGGTCGCCACCATCTCCGGTGGGAACAGGCCGTGGTCGACGACCCCGGGCGTCGCCGACAGCCGCATGGCTAGCGCCGCCGGGTCACCGACCGGTCCGTGGTAGTCCGCGATCACGCCGCCGTCGGGGCTGAGCGGGACGTCGCGCAGCGAGGCCGGCGCCACCCGGCGCATGGTGGCGCGCAGCCCGAAAGAGATCAGCTCGAGGGGGATCGGGCTGTGCAGGGCCGGGACCGGCTTGGACGAGTCGGCGATGACAATGAACCGGTCCGCCGCCGCGGCGATGATCTTCTCCCGGGTGTGCGCGCCGCCGCCGCCCTTCACCAGCCAGCCGTCCGGCGCGACCTGGTCCGCTCCGTCGATGGCGATGTCGAAACGGTCGATGCTCGCGACGTCCTCGATCCGCAGGCCCAGCTCGCGGGCGGCATGCTCGGTGCGCGGCGAGGTCGCCGCGCAGACGATGTCGAGCGATCGACGGGCCAGGGCCGGGAGCAGGTACGCCACCGTCGAGCCGGTGCCGAGCCCGACGGTCATGCCGTCTTCGACGAGTTCCGATGCCGCCTCCGCGGCGACCCGCTTCTCCCGTTCGAGACCCTGCGGCTCACCTGGCTGAGCTTCCGTCGGGTCGTCAGGTCGCGGCACGGTCGGCCATCACCAAGGAGGCGGCGGCCTCGACGCGACCCGCCGGGATCGTCGTGTCGCCGGCCAGGAGCCTGGCCAGCGGCTCCTTCTTGTCCTCGCCGGTGACCAGCCAGAGGATCTGCCTGGCCCGGGCCAGCGCCGGGTAGGTGAGCGTCATCCGCACCCGCTCCTGGTACGGCTGGGTGAGGGCGACCAGGCGATCGGTGACCGACAGGACCGGATCGCCCGGGACGAGCGAGGCGGTGTGCCCGTCGGGGCCGAGACCCAGGTGGACAAGGTCGAAGTACTCGGGCAGCACGCCCGCGTAGCTGGCGGCCGCGGCGACCAGGTCGCTGTCGTTGACCGGCATGGGCCGCACCTGCGCCGGGGCCGAGCCCAGCGCCTTGGTGAGGTGGGTCAGGTTCCGGTCGGGGTCATCGGGCGGCGCCACGCGCTCGTCCACCTGGTAGATGACGGTCGCGTCCCACGGGACCGTCTCCGAGGCCAGCTCGGCGAACATGGCCCACGGGGTGTGCCCGCCGCTGACCGCGAAGTGGAAGCTGCCGTTGGCCGCGACCGCGGCGCGGGCGCGTTCGGCCACGAACGCCGCGCCGGCCCGGGCGACGGCATCGGGATCGGCCAAAGTCTGGAGTTCGTGGTGCATGTCGCTCCCATCTCCTGTGATCCCCGCACCCCTGAATTTACTGAACGCCCCACGGCGCCCTCCCATTGGGGCGATCCATCCGGCCCGCGGCCCTCGGCGGGGCCGGTGATCCTGACGGCCGGGCGCGGCCACCGGGCACTAGGATCGGCCGACGTGGCGGAAATCTCCGGGCGGCTCGCCGTGACGGCCGCCGCCTACGACGCCATCGCGGTCCGCTACGCGGACTTCGTCCAGGGAGAACTCGACGACCTCCCGCTGGACAGGGCGGTGCTCGCCGCGTTCGCCGACCACGTGCGGACGTGCGGCGGCGGCCTGGTCGCCGATCTTGGCTGCGGGGAGGGCCGGATCGGGGCGCACCTGGCCGGCCTTGGCCTGGACACGCTGGGAATCGACCTGTCGCCCGCACTGATCCGGATCGCCACGGAGACCAATCCCGGGCTGCGGTTCGCGGTGGGATCGATGCACGCGCTCCCGGTGCCGGACAGGGCACTGAGCGGCGCCGTGTCCTGGTACTCGGTCATCCACGCGGTGCCCGCTGACCTGCCGGCGTACTTCGCGGAGTTCGCCCGGGTGCTGAGGCCTGGCGGTTACCTGCTCGCCGCGTTCTTCGAGGCTGTTGGCGAGCCGGTCACCCGGTACGACCACCCGGTGACGGCGGCGTACCGGTGGCCAGCCGACGACCTGTCCGCGCTCGCGAGGCAGGCCGGGTTCGCCGAGGTCGGCCGGATGTCACGCGAGCCCCGCGACGGGGAACGGTTCCGCCGCGGTCATCTGCTGATGCGCGCCTGGCGGGCCTAACCTGCTACGCATGCGGATCGAGCGGTTCACGATCATTGTCGATGATTACGACGCGGCCATCGGGTTCTTCACCGGCGCACTGGGATTCGACCTCGTCGAGGACTCGCCGTCGCTGACCAACGACGGGAGACCGAAGCGGTGGGTCGTCGTCCGGCCGCCTGGCGCGCAGACCGGCATTCTCCTCGCCCGCGCGGACGGCGAGCAGCAGGCCGCGGCGGTCGGGAACCAGGTCGCCGGGCGCGTCGGCTTCTTCCTCCAGGTGGACGACTTCGACGCCGCCCTCGAACGCATGACAGCCGCCGGCGTGCGGTTCCTCACCGCGCCGCGCACGGAGCCCTACGGGCGCGTCGCCGTCTTCGTCGACATCGCGGGCAACAAATGGGACCTCCTCGGCCCCGCGGCGTGAACCTAGGATCACCGTCCCCAAGGTCACCATGATGTGTTAGTGCGCCCCGTCCGCGCACATGTCGACTGCGCAATCGACCTGCTCTATCGGTACGTGCCAATAGCCCAACACGCCGCCTCACGATCGAAGCGACGTACGATCTTTAGCGCTTACTGCCGCGTACGGGCCCTTGCCGGGGTCCGTACGCGGCAGGTTCTAGACTGTGCGGCTGAGCACCTCGCTGTACGGTGTGGCCGGTGGGAGGGTGAGTCTTGATGAGGCGGGAGCATAGGGATCGGAAGACCTTCGTCGTCTCGGCGATAATCGGGCATCTGGCCGGCTCCCCGTGGCCCTTCGGACGCCTTTACATCTCTGATGAGGCGATCACCGTGCGCACGTTGTCCAGAAAGAAGACTTGTCCGAAGTCGGAGATCACTGACATCTTCCTGGACCGGCTTGGCCCGCAGAATCACCTGCTGTTCGACGATGCCACGGGCGCGATGGCAGATGTCACCGTGGTGCTGGCCATGAGGGTCAAGGGCGTGGTGGGTGAGCTGCGGCGCCGGGGGTACCCGGTGGTGGACCGCCGGGCAAGGATCCTCCCGCTTCCTCAGGGCATCGTTCCTTGGCGTGACCAAGACAGTGCGTGAACCTTATGCCGAGGCGTCCCGCCTACCGGTACGTCCAATACCTCACCACGCCGTCGGCTCACGCTCGAAGCGGCATACGACATTTGACGATGGCGGTGGCGTCTCCCAATCCCACGGTCCTCACCAGCACCGAGGTCCCGTAGCGCTGAAGATCCGGCACCCCGCAGGTGCCGGATCTTCAGCGCTAACGAAAACAGCCGGCCCCGGGCCCCGTCATGGCCGGCCTAACGGGGCGCAGGAGGTAGCGCGGAACTGGCGGTGCTTGTGTGGCATGGCCCGAACCTGTCGATTGCGCAATCGACCTGCTCTATCGGTGTCGATTGCGCAATCGACAGGCTGCGCCTAGCCGAGCGGGGCGGTTGGCGGGAGGTCGCGCACCTCGATCCGGGCGGCGAGCGGGCCGAGGTTCGCGCGCGCCCTCAGCACGGTGGACAGCGCGGCGGGGGAGCAGAGGTAGACCGCCCGGGCGTGCCTGGGCGGCCGCCCGGGGACCGCGGCGTCGGCGGTCCGGCAGCCATAGTCCCCGGTGCGGACCAGAATTTCCCGCATGATCGCGGTGGTGCGGGCGACGGTCTTCGGCGTGACCTCGGCTTCGACGGCCCAGCACTCGCCGGCCCACGCCACGGGGGCGCCGTCCGGCCAGTGCACCTCACCGTCGGGCAGGTGCTGCCGCATCCCGGGGCCGTGCCTGGCCCTGATCCTGCGCTCGCACCGCCAGAACGCGCTCGCCCGCCGGTACGCGTCCGTCGCCTCGAGCGCGATGCGCGCCGCCGCGACCGCCCTGATGTGGGCTAGCTGGGACAGCGCCGGCTTCCTGGGCCGATAGTCGCGCCCGCAGGCGACGAGACCCGCCCTGGTCACCCACAGCCAGGCTGGTCCTTCCGACATCCGGGCGGTCTCGGCGTAGCCCAAGTCGCGCCACCGCGTCGCGGCCGCTCGCGCGGACCGGTCGCCGCCGGTCAGCGCCGCGAGCTGGTCGAGCTGGATGCCGTACATGTCGGCGGCGAAGATGAGGGCGTCCGCGTCGCGGACGGCCAGCTTGATCGTCATGTCCGGACCACGTCCCGCAGGTGACTTTGGTCCCCCGAAACCGGGCCGTTCCGCCGCGGCGGCGCCATGGGGCCCGCCCGGATGCTTACGAATGTAAGCGAATCCGGGAAAGCCAGGCTAACAAGGCCAGGCGGAAATAAAGGGAGATGTCCCAAATGCGCCGCACGACATTCGACAAGCTTCTCGGCTGGGCTGGCGTCTCACTCGGCATCGTGCTGCTCGCCGCTGGCGGGCTGCTGCTGTGGGGGTCGGCTTACGTGCACAACACCGTGCAGGGCCAGCTCGCCGCCCAGCAGATCACGTTCCCGCCGGCGGCCGCGTTCGCGCACCCGAAGGCCGGCACCGAGATCACCCCGACCATGATCCCGTCGGTCTCGCAGTACGCCGGGCAGCAGCTGCTGACCGGGCAGCAGGCCGAGGCCTACGCCGACCACTTCATCGCCCAGCACATCACCGACATGTCCGGCGGCAAGACCTACTCCCAGCTGTCGGCCGCCGCGCAGGCCCAGCCGGCCAACACCCAGCTGGCCGCCCTGGTCAACACCGTGTTCAAGGGCGAGACGCTGCGGTCCATGCTGCTGAACGCCTACGGCTGGTGGAAGGTCTCCCAGATCACCTACATCATCTCGCTGGTCATGTTCGGCCTTGGCACCGTCAGCTTCCTCGCCGGCCTCTTCGGGTTCGCCCGGATCCGCCGCGAGCGCCCCGGCGCCGTGGTGTTCGCACCGCCCGCCATCGAGCAGATCAACGAGGCAGGTCACGAGGCGGGAACCAGCGCCTGAACCTGCCACGACAAGGGCCGGCCCGAGAGCCTCCGGGCCGGCCCTTCCGCATGCCCGCGAACGGCCGCTAGAGGCGCTCGGTCACGATGGATAGCTGCTCGACGGACCGCGCGCCGAGGGCGCGCAGCATCCGCCGCTGCGGCGCGCGGCAGCGCACCTCCAGCCGCCGCGGCAGCGGCAGCCCGGCCGCCAGGCGCAGCGCCGCGCCGGCGCTGTAGGCGTCCAGGAAGGACAGGTCGGTGATGTCGAGGACCAGAACGTCGGCGAGGTGGCCGGCGAGCGTGCGCAGCGCGTCCGTGAATTCCGCGCGGGTGGCCAGGTCGGCGTCGCCGGTGAGCTTGATCCCGTCCGCGATCAGCGCGACGTGCAGCGTGCCGAGCCGGCCGATGATCGTGACCGGGTGGACGTCGCAAGCCGCCTGCATGGCGGGTTCCCCGCCGAACCGGCGCGTGTCCCAGTGGCACAGGGCGGTGTACCGCCGGTCCCGCTGCCCCGTGAAGAAGGTCCGGTGCAGGGCGATTTCGTACTCCACCGCCTGGTCGAGGCTGTCGACCGGCGCGAGCGCGAAGGACATCTCGCCCGCGCCGCGCAGACCGCTGTACCCCTCGCTGACGACGGCCTCGATCCTGCGGCGCATGGCGTTCACCATGCGCCCGGCGTCGAACCGGCCGGGTCTGAAGCGGGGGGCGGTCGACACCACGAGCTGGCCGGTGTCCAGCGCCTGGCCCGCCGCCCCGCCGGCGACCCGGATCGCCACCTCGGCCACGGAGGCAGTGGTGTCCACGTTCAGGAAAACCTTCTCGCCCAGTGAGAATCCCTGTCTCGTGAACACGCTAAGGATGTCCCAGCGCTCCTCGTCGTCACCGAAGGCCAGGAAAGCATGATCACCGGGCTGCAGCCGGTCAACGCCGATGGCGAAAGCCACCGCGGTCCCCTGAAGACATGGCCACCCGTCCAAGTCACCAATTGAAAAACGCGTCCCCGTCAGGCAAATAGCCTGGATAACACAGATACGCCCCGCTCCGCCCAGATTCAGACTAGCTCAGGAAACCGGCGCGTGCCGCGCCGTCCGGGCTAGCTGGCCAGTGAACGTTCCCAGACCTGAGCGGTGAGGTCGTGCCCGTAGCTGTGCTCGGGTTCCTCGCTGACGAGCGTGAAGTCCGCCGCCTGGTAGATGCGCCTGGCGCTGATCAGGACGTCGTAGGTGGACAGCACCATCCGCTCGTAGCCGGCGTGGCGGGCGAACCGCAGCACCTCGCTGACCAGCCGGGCGCCGATGCCCAGGCCGCGCGCCCAGTCCTCGACGAGCAGCAGCCGAAGCCGCGCCGTCGTCTCGTCCTCGGGCACGCAGCAGATCGACCCGGCGGGCACGCCGTCCAGTTCCGCGATCCAGAACGCGCCGCGCCGCGGGTCCTTGATGTCCACGTAGCCGGCGATGATCCGCGCGACGTACGCCTCGAAGTCCGAGTCCCAGCCGTACTCCGCCGCGTAGACGGCGCCGTGCCGCTGCAGCACCCAGCCGAGGTCGCCGGGCGCTGGGGGCCGCAGCACCACCGCGCGCGTCTGGCGGCTGCCGAGCAGGTCGGTGATCTCTCCCATGGCGGCGAGCAACCGGGGCCTGTCCACGCCGGCGAGCAGGTCGCCGACCTCGCTGTTCGACCGGCTGTCGAGTTCCGCCGCGGCCGCCCGGCCCGCGCTGGTCAGCGCGACGTCCTGGCGGCGGGCGTCACTCGCCGACCGCTGCCTGGTCACGAGGCCGCCGGCTTCGAAGCGGGTCAGCACCCGGCTCAGGTACCCGGCGTCGATGTCCAGGGCGCGCCGCAGGTCCGCCACCGCCGTGACGTCCCGCCGCGCCATCTCGAACAGCAGCCTCGCCTCGGTCAGCGAGTACGGCATGTCCAGGTACTTGCCGCGCACCAGCCCGATGACGTTTGTGTAGAAGCGGTTGAACGCGCGCACCGCCGCCACCTGGCCGGCGAGGTCCTCGCTCGCGATGGAAGCCGTCATGGCCGCCTCCTCAGCTTCGCTGACTAAGTCAACAATAATCTCTTGACTTAGTCAGCGATAGCCCCCGTCCGGCGGACGCGGAGGCCCGGAACGCCCCGGCCGCCCCGGCGGCTCATGCGGGGGACGCGGCGGACCAGGCGGCTCGTGAGGCCCGCCCTTCCCCTGAGGAGGCGGCGGCGGAATGCTCTCCACGCCGGGCGCCGCTTCCGGCCAGACGACCAGGACCGGGCACGGGGCGTGGTCGACGACGAACCGGACGGCCTTGCCCAGGCTCTTGGGCCCCAGCCTGGACCGGTCGCCGTCGCGGGCGACGATGAGCA
>Ga0335075_10004128_pt1 | contig 22775 bp, 15 predicted proteins | sample Lox_Sample_24_FD_206723 | JGI IMG/M metagenome (GOLD analysis project Ga0335075, IMG submission 206723) | Soil microbial communities from Loxahatchee National Wildlife Refuge, Florida, United States - Lox_Sample_2.4 | ecosystem: Environmental > Terrestrial > Soil > Wetlands | place: USA...
CCACTGCAACAGGAAGCGGGACAGCCTTTCGGTGATATTTTGCGCGAGGCCGACGGAGCGCACGAGTTCGTAAGCTACACGGCAATCGAGGATGAGCTGATGACCGGCGAGGCAGGAGGCTTCCTTGTGTTCGGCGAGGTATTGTAGAAAGTCTTTGAAGCGGCCGCGAAAATTCGCTCGCTCGGATTAAGATCCAGGTTCGTCTGAAGGCGGCGCGGTGTTCGTGAACGTGGAAATGGCCGGGAAAGTGTTGCACCTGAGCGTCAGGGACGACGGCGTCGGATTCAGCCAATCGGAGTTGAGCATGCGGCGCGGAATTGGAATTGCAACGAAGAAAGAACGCGCACGGCTGGTGGGCGGGACAATCTCGATTTACGCGGACATGGCAGAAGGTACGACGGTCTCTGTCGAAGTACCGGTGAATGCCGCCTGATTGAGGGGCGGCTATGCGTCTTCGACGGCCAGCTTGGGGAGGATTTTTCTTGCCGGTGTGGTGGTGATCACCAGCACGCTGACGAGCACGAAGAAGGTTCCGAGCACGGTGCGCATGCCGAGAGCTTCTCCGCCGAAGAAGTAGCCGAGGAGCACGGCGACTACCGGATTCACATAGGCGTAGGTGCCGACCTTGGTTGGCGACTCGTGATGGAGGAGCCAGACGTAGGCGGTGAATCCGATCAGCGAGCCGAAGACGATGAGGTAAACGAGGGCGAACCAGGCACGTGCGGAGATGGCCGCGGGATGGAAGCCGCGGAATTCTCCGAAGGCCGCGGCAGCGATGGTCAGCAGGATGCCTCCGGCGAGCATCTGCGCTCCGGCGCTCATGACTTTCGATGAAGGCAGCGGCAGCCGGCGCGAGAGCACCGATGCGAAGGACCAGCTCAACGAGGCGAGAATAAGGGCACTGGCGCCGCGCCGGTCGATGGGCGCCCCCCCAAGCATGAGCGAGCGGCTCATCAGTACGGCAACGCCGCCGATCCCGATGAGGAGCGCGACTGCCAGACGGATGGTGAGCTTCTGCGTGCGCAGCAGGATGATCTCTGAGAGAGCCATGAAGAGCGGGATGGTGGCGAGCATGACGGCAGCGATTCCCGAGGGGACGTGCTGCTCGGCCCAGAAGAGCAATCCGTAGTCGCCGACGAAGATGAGGAGGGCGAGCAGAGTTGCCGATGTCCACTGGCGGAGGGTGGGAGCGCGCTCGCCCTGCGCGAGCATCCAACCGTAGAGGACGAGCCCCGCGGGCAGGAAGCGCAACGCGGCGAAGAGCAGAGGCGGGAGTTGGTGCACGCCGATCCGGATGAAGAGAAATGTGGATCCCCAGACGAAGTAGATGATGCCGAAAGCCAGCAGTGTCTTCCACCTGGGGCGGTAAGTGCTCGCGTCCACAGAAGGCTCCTACGGGCAGGGTATCAGGCAATACGGCTATATTCGAAGCGGAGGGAATTCCCTTCCCTTCTACAAATTCAAGCACCCGGAGCGCGCCATGCCGAAGACAACGCCGGAAACCGCTGCAACGCAAGGCAAGCTGACTACGCATATCGAAATGCTGCGCAGCAGGCTGGGTGGGCCGTTCCACTCGCTACCGAGGAAATCGGCCGTGTCGCAACTGATGCAGCATGGAGGGTTTCAGATTCTGACGGCGACCGGGCCGGTGATCATGCGGCTGAAGGAATATCTGCCCGAGCACTCGGACGCGGACCTCGCGCAGGCGGCGACGCAGATCAAGGCGAAAGCCGCGATGTTTTTTCAGCGGTTGTGCGGGAAGCGGTACGGAATTCCGGCGGAGCTGATTTCGTACCTGACGTTTCCGCATGAGGGGACCACGTACACCGATCCGGATGCGCCGGAGGCCGAGAATCCGACTATTCCGGCGGTGTTCACGTTTGTAGGGCAGTTCATCGATCACGATATGACGTTCAACGGGGCGAATCTTTTCGACAATCAGACGGGTCCTACAGTTCCGGACTTTGCCAGCCCGCTGATCGACCTGGACAGCGTGTATGGCGGGCGGAGCTATCCGGATGATCCGGCGGATACGTCGACCAAGGGCATTATCAAAAACAGCGACGTCTTCAATGACGATATGACGTTCAAGCTGTGGCGGCTGGGTCCGAATGCGTACGATGTGACGCGATGGACAGATGCATCGTTGCCAGCCCGCGTGGGTGCGGCGTACATCTTCGATCCGCGCAACGACGAGAACCAACTGCTTCTGCAGGTACACATCCTGCTAATGCGCGTTCACAACAAGCTGATAAAGCTTACCTATGAGCACGACAAGACGCTGAATCCCAAGCACAAGAAAGACGCGGAGAAAGCAGCCGAAAAGGTGAAGGCTGAAGTGATCGCGAACTGGCAGAGCGTGGTGCTGAACGATTTTCTGCCGCGGGTTTGTGAGCCGGACAGTCTTGCGTGGGTGTTGAAAGAGATCGCGCTGGCTGGGCATGGCGCTATGAAGTACAAGCCAGCGGCGGATGGATCGCTGCAGATGCCGCATGAGTTTGCGATCGGGTTCAGGTTTGGACACAGCATGCTGCGCAACGAGTACCAAGTGAATAGTGCCGGAGCTGTACAGCTGTTTAATAATCGCGACCTCGAGCGCAAGGGCGATCTGCGCGGCGGCATGCCGTTGAGCCGGGATCACGTGATCGACTGGGACGTGTTTTATCCGAAAAATGAATTTGACGCGGAGCTTTCGCTGAAGATCGACAGCAAGGTAACGCCGGTGGTCTTTGATCTGCCGGAAAGCACGATTCCCGATGCAGTGAAGACAGTGGGCAATCTGCCGTTCAGGAACCTGACACGCAGCCGCGGGATCGACATCGCGTGCGGAGAAGATCTGTGCGATTTTTTTGGCATCGACGCGAGCAAGCGGTTGACGCCGTTGCAGGTGGATGCGAACGATGACGCGCATTATCTCTTCGAGGCGGATGTCGATACGTATGCGAAGCCGGATGGAGTGGGCATGCCGCCGGCAAGCGATCCGCTGAAGGGAGTCATGGATACCCGGTTCAAGACGCCGCTCTGGTATTACATCCTGAAAGAGGCGGAGATCGTGCACGACGGCGAGCGGCTGGGACCGCTGGGAAGCCGGCTGGTCGCAGAGGTGATTGCGGGCGGAATTTTTTACGGAAAAGACACCAAGTTCGATTACAAATGGAAATCGGCGATCACGGGGAGCAATGTCGTTCAATTGCGGGACCTGATCGACTTTGTGGATGAAGATAAGCCCGTGCTGGTGGGCTCAGTTGCCGATGTAAAGGGTTGAAGAACTAGAGGGAATCCGGAGAGATAACAGGCTTTTGATTCAACCATTCGCCACATCCTGATGATAGGATTGGTCGTTCGGAGTGTCCGATGCCCCCAGTTCCGACGATGCTGGTTTTAAAAATTACGCGAGGCCCGGATGTGCTCGCATCGCAGGAAATCACCTTCGACGACGGGACCATAGACCCGGTTCCCCTGGTTGGCGACCAAATCATCGTACCCGATGGCCAGCAAGTACTTCGCGGCACGGTGGCGGCGCGCGATTTCGATTACACGCAGTTCGTAACTGGCAACGAGGGTACAGCCACGTTCGTCATTACCATCTGGGCCGATATTGTCGCCTAAGAAGGCAAGAAATGAGACTTCGCAGATGGCAAATCAAGCATCACAACTTAATAAATGGAAGAGATATGATTCTTTGTTCGCTCTTAACTATCCAGCACTCCGTTGGATGGATAGAACATCCGGCGAAATAGATTGGCACGAAAAAACTTCTGACCACGCTATTAGCAAGCAGGAAGACCTGTAACTGCAGAGCACCCTGGGCACGTTGCAGTTTCCGTTGTTCGTCAATCTCAGACCCCGGAGAGTTCTCGACTCATGAGTGCCATACCGTTCACGGAGCCCTCTTCCGTTGATTCGGCGACCGTTGTATACACGAATCAGGACAGACACCCACACGAAGTTCGACAGGAGCGGTTCGGTTCCTGTACGTCGTTGCGATCCGTGGCAACGACGGTCCTGCTGATGCGGGAAGCGAGCCCATGGGCTGTCTCGAAGCTGCGCCGGTGCTTCGATTGCATCGTTGCCTTGCTGGCGCTGGTAATCCTGCTGCCGGTGCTCATTCTGATGGGCTTCCTGGTATGGCTTACATCGCCCGGCCCTGTGCTATTCCGTCAGCGGCGGATGGGACGCCAAGGGACAGAGTTTACGCTCTACAAATTTCGCTCGATGCGGGACGATGCGCAGCCGGGCGCGCGGATTACAGTGAGCGGCGACCCGCGGGTGACTCCGGTGGGAGTGTGGCTGCGGCGCTTCAAGCTGGATGAGCTTCCGCAATTCTGGAATGTTCTTCGCGGAGACATGAGCCTGGTGGGGCCACGGCCAAAATTACCGCATCATGAAGCTTTGTTCATGTCGGTTCGGCCCGGGATCACCGGCGCGGCAACGCTCGCTTTCCGGCACGAAGAGAAAATGCTCCTCGGCGTTCCAGAGGAAGCACTGGAAATCTTCTACGAGATATTCATCAAGCCCACCAAGGCGCGGATCGATTTCGAGTACATGCACGGGGCGACATTTCGCAGCGATATCAGGCTGCTGTGGACGACGATCGTCTCCTGTACCGGATCGTGCAATGCGAGCTCTGCCCCTGGATTGACGGGTAAGGACGAAGAGTGGGGCGTGATCCTGTCGAAGGCTTCGGAAGACTTCGTGGAAACCTGGCAGGCGTAGCGGCGCGAGGCTCGCATTTCGTCACGCCCGGGCATGGTGCAGCGTCTTTGCGGCGGTGACAAGATCTGCAACGAAGAGCTGCCTTTCCCTTTCGCGGTCCTCATCCGTCTGCGCGCGCAGGATCGAAGAGGGATGAACCGTTGCCACGATGGGCGGGTATCCCTTCGCTTCTATCATCCTGCCGCGGTCCTGGGTTACGCGGAATGATGAGCCGAGCAGAGATTGAGCGGCGGTGGCTCCGAGACAGATGATGAGCCTGGGGCCGACGGCTTCGATTTCAGCATTCAGCCAGGGACGGCACGCTGCGACTTCGCGCATGGTGGGCTTTTTGTGGATGCGACGCTTGCCTCGCGGCTCCCACTTGAAGTGCTTCACTGCATTGGTGACGTATGCGGCGCTGCGGTCGATGCCGGCCTCTTCCATGCATGCGTCGAGCAGCCGGCCGGCGGGGCCGACAAAGGGCCGGCCGGCGAGATCCTCCTGATCGCCGGGCTGTTCGCCGATGACGAGAATCGTCGCAGATACCCGCCCCTCTCCGAAGACAGTCTGAGTGGCGTTCCGGTAGAGGTCGCAGCCCCGGCATTCTTTGGAGGCGGCTTGCAGCGACGGCAGATCGTGCCGCGCGGGGAGGAAATCAGCGGCGGATACTCTGGGAGTCTTCGGCGGCATATTGAGTACGATGCTGCGGCAGAGCTGCCAAGGAATGGCGAGGTTAAACCCGGGAGATAGTGCGGGCCATCTCTGTACCGAGGCGTTTCGGAGACATCTGCACCGGGAAGGTGATGCGGAAACAGGTGACCGGCTTTCCGAGACGCGTGATGCTGCGGAACTGGATGGAGCCGTCATATTTCTGAATGATGCCTTTGCTGATCCAGAGGCCGAGTCCTGTGCCTTTGGCGGCCTTGGTGGTGAAGAAGGGCTCAAACAGGTGCCGGGCATGATCGGCCTTGATGCCGGAGCCGGTATCGCAGACGGAGACCGAGATACCTTTGCTCGAGCGGGCGGAATCGGAGTGCTGGCGCACAGTGATACGCAGCCTGCCTCCGTCGGACATGGCTTGGATGGCGTTGGCGATGAGATTCATGAAGACTTGCCGCAGTTCGCCGGGGAAGCCCTGAATTGTGGCGTCGGTGAGATAACGCTTTTCGAGAACGACGTTCTGCATCTGGATGTTGCGCAGCTGCAGCTCGAGGACGTTGTCGACGACCTCTGAAATCGAAACGGAGACCGGCTGCTGGGATTCGCGATAGAAGCTCAGCGTCTGGCGGACAATGTGGGATACGCGCGCCAACTCCTGCTCGGCCATGCGCGCGTAGTCCAGGGCTTCGGAGTCGAGGGAGGGATGATGGCGGATGAGGTGGAAGATATTGTGGATTGCTTCGAGGGGATTATTGATTTCGTGCGCGATGATGCCCGCTACCCGGCCCATGGCGGCCAGCTTCTCGGCGGTTCGCAGGGCCTCTTCGGCACGCAGGCTGGCAGTCATGTCGCGGCAGATTTCCAGGATGTTCTCGGGTAACCCCGAGCGGCCGATCTTGAGCGCCTTGCGGCAGGAGACGGTGATTTCCTCGCCGTAGCGGGTGAGCTGAACGACATTTCCCTCCCACCTGCCGGTTTCGTAGAGGGTGGATTCTGTCTTGTCGAGGGAAACGGGGAATTTTGTGGCCAGCATTTCGTGCAGCTTTCGGCCGACGATCTCCTCGCGCTTCCAACCATAGAGAGTTTCCGCACCTGAATTCCAGAACCGGACAACGCCGTTCATGTCGCGGACGATAATGGCGTCAGTGGCAAGATCGAGGAGGTCGGCGCGTTCGCTCAGCTCCTCGGTGCGGTCGGCTACGCGCTGCTCCAGCTCCTGGTTGAGCTTTTCGAGCTCCTGCCTTTTGCGGTGCAGCTCGGCGAAGAGGCTGACTTTGGCGCGCAGCAACTCGGGGACGACGGGGACAGAAATGTAATCCACGGCTCCGCGCTCGTAGCCTTTGATCCGGTCGAGGTCGGAGAGGTGGATCGCGGAGATGAAGATGATGGCGGTGGTCTGGAAGCGCGGATGCTGCCGCATCATGTCGGCGAGTTCGAAGCCGTCGATGCCGGGCATGCTGACATCGGTGAGCACGACGGCTACGTTGTTCTTAAGCAGGCATTCCAGGGCTTCGGTCCCGGAGCTGCATTTGATGAGATTCTCGCCGAGATCGCCCAGGATCGCCTCGTAGCTCAAAAGCTTCGCGGGCTGATCGTCGACCAGGAGAATATTGACCTTTTCGTCAGAGTCGACCGCATCTCGCACTGGACGACCCATAGATTGACTGGAGCCCTTAATTGACATTGGTCGCCCTTATTTACCTATGCAGCCACATGCGCAGAGCAGCCAGCAGCTGCTCTGTGTTTACCGGTTTCGCGAGATATTCTGACGCGCCCGCTTCGAGACACTTCTCGCGATCCCCCTTCATCGCTTTCGCGGTCAAGGCAATGATGGGAAGCCGGCGGAAGGCCGCGTTCTGGCGGATGACCTGCATAGTCTCATAACCGTCCATCTCGGGCATCATGATGTCCATGAGGACGATGGCGACGTCGCGTGTTGTCTCGAGCGTGGCGATCGCTTCGCGCCCGGTGCTGGCGGTAAGAACAGACATTCCCCTTCTTTCAAGGACGCTGCTCAAAGCGAAGATGTTTCGCACATCGTCGTCGACGACCAGCACTTTCTTGCCAACGATTGCTTCGTCGGAACTGTGCAGGCGGTCGAGCATCCGCTGCTTTTCCGCGGGAAGATCGGTCACTATGCGGTGGAGGAAGAGCGCCGTCTCGTCGAGCAGCCGCTCGGGAGATTCGACATCCTTGACGATCACGCTGCGGGCCAGGGTGTGGAGTCTGAGGTCTTCCTCGGGGGAGAGATTCTTTCCGGTAAAAACAACGACCGGCAGGTCACTCAGGGATGGGATCTGGCTGATCTCTTCAAGCACTTCAAAGCCAGTCATATCCGGCAGGCGCAGATCGAGCACGACGCAATCGTAGCGTTCGCCGACCAACATGGCCAGCGCTTCGGCGCCTGTCGATGCAACATGCACGTCCACGTCATCGTATCCCAGAAGCTCGCGAATGGTCATCTGCTCGGCAGGGTTGTCTTCCACAACTAACAGACGGCGGCGCGGGGCGGCGGTGAACTCCTTGATCCTTATCAGAGCCGCTTCGAGGCCGTCTGCGGTTGTGGGCTTGGTGACGAAGGAGAAGGCTCCGCGTGAGAGGCCGTGGTTGCGATCCTCGTCGAGGGTGAGCATCTGAACCGGGATGTGGCGGGTGCCGGCATCCTGCTTCAGATGGTTCAGTACCGTCCAGCCAAGCATGTCGGGGAGAAAGACATCGAGGGAAACGGCGGTGGGTTTGAACTCGCGTGCCAGAGCCAGGGCCTCTGCGCCACGCGAGGCGACGAGCACCTTGAAGCCCTTATCGCGGGCCAGGTCGCAGAGAATGCGCGCGTAATGCGGATCGTCTTCGACGATGAGGAGCGAGGCGTCGCCGTTCTGCAGGCTGTCGCGGTCGTCTTCGATCGCTTCGGCGGCGTGCTCCACCACGGCGGTGCTAGCGATCTGCAGTGCGGATGGCGCTCCCCGCTTTTCGGCGAGCACATCAGCGACGTTCGATCCCGCCGGGCCTACGTAAGTCTGCGGGATATAGAGGGTGAAGGTGCTTCCCTTGCCTGGGGTGCTCTGGAGTTGAATCTCACCGCCAAGCAGGCTGGCCAGCTCACGGCTGATGGCAAGCCCGAGTCCGGTTCCTCCGTACTTGCGGCTGGTGCCGGCATCGGCCTGCTGGAAGGCCTCGAAGATGATCTTCTGCTTCTCCTGGGGAATGCCGATTCCTGTGTCGGCGACTTCGAAGGCGACGACGGAGGCTGCGTTGCTGAGAATCGGGTGGCTCTCGCTCCATCCGCTGCCGGAATTGAAGACCGAGAGCCGGACGCCGCCCTGGTCGGTGAACTTGAGCGCATTGGATAGCAGATTTTTGAGCACCTGCTGAAGGCGCTTGGAGTCTGTAACAAGGCTGCGGCTGAGATGCGTGTCGGTGTGCAGGTCGAAGGAAAGCTTGCGGTTCTCCGCTTCGTGGCGGAAGGGCCGGGCGACCATCTCGAGCACGCTGGTGAAGAAGACCTCTTCGGCCTCGACGGAGACGGTGCCGGATTCGATCTTTGAGAGATCGAGGATGTCGCTGATGAGATTGAGCAGGTCGGTTCCGGCGCCGTGAATGGTGCGCGCAAACTCGATCTGCTTGGGAGTGAGATTGCCGTCGGGGTTGTCGCTGAGCTGCTGGCCGAGCACCAGAATGCTGTTGAGCGGCGTGCGCAACTCGTGCGACATGTTGGCGAGGAATTCGGATTTGTATTTCGAAGTGAGAGCCAGCTCCTTGGCTTTCTCTTCGAGGGCGCGGCGGGCCTGTTCGATTTCCTGATTCTTGCGCTCGACTTCGACGTTCTGTTCGGCAAGCTGCTGGGCCTTCTGCGCGAGCTGCTCATTGGTTTGCTGCAGCTCTTTCTGTTGCGATTGAAGTTCGGTAGCCAACTGCTGCGACTGCTTGAGCAGAGCTTCCGTCTGCATGGTCGCTTCAATACTGTTGAGCACGATGCCGATGCTGGCGGTGAGCTGTTCGAGGAAGGCGAGGTGCGAGGCGGTGAAGGAGCTGAGCGTCGCAAGCTCGATGACGGCCTTCACCTGATCTTCAAAGAGCACGGGCAGCACGATGACGTTCTGCGGGACGGCCTCGAAGAGTCCGGAGCGTATGGGCATCGCAGTCTGCGGAAGATCAACAATGAGCATGCGCTTCTTTTCCGTCGCGCATTGCCCGATGAGACCTTCGCCAATGGAGATGCGCTCGAGGTGGCCTTCGGGCGTGCTGGCGTAGGCGGAGAGAAGAGCCAGCGAGCGGGATTCTTCCGAGTCCATCTGATAGATCAGGCCCTGTTGCGCGTTCACCAGGGGCGCGAGTTCGGAGAGGAGCATGCGGCCTACGGTGGTGAGATCGCGCTGGCCCTGCAACATGCCGGTGAAGCGGGCGAGATTGGTCTTGAGCCAGTCCTGCTCGGTGTTGCGCTCCGTGGTGAGGCGCAGGTTGTTGATCATTGTGTTGATGTTATCTTTCAGTTCCGCAACTTCACCGCGCGCTTCCACCTGAATGGATCGTGTGAGGTCACCTTTAGTAACAGCCGTCGCGACTTCGGCGATCGCGCGGACCTGGTTGGTGAGGTTGTCAGCGAGCAGGTTGACGTTGTCGACGAGATCTTTCCAGGTGCCGGAGGCGCCGGGCACGTTGGCCTGTCCCCCAAGCCGGCCTTCGACGCCGACTTCGCGCGCGACGGTCGTCACCTGATCGGCGAAGGTGGCGAGCGTGTCGGTCATATTATTGATGGTCTCGGCGAGGGCGGCGACTTCACCTTTGGCGTTCACGGTGAGTTTCTGGGTGAGTACGCCGTTGGCGACGGCGGTGACCACCTTCACGATGCCGCGGACTTGTTCTGTGAGATTGGCGGCCATGACGTTGACGTTGTCGGTAAGGTCTTTCCAGATGCCGGCGACTCCGGGCACCTGGGCCTGACCTCCAAGCTTGCCTTCGGTGCCGACTTCGCGTCCGACGCGCGTGACTTCGGCGGCGAAGGCGTTGAGCTGGTCGACCATGGTGTTGATGGTGTTCTTGAGCTCGAGGATTTCACCCTTCACATCGACGGTGATCTTGCGCGAGAGGTCGCCGCGAGCGACGGCAGTGGTAACTTCCGCGATGTTGCGCACCTGAGCGGTGAGGTTGCCGGCCATGGCGTTGACGGAGTCGGTGAGATCCTTCCATGTTCCGGCGACGCCGGGGACGTTGGCCTGACCGCCGAGGCGCCCTTCGGTTCCGACCTCGCGGGCTACGCGGGTGACTTCAGCAGCGAAGGAGCGAAGCTGCTCGACCATGGTATTCAGCGTTTCTTTCAGCTGAAGGATTTCGCCGCGGACGTCGACGGTGATCTTTCGGGAGAGGTCACCGTTGGCGATGGCGGTTGCGACCTCGGCGATGTTGCGGACCTGGCCGGTGAGGTTGCTGGCCATGAAGTTGACGTTGTCGGTGAGGTCCTTCCACGTGCCGGCGACGCCGGGGACTTCGGCCTGTCCTCCCAGCTTGCCGTCGGTTCCGACTTCGCGGGCCACGCGTGTGACTTCGCCGGCAAATGCATTGAGCTGGTCGACCATGGTGTTGATGGTGTTCTTCAGCTCGAGGATTTCGCCCTTTACGTCGACGGTGATCTTGCGGGAGAGATCGCCGCGGGCGACGGCCGTGGTGACTTCGGCGATGTTGCGGACTTGAGCGGTCAGGTTGCCGGCCATGGAGTTGACTGAGTCGGTAAGGTCCTTCCAGGTGCCGGCGACGCCGGGCACGTCGGCCTGGCCGCCGAGACGGCCTTCGGAGCCGACTTCGCGGGCCACACGCGTAACTTCACCCGCGAAGGCGTTGAGCTGATCGACCGTGGTATTGATGGTCTCTTTGAGCAGCAGGATCTCACCGCTGACGTTCACGGTGATCTTCTTCGAAAGGTCGCCGCTGGCGATGGCTGTCGAGACTTCGGCGATGTTGCGCACCTGATTGGTGAGGTTGCTGGCCATGGAGTTGACGGAGTCGGTGAGGTCTTTCCATGTTCCGGCGACTCCGGGGACGACGGCCTGGCCGCCGAGCTTGCCGTCGGTGCCGACTTCGCGAGCTACGCGCGTGACTTCGGATGCGAAGGCGCGAAGCTGATCGACCATGGTGTTGAGGGTGTCCTTGAGTTCGAGGATTTCGCCCTTCACGTCGACGGTGATTTTGCGGGAGAGGTCGCCTCGAGCAACGGCGGTTGCGACTTCGGCGATGTTACGGACCTGCGCGGTGAGGTTGCCGGCCATGAAGTTGACGTTGTCGGTGAGATCCTTCCAGGTGCCTGCGACGCCGGGGACTTCGGCCTGTCCGGCCAGTTTGCCTTCGGTTCCGACTTCGCGCGCGACGCGCGTGACTTCGGAGGCAAAAGCGTTGAGCTGGTCGACCATGGTGTTGATGGTGTTCTTGAGCTCGAGGATCTCGCCCTTGACGTCGACGGTGATCTTGCGCGAGAGGTCGCCGCGGGCAACAGCGGTGGTGACTTCGGCGATGTTGCGCACCTGGGCGGTGAGGTTGCCGGCCATGGAGTTTACGGAGTCGGTAAGGTCCTTCCAGGTTCCGGCGACTCCGGGGACGTTGGCCTGACCGCCGAGGCGTCCTTCGGTGCCGACTTCGCGGGCCACGCGCGTGACTTCGCCAGCGAAGCGGTTGAGCTGGTCGACCATGGTGTTCAGCGTTTCTTTGAGCTGAAGGATTTCGCCGCGGACGTCGACGGTGATCTTGCGGGAGAGGTCTCCATTGGCGATGGCGGTCGCCACTTCGGCGATGTTGCGCACCTGGCCGGTGAGGTTGCCGGCCATGAAGTTCACGTTGTCAGTAAGGTCCTTCCAGGTTCCGGCGACGCCGGGCACGTTGGCCTGGCCGCCGAGCTTGCCTTCGGTACCGACTTCGCGGGCGACACGGGTGACTTCACCGGCGAAGGCGTTGAGCTGGTCGACCATGGTGTTGATGGTCTCTTTGAGTTCGAGAATCTCGCCCTTGACGTCGACGGTGATCTTGCGGGAGAGATCGCCGCGGGCGACGGCGGTGGTGACTTCGGCAATATTGCGGACCTGCGCGGTGAGGTTGCCGGCCATGGCGTTGACCGAGTCGGTAAGGTCCTTCCAGGTTCCGGCGACGCCGGGGACGACGGCCTGTCCACCGAGCTTGCCGTCGGTTCCGACTTCGCGGGCCACGCGCGTCACTTCGGAGGCGAAGGAGCGCAGCTGGTCGACCATGGTGTTGATGGCTTCTTTAAGCTGGAGAATCTCGCCGCGGACGTCGACGGTGATCTTGCGGGAGAGATCGCCACTGGCGACGGCGGTTGCGACTTCGGCGATGTTGCGCACCTGACTGGTCAGGTTGCTGGCCATAAGGTTGACAGAGTCGGTGAGGTCCTTCCAGGTTCCCGCGACGCCGGGCACCACGGCCTGGCCGCCAAGCTTGCCATCGGTGCCGACTTCGCGGGCCACACGCGTCACTTCGGAGGTGAAGACGCTGAGCTGCTGGATCATGGTGTTGACGATGTTGGCGGAGCGGAGGAATTCGCCCTCGAGCGGACGGCCGTCCACGTCCAGCCTCACTTTTTCGTTCAGGCTGCCCTGAGCGACAGCGGCGATGGCGCGGGTGACCTCAGTGGTGGGCCGGAGGAGGTCGTCGACCAGCGTGTTGATGGAGGTTTCCATCTCGCCCCAGGCGCCTTTGGCCTCGCGGAGCCGGGTGCGCTCGCGGATGCGCCCCTCTTTTCCGACCGCCTGGCCAACTCGGGCCAGTTCGTCGGCCATCTGTTCATTTGCGGCGACGATGTCGTTGAAGGTGTCGGCGATTTTGCCGGGAAGTCCTACCCATGATCCCGGCAGGCGCACCGAGAAATCTCCCTCTTGCATGCGCTGGAGGCTGGCCAGAATGATTCCCAGTTCAGCCGTGGTAGGCTCCTCAGGGGAAGTAACATGTCCATTTCCGGGCACGTCGGCGACAGATGTAGCGGAACCGGTTCCCGGCGCGGTACCTGCTCTAGTCTTCTTCATCGGGTGGATCTCCTGGGAAGCTCCGAACGTTGAGTTGAACGCCCGAGCGAAAACCGTCCATCAGGCGAAATGGCAGAGAATCGAAGGCCGGTCTCGCTTCCACGATGAGGCGAGGCAGGCGCTTGCATGAAATCACCAATATAACGGCGCATGAGGACAAATCAAGGCTTTGGGGATAGCACTGGGCGGCTAAGATGCGGGAATCGGGCGGGCGGTTGGTTCACATCAGAATTTTTCCGGCGAGGGGTCGGGCAGGCCGGGATGATCGTTACCAGGGTTCCGGAGGGTTGCCGGCATACATAAGGCAAAAGCGGAGGGAGAGGGGGATTCTCCCGACAAGCTCCTTGTTTCGGAGGGTGATGCCTGTTTCCTGTTCGAGCCGGGGGAAGTCTAGATGGACTCGACCAGGGCGGCTTCCTCCACTGCCTCCACGCACATCTCGTCCCAACCAGCTTCCCATCCACTCGTTAAGGCTCCGGCGGGCCGCTCCAGCCAGGCCTCGGCGAGGCGGAGCAACTCCTCCGCTTCCTCGTAAGAAAGACCGTCGGGTTCAGCAGCGCAGGACGCCGCCGTGCGCCAGATCAGATTCAGGTCGGTCCAGAAGGTGGCCGACTGCATGTACGCAAGGTCCAGCCCGGCCTTCCTGGGCTTGACGCAGAGCTCATAGAAAGCGTCGAGTTGATCGGGAGGGATCCGGCACAGGATCTCTTCCTCGTTCCGGAAGGCAAGCGTGGCCAGTCCGGTGATGCCGGGGCGGTATGGCAGATCGAGCAATTCGTGGTGAGGCAGCTTGGGACGCGGGCCGACCAGACTCATATCGCCCTTGAGAACGTTCCAGAACTGCGGGAGCTCGTCGAGTTTGTAGCGCCGAAGGAAGATGCCAAGTGGTGTAATTCGCCGGTCTCCGCTCACGGTAATGGGCGGACCTGGAGTATCTTCGACGCGCATGGAGCGAAACTTGTACAGCGTGAACTCTACCCGGTTTCTTCCCGTACGACGCTGGCGAAAGAAAATCGGGCCGGGCGAGCTCAGGCGTACCAGCAACATGATGAGCGCGATAACCGGGGACAGCAGGAGCAGGGTGATTGCCGCCACGGCGCCGTCGAAGAAGCGGCGCACAACCGAGACGAGCCAGGGGTTAACATCCGTAAGCTTGCCGGCGGTTGCCGGGGCAGAAGCGTGGACAGCGTGCAGGGTACCGGTATTTCGATAGCGATCGCGCCGTGGATGTGAATTTCCTGCCGCGCCTTGATTGGGCGTGACATCCGGCACGTCAGCAAAATGAGGTTCTGCGATAGGATGTGCACTCATTAGAGGCGAAATTCCCCGACTAGCCTTGAATTTTGAAATCAATTGAGGGTCGATAAAGCTTGGTTTCTGAATCCGTTCACAAGTAACTGCGAAAGTACAGAATCGAGGAGCAACAGAGAAATCTGTGGGACTTGAACCCGATCATACCTAACAAGTTACGCACGATCAACAAAAAGTCCGCGACGATTAACTTGGTGGACTATATAGGAACAAGAACGAGATCGGGAAAGAATTTCCGTTAAAACCGACGGAGGAATCGTCTTTTTCATCATTCTTTCGGCGGAAATTTCGCATTACGGCATTAAAAGTAATCGGTAACGCAACGCATTATGCAAGGCTTCGTCATACTCTTGTCACGTTATTGTCCTGCAATGTTGCTCCGAATAAATCACCTCGGTTCGCGTGATATCCTGCTGTTGAAACGGAACTTATCTCAAGGAACTTTCGCGAGGCGTTGTCTGCTGCGGAATGGCGCAAGGTGAAGTATGAGGTCCGCAGAACTACTTCCTGTATGTTGAATCGAAGAATTTGTCTCTTGATACTGTCATTGTTGACAGTCTCCCTCTACGCACAAGACCAGACCACAGGGGGAGTCACTTCCCAAGGCACACAGGAGCCATACGGCACAGTGGACTGTTCGGACCCTCTCATGGCGGGTTCACAGCAGTGCGCACAGCAGACTCAGGGACGAGAATTCAACCTGCCGGCCGGGAGCCAGTCGCTGTCTCCGGGGGCACTGCCCAGCGGACAGCTCCCCGGGAATGTCTTGTACCGGGATAACGGTACTCTTGCATCGCAGACGACAAACCGCAACCAGGTTCTGAGAACATTGCTCCCACCCGAACCGCTCACCGAATTTCAGAAATTCGTGGGCTCGAGCACCGGTCAGGTTCTGCCGATATTCGGAGCGGATCTGTTTCGTAATGTTCCCTCTACCTTTGCGCCGCTGGATATGACGCCGGTGCCCCCGGACTACGTTATCGGTCCCGGAGATGAGTTACGCATCCGCGTGTGGGGCCAGGTTAACTTCAATGCTGACTTGCGTGTAGATCGGTCGGGCGAGATTTATCTGCCGCAGGTGGGTGATGTGCACGTGGCCGGGCTTCCCTTCTCCGGTCTTGATGGGCAGCTGAGGAAATCAATTGGACGCGTCTACCGGAATTTTGACCTGACGGCCAATGTCGGGCAGATTCGCGCGATACAGGTTTATGTTGCCGGGCAGGCGCGGCGCGCAGGCGTCTACACGGTCAGCTCACTGAGCACGCTCGTCGATGCACTTTTTGCCAGCGGGGGTCCGTCGGTGGAGGGCTCGATGCGCCACATTCAGCTCAAGCGCGGGGGCGAGGTCATCACGGATTTCGACCTCTACGCACTGCTGGTTCACGGCGACAAATCCAAGGATGTAAAGCTTCTGTCGGGTGACGTGATCTTCATTCCGGCGGCCGGACCCTCGGTAGCAGTCACTGGCAGCGTGCGGAACCCGGCGATCTATGAATTACGTGAAGGCGAGACCATCGGCAATGCTGTGACGAACGCGGGCGGGCCTTCAACGCTGGCGTCGAATGCACGGGTCTCGATACAGCGGATAGCCGACCACCGTGATCAGCAGGCGCTGGAAGTCGCCATGGACACGACCGGACTGGCTACACCACTGGCCGGCGGCGATATCCTGCGCGTAATTTCGGTTGTGCCAAGATTCCAGAAGACTGTCACGCTGCGCGGCAACACAGCTAACCCCGGACACTTCGCCTGGCACGAGGGAATGCGTCTCAGCGACCTGATACCGGACCGGGATGCGCTTTTGAGCCGTGACTACTGGTGGAGGCGAGCCCAGCTCGGATTGCCCTCTCCAGAGTTCGAACCGATTCCGGCCTTTTCCACGCTGCGGCAGCCCGCCACACCGGTGGAAATCCCACGAAGACAATTCCAGCCCCCGCAACAGCGGCCGCTCGCACCGCGAGGAACGAGTCTGCAGCCAGGCACATTGGCTTCCGACCAGGACCAGACGAACCCCTCTGACCAGTATCAGAATTATCCGTACCCGTATCCGGCGCAACAACAGTTGCAGCAGGATGGCCAGCTCTACGAGCAACAGCCCATGGATACTTCGGGGTATTATCCCGATAATTCTCAGCAGCAGTACCTGAACCCTCAGCAGCAGTATCAACGCGCCGCCAGTTCGTCGCTGGCAGCGCAACAGATGCAGCTTCAGACGCAGAATACTCCGCAACAGACAGAGCGGACGGATGTGCGGATCTCCGCGCCGGAGATTGACTGGGATTACGCCGTGATCGAGCGCCTGGATCATGACACGCTGAAGACGTCGCTGATTCCCTTCGACCTCGGCAAGCTGGTGATGCAGCATGATCCCTCGCAGGATCTCGAGTTGCAGCCGGGGGATGTGGTATCAGTGTTCTCGCAGGCAGACATCCATGTCCCGCTGGAACAACAGACGAAGTACGTTCGTCTGGAGGGCGAGTTCATGCACGCCGGCATCTATAGTGTGAAGCCAGGCGAAGGATTACGCGATCTCATAGAGCGAGCGGGCGGGCTAAGTCCAAAAGCCTATCTATACGGATCGGAGTTCACCCGCGAGTCAACGCGCGTGGCGCAGCAAGCGAGGATCAACGAGTACGTTCAGAATCTTGAGCTCCAGATAACGCGTGGGACGCTGGCGGTCGCAGCGATGCCGACGGCTTCAGCGCAGGACCTGGCGAGCGGCACGGCGGCGCAGGCCAGCGGGCGCGAGCTGATTACGCGCCTGCGGCAGATCCGCGCTACCGGGAGGATCGTGCTGGAGTTCAATGCTGCGAATACGGGTGCGAACCTGGTGCCCGATATTCCTCTGGAGGACGGCGACCGGTTCATCGTGCCGTCAATGCCGGCGACGGTAAACGTAGTGGGCGCGGTGTATGACCAGAACTCGTTCCTGTTCAGATCCGAACGGCGCAGCGGCGCTTACCTTCACCTGGCGGGCGGACCGAGCCGCGATGCGGACAAGAAGCACGTGTTCATCATTCGCGCGGACGGTTCGGTGGTAAGCCGCGAGGCAGCCAACGGGCTCTGGGGCAATACTTTTGAGCAGCTTCGAATGAATCCGGGCGATACCATAGTAATGCCGGAAAAAGGCTTCAGCGCTTCCCCGCTGCGGGGTGTTCTTGAGTGGTCGCAGTTGTTCTCGCAGTTTGCGCTCGGCGCCGCGTCGCTTGCTGTGATTTCGGGACAGTAGGCGTCGCGACCAAATAGTGCTGATAGATATCAACAATGGCAATCGACACAGACATCCCGGTTGAGAGGCACGAGATACCGGCCGCCTCTCCAGCCGCCCCTGTTCATCACGAGGATGAGATCTCGCTGCTGGACCTGCTAATAGTTCTGGCGAATCGCAAGGGACTGATTCTCAAGGTTACGGCGGCTTGTCTGGGGCTCGGGCTGCTTCTTGCTTTTCTTCTGCCCAAGCGTTACACGGCGCAGGCCACAGTTCTGCCGCCCCAGCAAAACACGTCGATGGCGAGCGCTTTGGCCTCACAGCTGGGCAGCCTGGGCGCATTAGCCTCGCTTGGCGGCCATGATCTGGGGCTGAAAAATCCCAACGACATGTTTGTGGCAATGTTCAAGAGCCAAACGGTTGAAGACGCAATGATCCGGCGCTTCGATCTGATGCAGGAGTACCAACAAAAATACCTGTCCAACACGCGGAAAAAGTTCGAGCGCTACTTTAGCGTCGACGGAAGCGGCAAGGATGGGCTTATCCGTGTCTCGGTAGAGGATAGGGACCCCAAGCGCGCGGCACAAATGGCAAATGCCTGGATCGAGGAGTTTCGGAAGCTCTCGCAATCACTGGCGATCAGCGAGGCGTCGCAGCGCCGGCTGTTTTTTGAGCTGCAGATGCAACAGGCGAAAGACAACCTTGCGAATTCAGAAGAGGCCCTGAAGAAAACCGAGCAGACGACAGGCGTGATTCAGATGGACAGCCAGGCCCGCGCGCTTATTGAATCGGCCGTGACGTTGCGCGCGCAGATTGCAGCCAAGGAAGTGCAGTTGCAGGGCATGCGCACCTACGCGACGGACGAGAACGCAGGTGTTGTGGAAACACAAAAGGAACTGGATGGGCTGCGAACTCAGCTAGCACGCCTGGGCGGCTCGGAGGATAGCAGCGATACGCTGATTGTACCGAAAGGAAAGGTGCCGGAGGCCGGGCTCGAATACATTCGCAAGCTGCGCGATGTGAAGTACTACGAGACCATTTTTGAGATTCTGGCCCGTCAATTCGAAATGGCCAAGCTGGACGAGGCTAAAGAGGGCGCAGTGGTTCAGGTGGTGGACCCGGCATTGGTCCCGGACAGAAAGTCGTCTCCGAAGCGCGCGCTGATCGCGCTTGCCGCTTTGGCGATTGGACTCTTCCTGGGTGTCATGCTTGCCCTGATTGGAGCAGGCCTCGATCGCATGCGGCAGGATCCGGAAACCAGCGAGAAGTTGTCTTTTCTTCGCAGGGCTCTAAGGGTGCGAACTTAGAACTTCACGATATCGGCGTGAGCGCTGGAGTGTTCCGCGGATGTATGTTTTCTCGCGCCGCAAGAAGCGATCTATGTAACAAATGAGATCTTTGGTCCGAGCCGCCAAACCCTTACCGGTTTCAGGTCGGAGAATCCTTATCGCAGTACCAGGAAGAAGCTTCCCAGAACTGCAACGCCAGCCATCGTCCAAACAACATAGTCAGCGGGCTGACCGCTTTGTATCTGGCGGGCCCAGCGCATGCTGCCTTCCAGATGTGATGGCCAACGCATCTTCCGCGGAAGACGCCGATGAAAGACAGCCCAGACAGCAAGGATCAAGGCTAGTCCGATCGCGGCGAGACCATGACCGATCATCGAGCCGATGCCGGTCCCGGGCAGCACGGGAGATGCACCTGGAGACTGAGTTCTGGCGTAGATCGCGTCTATAAACCCGCCCTGTGAGAGAAAACGCGATGAGGCGGAAAGGGAAAGATCTGCCAGTAAGGGTAAGAAGGACAGCGCGATCCCCACTGCGAGACATAGTGCCGCAGGCGCAAAAAAGTGGACCGGGATCACCTGAGTCTCTTCGTTTTCTTCCGGCAGTTCATCGATTTGCGATGCACGGTCACCTGGTCCCTTATCTCCCCATCCGCAAAATACCCGCATGAAGACGCGAAGCACTGCGCCGCCGGTCAACGCGCCGGAGATGAGAAAGAGCACGGTGGCAGCGGCAAGGAAGCGGCCACTTCCCGCGTGAGAGATCATATGCTCGGCAACCGCGCTGGCGAATGGCGGCAGGCCGGCGAGGCCGCAGCCTCCCAGGAACCACAAAGCAGCCGTGAATCTCAGCTCTTTTCCTTGCGCGAAGAGCAGGGGCTCGCTCATGGTTCGCAGCCGATGCAACAGAATACCTGCTGTGAAGAACAAGCCGGACTTGATCATCGAGTGGGCACACACATAGATGAGCCAACCCGCGATAGCTATTGGTGACCCAATCCCGATTGCGAAGAGCATCATTCCGGAATGGCTGATTGTCGAGAACGCGAGCACCCGTTTGAGATGATGCTCTGCAAAGGACATGACTCCGCCCCATATGGCGGTCAGGCCGCCAAGCACGAGGAAACCGAGCCGCATGGGATCTGGAAGGCCCGCAAACGTGGAGCCGAATATGGCGGTTCCGACACGCACGACCGCAAAGAGTCCAAGCTCGACCATTATGCCGGAGAACAACACGCATACCGGAGTGGGCGCGACGGAATGCGCGTCGGGCAGCCAGAAGTGAAATGGGACGATCGCCGCCTTAATCAGAAAGCCGCTGAAGATAAAGAGAGCTGCGACCACGACCAGCGAATCATGGCGCGATCCCAGTAGCAAGCCTATCTGAGCCATGTTCAGCGCGCCCGTGGCTCCATAGAGAAACGCGATGCCTGTCAGCGTAAAAAATGCGCCGACGGTGTTGGTGATCGCGAAGTTGAACGATCCCTGCAGCGGCGCCGGCTCCTGGGTTTTGAGTCCGCAAAGCGCAAACGCGGCAGTGCTCATCAATTCGAAGAACACGAAGAGATTGAACAGGTCGGCTGTCATGCAGAATCCCGACATGGCGGAGAGAAAAACGAGCATGAGCGGCTGAAAGAGGTTTTGCCCGCTATCGCTCCTTCCCCATGAGTAGGTCAGCGCAAGCAAGGTCAGGAACGCCGCTAATGTGGCCAGCATGGCACCTGCGGGATCGACCAGAAAGCCGATGCCCAATGCCATGTGTCCGCGCGGGAACCAATTGCCGAACCAGTAGACGATGCTGTGCCGCCACGAGGACCGAAGAAGCCAGGCGCAAGCTACCAAGTTGAGCAGGGCGGTCAGTATTGCCAACAGGTCGATAGCCCGGCGCGGGAGCCATTTGCGAAGAGCGGCGAGAACTGCTGCGCATAGCAATGGCGCGGCTATTGGAAGTGCGGGCGATGGGGCCATTGATTATCCCCGCATTACTTTCAGATCGTCGGGAGAAAGCGTGCCCGCTTTCTCGTGTACCTTGACCACCATGGCAAGCAGGAGCGCCACGACGGTCGCCTCGACTACAACATCAGTGAGCATCAGTGCCTGCACCACGGGATCGACAGTGACCGCGCCCGGAGAAATGTCTGCAAAGACCGGCGCGACAGCGTTCCAGCGATAGCCGATGGCGAGCAGCAGGATGTAGGTTGAGGTCTGCATGATGGCCAGCGAGATCACGGTGTGGACGAGATGTTTGCTGGTAATGATTCCATACAGGCCGCACAGAAAAATCCAAGCTGCCACGGCATACGGGATGAGGTTGAAGGCAATCACGAGACCTTGCCTCCGCCGGAGATGATGTCCTCGAGGTACGTATAGCTGAGCAGAATGAAACCGGCGGCTACCTCCAAACCAACAGAAGCGCTGATGACCGCGATTGTTCCCGAGGAAAATACGTCGCCGGCAGTGCCCAGAGGTAGCCAGTTTGTCAGAAATGGCGCACCAACCAGAAGTGCGCTCACGCCCGTCACGGCATATAGCCCCGCGCCCAGCGCTTCGAGAGCTTCCATTAACGGGTGCGACGTGATCGCTTTAAAGCTCTTCAGGTTTTCCGCAATGTAGATCAACATGAACGCGGTGGCGATGATCACGCCGCCCTGAAAGCCGCCCCCCGGCGTTAATTGGCCGTGGGTGCAGATGTAAAACCCGAAGATGAGCAACAGTCCAAAGCACGCGGCTGATCCGAACTTAACGGTTTTGCTTAATCCCTGGCCTTCGTCAGCCGTACCCGATTTCGGGTTCGGATCTCTGAGCAGAAGCATCACGCCGAGCACCGAGGCGAAAAGAATGTATTCCTCACCCAGAGTGTCGAAGCCGCGATAGTCGTAGTCGATGGCATTGACTACGTCGGTGGTATGCCGCTCGTAGACGGACAGACTGCTGATAACGTCCCCGTAGGGTCCGCGATAATGGCCCCAGGGCGGGAGATTCTTTGCAGCAGCGAGATAAACGATTGCAAAAGGAATGGCTGACAGACAGAACACAATGAGCCGACACTTAGCGCTCACGGCTGCGGCTCCTCTCCCTTAACCTGTCGCGGTTCTGCATGCGCGCGATGGCGAGCATCACCATCAGTGGCAGGGCGACGGCGCCGACGACAATCTGTGACAGCGCGACATCGGGAGCCTGGAAGAAAAAGAACATGACGGCCAGTATGAGTCCGTAAAAGGAAAGAGCCAGAATCTGGGCAGTAACATTGCGCGTGCGCACCACCACGAAGCCGCTGATGGCGATGAGCATGAGGAGAAGGCTTCCTGCAATTTTCATGACTTCTCCTGTCTTGCAACAAACTCGACGCCGTCACCTTTGCGAGGCTCCCAGTGTCCGAGCCGTCGCGTGCGAATTGCGCGCGCTGCGGCGTGCGCTCCGATGGAATTGCTGGCGACGAGCACGGCGCAAACCACGATGCCCTTGATGGTTGCAGAACTCCAGCCTGTTTCGAGAAAGATGGCAATCGTGAGGGAGATTGTGCCCACCGTGGCCGGCACAGAAAGGTAATGCAGCGACTGCATGGGATCGCGCATGCGCCACGCGCCCAGGGCGCCAA
>Ga0335075_10004129_pt1 | contig 22771 bp, 12 predicted proteins | sample Lox_Sample_24_FD_206723 | JGI IMG/M metagenome (GOLD analysis project Ga0335075, IMG submission 206723) | Soil microbial communities from Loxahatchee National Wildlife Refuge, Florida, United States - Lox_Sample_2.4 | ecosystem: Environmental > Terrestrial > Soil > Wetlands | place: USA...
TATGCGATCTGTAAATTCAGGTCAGGGAGAAATGCCTTAACAGAAGATCCCATTTAGTGTGATTACCCGATGTACTTGCGGACTCGCTCCCTCCAGACTTCGCTGTAGGGAAACGTCCCGCCCCTCAAAATCCCCCAGTGGTCCCTCAGGGCGAAATGCTAAAGATTTTGATCGTCGATGACAGCGCCACCATACGTCTTGCCCTGTGCTCGATCATCAATGCGCAGAATGGCTTGCGTGTATGCGGAGAAGCTTGCAACGGAGCCGAAGCAATTTCTGCAGCTTCAAGATTAAAGCCAGACGTTGTTGTGCTCGACTTTTCTATGCCTGTGATGAATGGCATCGATGCCGCTGCCGAAATAAACAAGTTGCTGCCCGAAATACACCTGATGATGTTCACCTCGTACTCGGACACAAGTCTGGTGACAGAAGCTTACTCGGCGGGAATTGAAGTCGTCGCAGACAAAGGCGAGTCGTCGAAAATCTTGCAAGCCCTTCATCATCTCGAAGACGGTTCGCAAGCGTCAGCCGCTCGCGGGTCGCCTTCCGTGCGACGGCGAAACGGACATTCGAGTGTCGATTCGAGCGACGACTGAATGGGTGTCCTGACTAAACACGAAATATTGGCCGGGTGACTTCGTCGCGATCTGCTCCATGCGCTGGCGCGCATTTTCAAGGCTGGTGGCCGCCTCGAGCCACGATTGACACGCAGCAAGTGTGCGCCGCGATTCAGCGCTTCACGTTTCCGCGCGAATCGTTGAAACTGAATTTCGAAACCACAGATGGGATTTCTTCGTAGACGAACCGCCAAGCATGGCTGAAGGCGGAAGAGGGGTAGTCGTACCCGGTTGTAGCATGTGCCGTGTACGATGTCAGACAGTCTCGCAGTTCACGGAACACTTGAGCGCAAAAGTGTGGGAAGCCGTCGATAAGGCGGTACGGCGGTAATATGTGGCCTTTAGGGGTACAACACCGCGTGGGTCGCACCGCAGGCATAATGCCTGTGGCCCATGAGTTCGTTGAGCCTGTCAGGGCCTTTGGCTGTCGTCTTTATCAATAATGGGTGAACCCATTCTAACGTTTTCTTCACAATCGCCAGACTACAATACAGATCGGTATCCTTCGGTAACGGCGAGTGCCCGTCGCCCTTGTTGAGTAGCTCTCTCATTGCTTGGCAGACTGCTTTGTGTTCGGCCCTAACAAACCTTGGGCTTCTCATCTGGATGCTCCGATGAAAGTTTGGTGTCTTTGGCAAAATAGCACACGAGGTATGATCCGACTCGGCTCGCTCTTCCAACTGAATGACGAACACTCGCCGGGGTGATTCATCGCGCGATGACGAAGATTTCGAAGCCAGAGAAATCTATGAAGCTGAACGTGCAGCGGTCCTCAAGGCTCTCTCCGCGCCGGGGTCAAAAGCGCGAAACGAACGAGGACAATTAGCAGTCACTAAGTTCAAGTCCATTGGTAAGCTACGATGGCGAAGGGAGCCGTGGAAGCGATAACCGGATCCTTGCGATGAAACGCAGGTCCGATGGCTCTGGGGCATTATTTTTTCGCCCAACAAAACAGGGCTTGCGGCTATATTGACTGCGGGTTTCGGTCCCGAGCGACTCGGCTCGCTTAGGAGCGCCCCAGCACTATCCGTGTAGCGCGAACGATTTCTCGCTCGATTCCTAAATAGCCTTCGGCATCCGCCGGTGTTATCAACCCACTGGCCACGCGGTCCTCCCACCACTTGATTTCGGCGAATGCATTATGAAAGCGTGCCCTTGTTCGCTCTTCGTACTGCTCTTGCGAAGCGTAGATCATATAAACGGCTCCTTTGCGACAATTATAACTTCTGGCGTCGGTGAGGTGCTGCACAAAATCCCCGTTGCTGCACTTTTTGCTGCACAAAGGGCTGCCAAGACCGCCCAAATGGGGCTAAATCGGGGTACTAGTCCGCAAGCTAAAGTATTGATTTGTATAGCAGCCGACATCTCCTAGCCTTTTTCAAGACCGCCGGTTTCAACCGCTCACCCACCCCTCCGAAACTGGGTTCCCACAGCATTATAGACCGCAGCGACATGCGTTTAGGATTCTCGCCGCCGCCGCGCCATTGTATCAGCATCCGAAACCGCGAGCTTAGCGATGACCCGCATGCAATCGAACAGGGGCGGGTGGTCGCCACCCAGTCCTTCTCCCTGTAGCCATTCCCCATCCAGTAGTCGCCCTTGCGAACGCTTAGTGTCCGAATTCGGGACGAGCCATTCCCGCAACTGGTCAGATCGAACACCCTCCGCTGGTCTCTTCCGGCTTATGTGTTGGCAGGTAAACGGTTTGCGGCAAGCCGCACTGGAACCACACCTGCCCATGTCTGCCGGTCACCCGGGTTTTGCTCGTGCGAGTACCTCAGCCGGGAGCTCGAGTTATGGCAACCATGGCTTTTCCATTAAGCGCAGACGGAATCGCTGCTCAGCCGCGAGTCCTGATCGCGGACGACCAAACCGACGTCCTCGAGGCCCTCCGCCTTCTTCTGAAGGGACACGGCTACGCCACCGAGGCGGTTTCTTCGCCTGCTGCGCTGCTCAACATAATCAAAAACACCGATTTCGACGCCGTCCTTATGGACCTGAACTATGCGCGAGACACGACTTCGGGTCGCGAAGGCTTGGACCTACTGGCGCAGCTGCAAGGCATGACTAACATTCCCCCGATTATCGTCATGACTGGCTGGGCCACGGTGGGGCTGGCGGTCGAGGCGATGCAGCGCGGCGTGGGGGACTTCGTCGAAAAGCCGTGGACGAACACCCGTCTACTGGAAATCCTCAGTAAACAGATCGAAATTGGCCGTGCGCGACGCGAATCGCGCGAAAAGGAAATCCAGCGCGAGCGAGCCCGATCTGAAACTGTGTACCGCGTTGAAGCCCAGGAACGCGAAATCGACGAAGCGCTGGCGATCCAAAAAGCGCTGCTCCCCTCGCAAATCCCGCAGACTCCCGGCTATCGCATTTCGGCTGTTTGGCAGCCGTTTCGAAAAGTGGGCGGCGACTATTACGATCTCCTCGATTTCAGTGCGGGCAACCTCGGGATCTGTATTGCTGATGTGGCCGGCAAAGGAGTCGCGGCGGCGATGCTCATGGCGAACCTCCAATCAGCGGTTCGCGGCTTGGCCGGAGCGAACACCCCGCCTGAGCAGCTTTGCAATCGCCTGAACGAGCTTGTGCGCCGGAATCTGACGGACGACCGGTTCATAACGCTCTTTTACGCTCATCTCGACGGCCCACAACACAACCTGCGCTACGCAAACGCAGGGCATAACGCGCCAATACTCGTCCACGTCGACGGCTCCTACGAACGGCTCGAGCAGGGCGGAGGAGTTCTCGGCGCGTTCGAGTCCCAGAACTATCGCACAGGTATGCAGCAACTTGTGCCCGGCGATCGGCTCGTTTTCTTCACCGACGGCATAACCGAAGCCTGCGCTCCCGAAGCCGGTGCTCCGTTGTCCGGCGCACAAAGACAATCGGTTTCGGTGGACGCGGAAGAGTTCGGCGAATCTCGTTTGATCGAACTGGTAGTCGAACGCAGGCAAGAGGATGCGGAAGAATTGCAAAGAACGATTCTGAGAACGGTCGGCGAATATTGCCGCGGTAACTGGACCGACGACGCCACATTGATTCTCCTCGCCGTCGACTAGCGGCCGCAGGTAATTCATGAAAGGCTTCGCATGAACTCCGTCTGGATGGACGTTCGCTACGCCCTTCGAATGTTGGCGAAATCTCCCGGATTCACCGCCATCGCTGTGCTCACGCTGGCCCTCGGTATTGGCGCCAACACAGCGATCTTCAGCCTCATCAACGGGGTTCTCATGCGGTCGTTGCCGGTGCAGGATGCGCAACGTCTTGTCGTGTTGAAATGGAGCGCGCATCGCGCTCCAGACATTCACGACAGCAGCAGCTACGGCGATTGTGGCCGGACTTACCTTTCGCGTGATAGCGAGTCGTCGGGTTGTTCGTTCTCCGAGCCGTTTTTCCACGACGTTGCCTCGCGCACGAGCAGTTTTTCTCACGTCGCGGCGTTCTCAAGCGCGGGCCAACTCGACCTAAGCGGCAATGGCACGGCAAGCGTACTGCGCGCAGAAGCAATTAGCGGCGACCTGTTCACTATGCTCGGTGTGCGTCCATCTGCCGGTCGCCTAATCGTGCCAGGCGACGATTCCGTTTCCTCCTCTCCCGTTGCGGTCCTGAATTACGGTTACTGGAAGTCTGAGTTTGGCGGTTCACAGTCGGCCATTGGAAAAACGATCCGCCTGAACAACGTGCCGTTCATGATCGTCGGTGTGGCAGACGCTCGGTTCAATAGCCTGAGTCCGGGCAATCCCAAGGACATTTGGGTGCCGCTTTCCGTTCTGCCCCTCGTCCATCCCACGCCTGAAGACAAGGCTCGTCCCACGGATACTTACAATTGGTGGCTCGTGATTATGGGACGGTTGAAGTCCGGTGTTGCGCCACTGCAAGCGCAGGCCGAAGTTTCGACGCTTTTCCGCAACGAGATGTTGCACGGAGCGAAACCGTTCTCGAAGCCTCAGGACGATCCGGGCGTCGCCGCTCTACCGGCGCAGTCAGGACTTATCGGCTCTACAGCTGAAATCGCACCCATCGCCTACGTCTTAATGATGGCTGTAGGTATCGTCCTGCTGATTGCCTGTGCGAATCTTGCCGGACTGCTGCTCTCGCGAGCAAACGCGCGGCAACGGGAAATTGCCGTGCGACTCGCTCTGGGCGCCGGCCGCGGAAGAGTCGTGCGCCAGTTGCTCACGGAAAGCCTGCTGCTCTCGGTTGCAGGTGGAGCGCTGGGCATTCTGTTCGCTGTATGGGGGACGGAAGCGATCGTGTCGATTATGACAAGCGGCTCCGATCACCCGTTTCCGTTCGACGTTGGCATCGACGGACGAGTGCTCGCATTCACGTTCGCCGTGTCGGTGCTTACCGGAATCGTTTTCGGTCTCGCGCCGGCTTTTCGCGGAACGCGCATGGACCTGACGCCTGCGCTGAAAGAAACATCAAGCGGCTCCGTCGGCACCAGTGGCGCGACGCACAAATGGCTGACGCTCGGCGATGGTTTGGTCGTGGCCCAAGTGGCGCTCGCGGTAGTGGTGCTGGTCGGCGCCGGGCTGCTGGTACGCACTCTCCAAAACCTGCGAAACGTAAATCCCGGATTTGATACTCGCAATCTGCTGACGTTCAGCCTCGATCCTACGTTGATCGGCTACAAAACGCCCCAGATCGACGCCTTCTATCGCGACTTGCAGCAGCGCCTCGCCTCGATTCCCGGCGTCGAATCTGTGAGCTATTCCAACAGCACTTTGCTGAGCGGCGATCTCTGGTCTACCGGTTTTCATTTGGCGGGCACCCCGAAGGATCAGGAATCCGACGCGGACTACCTGCCGGTCGGCGCGAATTTCTTTTCCACCATGCACATGCGGCTTCTTGCCGGCCGCAACTTCACTGCTGCCGATTTTGCGCAGGCCGAAGTCGCTCAGGAGGCCAGAGAAACCCGTGAGGCGGCACAGGAGGCAATCGAGGCCGGCGCTGCAAACCCATCCGGAACAGCCGGAATTGGGTCGAGTGCAACAAAGTCCCCATCAACCTCGGCTGCTACTGCAAGCGAGGCTCCCGTCCGAGTGATCGTAAACAAGACCTTCGTCGAGAAGTATTTCTCGAAGATCAATCCCGTGGGACAGCGCTTCGGCGCGAACGATGCCAATCCAGCCACCGGCGACATAGCAAAACCCGGCTGGGTAATCGAAGGCGTAGTCAGCGACGCAAAGTATGAGGATTTGCGAAGCGCTATTGACCCGACCATGTACGTTCCGTTAAGCGGCGGCCACACCAGCTTTGTGCTCCGAACGGTTGGAAATCCTGTATCTCTCGCGCCCGCCGTTCGTGGGGTTGTCAATCAGATGGATAGCAACCTGCCCGTCTTTGACGTCCACACCCAAACGCAATTGATCGACCAACTGCTGATTCAGGAACGCATGATCGGTCAACTCTCGGGCTTTTTCGGCATCATCGCGCTTGCTCTCGCGTGCATCGGCTTATACGGCCTGCTCGCCTACCAGGTGGCACGCCGGACACGCGAAATTGGAATTCGCATGGCGCTCGGAGCGGAACAGCACGACGTGTTGCGGCTCGTTGTCTGGCAGGGCATCGTTCTGGCCGTGATCGGAGCGGCGTGCGGAGCCGCGACTGCCTTTTGGTTGACCCGCTACCTCGCCAGTCTGCTCTTCGACGTGCGTCCAACCGATCCGCTGACGTACGCGGGCGTGGCCGTCTTGCTCTGCGTCGTTGCTTTGCTCGCCTGCTACATCCCGGCGCGCCGCGCGTCCCATGTGGATCCCATGGTGGCCCTGCGATATGAATAGACAATCGCGATGTTTGACATGGGTCGTGCAAAACCCTGTCTGGAACGTTAACCCCAGCGATATCAACAGAAATCGTTCGGGAGTCCAGCTGAAATCCGAGCACGCTTTGGGCGACGTTACTCGATACACGTGTCGAGTAATGTTTGACCTTAATTGCCACGGAATCAGTGACTTAACAAAATTTAACTCGATACACTTTTTGGGTGTATCACGTCCCGCGCGCCCCGCATCTCGTTCGAAAGTGCAGCGGTGCGCTCGTTAAGGCCGTCGGGCTGTACAATTGCTCGCTGCGGGCTCTGCGCCGCGGAGGGAGAAGAACTTGATCAAATTGATTGACGTTGAAAAATTCTACGAATCAGGCGCTGGCAAAACGTGGGTGCTGCGCCGCATCAATGCGGAAATCCGTGAAGGCGAATTCATTACCATTATGGGACCGTCAGGTGCCGGCAAATCGACCCTGATGGGTATCGTTGGGATGCTCGATGGCGCATGGAAGGGCGAGTACTACCTATACGAGAATCCGGTCCACAAAATGGACAATCGTCGCCGGGTCGAGCTGCATAAGAAATACGTCGGCTTCGTCTTCCAGCAATATCACCTGCTCGACAATCTTACCGTTGCCGAAAATCTGGACCTGCCGCTTTCTTATCGCGATATCAAAAAGGCAGAACGGCAGGGAATGGTTGCCGACATCCTCGACCGCTTTCAAATCGTAGGCAAAAAAGATCTATTCCCCAATCAGCTTTCGGGCGGCCAGCAGCAACTCGTCGCCGTTGCGCGCGCTGTGATCGGGAAGCCGAAACTCATTCTTGCCGACGAGCCGACTGGCAGCCTCCATTCGAGCCAGGGAAAAATGATCATGGACCTGCTGAAAAAGCTGAACGACGACGGCACAACCATCATTCAGGTGACTCACAACGAAGCCTGGGCTGCGTACGGCAATCGAATCATTCAATTGGCGGATGGTTGGATCATCGACGGCCAGAAAGAAGCGGGCGCCGCATGACGCCCGTAAGCAAACTCGGAGCCATTAAGACGAAAACAGAGTGGACAACGAGTAATCAAACAGCAAGAATAGGCTCCCTCTCGGCGGAGGTTCGGGGACCCTTCCATGCGAACATTTTTTCAGGACGTGCGGTACGGCTGGCGCCTTCTCCAGCGAAATCGGGGATTTACGATTGTCGCCGCTTTGACTCTGGCGATCGGAATCGGCGCGAACGCCGCGATTTTCAGCGCCGTCAACGCCTTCGTCCTGCAGCCCTTGCCGTACCCGGAGCCGAATCGGATCGTGATGGTATGGAATACCGCTCCGGACCGGAACGTCAGCCGAGGCACTGCTTCTGCCGCCGAGTTCCTCGACTGGCGTGAAATGAATCATGTTTTCGACTCGTTGGCGGCGTGGCGCCCGTCATTTGCAACCGTCACCGGCGCCGGAGAGCCGGAGCAGGTTTGGACCATGCATGTTTCGGCGAATTTCTTTAAGTTGCTCGGGACGAAGCCGGCGCTTGGCCGCGACTTTCTGCCCGCGGAAGAGCAGCTCGGTCACGAGCGAGTTGCGATTCTCAGTCATGCGTTCTGGAGACGAAAGTTCAAGGCCGATCCACAAATTGTGGGTAAGTCAATCGTGCTCGATTATCAACCATACGAGATCGTTGGCATCCTGCCGCCAAAATTTTCCCTTTTCGGAACCCATGGCAATCTTGACGTATGGGTTCCGCTCGCTTTCACCCGCGCGCAATTGGATCGGTCGCACTATGATCTGGTTGTTTTCGGCCGTCTGAAGCCCGGAGTCGCGGTAGCGAAGGCGCAGGCGGAGATGGAGACGATCAACGCTACCCTGAAAAAACGCTATCCGGACATGGACCAGCAGACCGGGATGCTGGTGGAAACCTTTCAAACATCCCTTACCCACAACGTCCGTCCTGCCATGCTGATTTTCTTGTGGGCTGTTGGTTTCGTTTTGCTGATTGCCTGTGCCAATGTTGCGAATTTGATGCTGGCGCGCGCCACGTCGCGTGAACGGGAGATGGCGCTCCGGACCGCATTGGGCGCCCGCAGCGCCCGCGTGTTTCGGCAGTTGCTAACCGAGAGCATTTTGCTGGCCCTCATCGGCGGAGTGTTCGGCCTCATCATCGCCTTTGGAGGAATCCGTTTCATTCGCGGCGAGCTTCCGCAAGGAGTCCACGAGATACCGTTCTCAAGCAACATTAGCCTCGGGTGGCCTGTGCTGGCCTTCACGATCGGACTCTCGGTACTAACCGGAGTGATCTTTGGCCTCGCGCCGGCGTTCCAGATTTCAGGCTCGGCGCTCGCCGAGTCTCTTAAAGAAGGAGGCCGCGGATCGACGGGCGGCCGCCGAAGCCACCTGCTGCGGTCCTCTTTAGTGGTCTCGGAAGTTGCGCTGTCGGTTCTGTTACTCATCGGTGCGGGGCTGCTGGTGCGCAGTTTTGTGCGCCTGCTTTCCCAGAATCTGGGATTCGATTCTCACGACTTGCTAACGATGCAGGTTTGGCTGCCATCAACTCACTATAACGGGGCGCAGGCTGTGAATTTCTATCAGCAGGCACTCGCTCAGGTCCGGGCGTTGCCAGGAGTGAAAGCGGCAAGCGCCATCGACTTCCTCTCGTTTACGGGATGGACTGACAGCGTGGAGTTCGATATTGCTGGCCGTGCGCCTGCTTCGTCGAGTGAACAATTTGCTGCGCGCTATCGTGTAATCGATTTCCAATACTTGCATGTGATGGGCATTCCCGTTATTTCGGGACGGGATTTTAACGCCGCGGACGGATCGAATGGCGCCGGAGTCGCACTGATCGACCAAGCATTCGCGAATCGTTATTGGCACGGGCAGAATCCTGTCGGAGAACAGATTCGAATCCACGTTGCAGCGGCGCGTGCCCCATGGCAATCACAGGAGCGCGATTCATGGCTGACGATTGTCGGCGTAACCGGAAACATCCGCGAGTGGGATTGGGGCGTCGAATCGGTCCCAACGATTTACCTGCCCATGGGACAAGACCCCTCATGGCTGATGAGTTTAGTGGTTCGCGAGAGCGGGCGTTCGGCCCAGATTTTGCCTGCCGTGCGCCACATTGTCAGCTCGCTTGACGCGAATCAGCCTGTTACGAACGTCCGCATGATGGATGACATGCTCGACGATGCACTAGCGCAGCGCCGTTTGAACATGCTCCTGCTGGGCGTGTTCGCCGCTGTCGCGGCCTTGCTCGCGGCGATCGGGATTTACGGTGTCGTGGCCTATGGCGTTTCGCAGCGGACGCACGAAATCGGTGTGCGCATGGCGCTCGGCGCAGAGCCTCGCGACGTGCTTAGGATGATCGTGATCGAAGGAATGCGACTTACCTGTCTCGGAGTGGTCGTCGGATTAGCAGCCGCAATCGTGGTCGCTCACTATCTGCAGAACCGTCTTTACGGCATGCAGCTTTACGGAATCCACGCGCTCGATCCAATCACGTTCATCGGTGTCACGGCATTGATCGTCGTAGTCGCCGCGCTGGCATCGTATTTTCCCGCCCGGCGAGCCACCACTGTCGATCCTCTCATCGCTCTGCGGTACGAATGATGATACTGGCATTCATCGCCGGATGGCCGCGACTAGGATTCTCTCCGGAGCATGCGCGGAGCAGGCCGTGCCGAAATTTCTGAGGGCTCTTGCCAACAAATGACTCCACAGCAGACAAATCGCACCAGAATCCTAGTCGCGGACGATCAGCCGGACATTCGCGAAGCTCTGCGCCTTCTTTTGAAGGGCGAAGGATTCGAAACCGAGACCGTGTCCTCTCCCGCCGCTGTGCTGTCGTCCCTCGACACACGCGAATTTGACGCTTTGCTGATGGACCTGAATTACGCGCGAGATACCACGTCGGGCCAAGAAGGCCTCGACCTGCTATCGAATATCCGCTCCCGCGAAAGTACGCTGCCGATCATTGTCATGACTGCATGGGGCAGCCTCGAACTCGCCGTGGAGGCGATGCGCCGTGGCGCCAAAGACTTCATTCAGAAGCCCTGGGAAAACGCGCGGCTGCTCGCGATCCTGAGAACGCAAATTGAGCTCTCGCAGGCGCTCCGGAAAAGCCAGCGCCTGGAAGCCGAAAATCGCTTGCTGCGCGCCGACGGTCGGCCAACGTTCATCGCGGAATCTGCCGCCATGCGTCCCGTGGTCGACCTGATCGCACGCGTGGGTCCTTCAGACGCAAACGTGCTGATCACCGGCGAGCATGGTACGGGGAAGGAAGTAGTAGCTCGCACGCTGTATGCGCTCTCTGGGCGTTTGGGCAGGCCGCTGGTGACGGTCAATGCCGGCGGCTTGCCGGAAGGTGTTTTCGAGAGTGAGTTGTTTGGCCACATGAAAGGCGCTTTCACGGATGCCAAGTCCGATCGTGTCGGCCGATTCGAGCTGGCGGACGGCGGCACATTGTTCCTCGACGAAATTGCAAACGTTCCGCTGAATTTGCAGGCAAAGCTCCTGCGCGCCCTTGAAACGGGAGAGTTTGAGCGCGTTGGTTCTTCGACGACCCGGCGAGTCGACGTCCGCATCATCTCCGCAACGAATGCCGACGTTCAGGCGGAGATCGCCGCCGGCCGCTTCCGCGAGGATCTGCTGTTTCGTCTCAATACGATCGAAATCCATTTGCCGCCGCTTCGCGAACGCCGTGAAGACATTCCTTTACTGGCACACCATTTCCTGCGCCAGTCGGCACAGCGCTACCGTAAGCATGTCGAAGGTTTCGAGCCTGTCGCTCTGCAACTACTGCTCGATCACCCGTGGCCGGGCAATGTCCGTGAATTGGACCACGCCATCGAACGTTCCGTGCTGCTTGCTCAGGCATCGCAGGTTCGCGCGGGGGATCTCGGCCTGCGACCCACGCGCGAGCCGCCCGTGCGCTTGGACGAAATGAGCATTGAAGAAGTCGAGCGCGTACTGATTCAAAAGGCTCTGGCACGCTACGGCGGAAACGTGAGCCATGCGAGCAAAGCGCTGGGCCTGAGCAGAAGCGCCCTTTACCGGCGCCTCCAAAAATATAATCTTTGAAGCCTCTTCCGTACGAACGAAGGATCTTGCTCCTGGCCCTTGCGGCCGGGCTCGTAAGCACCATCATCGCGATTATCCTATTGTGGACCGGGCGCTATTCGTCGAAAGTCGAATGGACGCTGACGACTCTAATGGTCCTTGCGTGGCTGAGTTTCGCGTTCAGCGCGCAGGGCCGCGTTGTGTTTCCACTGCGTACCGTATCCAACCTTCTGGCGGCGCTTCGCGAAGGCGACTTTTCGATTCGCGCCCGTGGCGCCAATCGGACAGACGTCCTCGGAGAAGTCTTGCGCGAAGTGAACGCGCTCGGCGAAACCCTCCGGCAGCAGCGGTTGGGCGCGCTCGAAGCGACGGCGTTGCTCCGGAAAGTCATGGAGGAAATTGACGTTGCCGTATTTGCATTCGATGGTGTTGGACGGCTTCGGCTGGTCAACCGTGCGGGTGAACGCGTCCTGAACCATCCTGCTGAGGCGTTGCTCGGACGCACCGCTTCCGAGTTGGGGCTGGCAGCCTGCCTCACGGGCGAGACTCCGCGGATTGTTCAGGCTACGTTCCCGGGCAAATCGGGGCGATGGGAGATTCACCGCGGCAGCTTTCGCGAAGGCGGCTTGCCCAACCAGGTCCTGTTGATCAGTGATCTGAGCGGCGCGCTCCGCGATGAGGAGCGGCAGGCGTGGCAACGATTGATCCGCGTGCTCGGGCACGAGCTCAACAACTCGCTCGCTCCGATTAAATCGGTGGCCGAGAATCTCGGTTCGATGTTGGGCCGAAGGGATCGCGCACCCGATTGGCAGGAGGATATGCGCGCGGGTCTGACGGTGATCGCCGCGCGCACGGACGGATTGGCCCGTTTCATGAACGCCTATGCCAGGCTCGCGAAACTGCCGCCGCCTGCGTTTCGCGATGTCGACGTCGGTTCGTGCGTTCGCCGCGTCGTCGGACTTGAGCGCAGATTGGGAATTGAGCTTGCGGCTGGTCCGGAAGTGCAGATCGAAGCTGATCCGGATCAGCTGGAGCAGGTGTTGATCAATCTGCTGCACAACGCCGTGGATGCCTCACTCGAAACTGGAGGTGCAGTACGTGTCGGCTGGATGCAATCGAACGGCTTCGTCGAGCTTTGGGTGCAGGATGATGGCCCTGGCATTCCGAATTCCACTAACTTGTTCGTGCCGTTCTTTACGACTAAACCCAGCGGATCGGGTATTGGCCTGGTTCTAAGTCGGCAAATCGCCGAAGCGCATGGCGGGTCGCTGGTACTCGAAAATCGGGCATCTCATCACGGAGCCGAAGCGCGCCTTCGGTTGCCGACGAGGCAGCTCACGTAGCCTCGTGAGGCGTTCCGAGCGTCGCAACGCGGCGCTCAAGCTCGCGCGTGAGTTGCTCGGGGGTTGAGTTTTCGCTGAACGGCGCGGGCTTGCCGATAGTGACGCGAATCGATCCCGGTGGCGCCCAGTGCTTTCCGCGCATCTTCCGTTCGAAAATTCCGTCGAGCCGCATCGGGAGCACCGGCACCCGCAATCGGCTCGCAAGCAGACCGATTCCAGCCTGAAATGGATTCATTATCCCGTTCCGGGTCCGCGCACCTTCCGGAAACACCAACACACTCCATCCGCGATCCACCAGATCACCCGCAAAAGCAAAACTCTTGCGGAAGCCCGAGTGCCTCGGCAGAGGAAAAACGTTGAACAGAGAAGTGACCAGCAGCCATTGCGTTTGCAGAAAGATTCGCTCTACCAGAGGCGTTCCTTCAGGCGGTGTCCGCATCGTTTCCAGTAGCTCTCCATCCATTGCCACCGCAAGACGATGTCGGAGACGAGGAGGAAGAGCCGCAAGAATGTAGGCAGGATCGAAATACGCGATGTGATTCGAAATAATGAGCACTGGACCCTCCATGCCTCGGAGGTTCTTTCGCCCGACAACCCGTGGCCAGCCAAGAATGAACATCGCCGGACGCTGCAGGAGGTAAAAGACGACTGTGCGTAACCAACGAACCGACCAGGTTTGCGCCCAGCGCGGATAGTGGAAAGCACGAGCGGGGTCACGGGGGCTTTCGACTAGCTTTTCCAGCCCGCGGAGCGTTTCGGCTTTAGTGAAATCTGTTTCGCTCAAATCCACCTGATACCGGTCTTCGAGCGCTCCCAGGAGTTCGACGCGCTCGATTGAGCTAAGTTGCAGCTTTGCATTCGCGCCCGAAGGCGTCGCTTCACCGCCCGAAATTCGGCGAAGAATTTGCTCGATTGCGTTGGTTGGTGCCGAAGGGGCCGATTGGGTTCTGCGGCCGAATTCGCTCTGCGCGGTTGCTACGATCTCTTTCAATACTGGTTTTTGCGTTAGCGTGCGCGGGAAATCCGCCGCGGGCCATAGATACCACTGTCGCATTTGCTGGAATGGCGCGAGCCGCTCGTTCGCGCCTTCAACGATCGCCGCTGGATTCACACTGGCATCGCGCAATAACAGCACCGCACATGGGACCGCATTCCCGTCGTGCTCCAGGCCGATCACGACACAATCACGCACGCCAGGTTCTTTGCGCAGTTCGCCTTCGAGGTCCTCTGGGTAAATGTTTAGTCCTTCGGGCGTAACGATGACGTTTTTCCGCCGTCCTTTGAAATACAGCGTTCCGTCCTGGCCTTGCTCGCCCAAATCTCCGGTGTGAAACCATCCTTCCGAGTCCAACACCGGTTCGATGCCGGCGTTTTTCCAGTATCCGGAAGCGACGTTTTCCCCGCGCACCAGGATTTCGCCGTCTCCTGATAGCTTTACTTCAAGCCCCGGCAGGGACTTGCCGATTGATCCGTGGCTCAAATGAAACGGATGATTGACGCTGACCAGAGAGGTCGTCTCCGTCAGGCCATAGCCCTGGATGACGGCATATCCGAGGCGCGTCCAGAATTCTTCAGCTGCTGCTGGCAGAGCAGCCCCGCCGGAAACCATTGCCCAGAACTTCCAGCCGAAGCGTCGCCGGATTCGCCTAAATATCCACCAGCGGTGGAGGAAGTGTTTACCTTCCGCGGCTCGGAAGCGCCGCCGGAATTTCTCGATATCTCCGCTTGCTGTGAGGTCGCGCTCGATCTGGTCGCGCAACGATTCGATCAATCGCGGCACCGCGATCAACACGGAGACTTTCTCGTTGTGAATCGTCCGCGCCACTTCGGCTGGGTTGAGTGTGTCGACAAAAATCGATGTCGCACCAAGAATCTGAGGCAGAAAAATGCCGAGCAACTGTCCGAACACATGGCTCAACGGCAGCAAATCCAAAAAACGAAGCGGATGAAAGAATTTTTCATACCGTCGGTAACCTGCGATTTCCCCCTCGAGTGGTTCAAGATTAGCGAGAAGATTGCCGTGCGTGAGCACCACGCCTCGCGGTTCGGCGGTTGTTCCTGAGGTGAAGACGATTTCGAGTGGATCTTTGCGGTTAGCACGCGGTGGCGCAAATCCCTTGATTGAACGGCCAGCTACGATTTCACGCAGGTCGTCGAGGCGAATTGTCGGCACTGGAGGGTCAATGGGCGGTAAATTTCGCCCAATCAGGGCTAATTTCACGCCGGATTGCTGTGTAACGCGTGCGGCGAACCCGCGGTCCGCGATCGCGTCCATCGGAACAGCTATCGCTCCACGGAACATGCACCCGAGAAACGCGGCCACCCATTCGCCTGAGTTTTCACCCCAGATCAGTACACGGTCACCGTTGGCAATCATGCGGCTCTCAAGTTCGAGCGCACATTGCGCAGCCAGCCGATATAGGTCGGCGTAGCTCCAGCGAATCGTGCGGTATCCGCGCCGCCACGCGACCGCAATCTCTCGTGCTGGCCGCGAATCAGGCCCGAAGTATTCGATCAAGGAATCGCGCGCCATGTTCTCCACCTTAGTTCACGCGAGCGGTCGGTGCCCGCAATGAACCGAGGAGTATTCATCAATCCGCGGTGCGTGTCGAGCTTGACTGGTTTTTGTTCGTCTTCGACTCTCGTGCACCGTCTTTGGCTGGCGCGTGTAACGTTGGTAACCTTAGGACGACCGTACCATTTCCCGAAACCCATAGTTCTAGTACCGTTGCAGAGACTTCAATGCTTCAGGTGAGTCTCTGACTATGTTTAGGGAGCCCGCGGTCCCCAATGCCCGCGCGTTCGTGCGGAGCTTCAATGTTCTGCTTAAGTTCGCTCGCCTCTATGGCTTAGCGCATAACCGCTCGGCAGGGCAGTTTGATGTGGCTTGGGGAGAGCTCCAGGAGTGCCTGGCAATTAACGGTGAAACGGGCCTGCTGCTTGGGGTGTCGGGCTGGCAACTTCTCCTCGATGGCGAGCCACTGGAATCAACTGCAGCCGAGCGCAGTTTCGCTGAATTGCTGACCACGGCGGGCGTCGCGAGTATCGGATTCACACGCCGAATCGAAAAGGACGAGTTCGCTGAACTCGTTCGAGTTTTTGCCGAATCTGGAGCCAAAGCCGGGCCGTTAGCGGAGCGCTTGGGTAAGGCCTTCGGGGCAAACGCTTCAGGAGGCATTCGCGTCAACGAAATTCGATTCGTAGCCGAAGATGCCGCACTTTCCGATACCCGCTTAGCTGCGCAGCTCACGGCGAAAACTTTAGGTGTAGACGGAACTCAACTTCAGGATTGGTTCCGAAGTCCTGAAAAAATGATTCAACTGATTGCCGCAGCAGAGGGATCGCACGGGCAGGGTGGTTTTGGCGTGGCAGGCAATGGATCGGGTCGGGATTTCAGCGCCGCTCCGGGAGCGGGATCTGCGATTTCGCACGCGACCGATCAGTCCGCACCCGGCGGAAACGGCGCGCGCTCGGAAAGCACAAGCGCAGCCGGAGGTGTGGGCCTGCCCGGTTCCATTTCAGGCATTCCGCAAAGCGCAGTGCGCGGGACACCAGGAGGCGTAGCACTGCCGCTCGGCGAGGCGGAAATTCGTGGACTCCTCCGTCTACTGGTGCAATTCGGCGAGGCAACGCAGTCGGATCCCCAGTTTCCGCCGCATGTTTGGCAAGAGAAAGTGGCTGCGCTGCCGCCTAACGCGCAGGCGGTTTTGCGGCAGGCCCTCGCTAGCATCGTGGCGAAGAAGCCGAATGCCAAGCTGGACGAATCTATGCTGTTGCAGCTCGCCGAAGACTTGGCCATCCGTTTCGCGCTCGAGCAGTTCGAGCGCGGCGAAGTACGCGTAAACGCGGTCCGCCAGATGCTCGACGGCATGAACCGCGAAATTGAGAGCCTCCGCAAGCTGCTTAAGGCACGCGAGGAGAAAATGGCCGGCGCGGGGCTCGCAGTCGATACGCGCGCCGATATTCTCGACCGGCAGTTCTGGGCTGCAGTGCCGGAATCCGGTAAGCGAAATGTACTGACGTCTCCCGAAGCCTGGTGCGTGCCGCCACGAAACGTACAGCAATATGTGGACGAATTGCTAACGCGAGGAGAATCCGAAGCTGCGGGTAATGTGCTATCGAAATATGCGGCCTGCGTGTGTAACAGCGAACCTGAGGCGCGCAAGAAAGCAGCAATCGGTTTGGGACAGTTGGCCGGAGTTTACAGCAAAGTGGCGAGCCAGGGATTGCAGCAGGCCTTGATGCAGACCGGTCAGCAGATGCTCAAGGAGCAGGACCCCGAAATAGAAACGTTACTCAGCGCAGCTTTCGTGCGGCTCAGCCAGGAATCCGCTTCCCGGCGGTACTTCTGCGCCATGCAACAGGCACTCGATTCACTCGCCGACCTGGAGGAACATCGTCCGACGTGGGTGCAAAGCCTGCGTCCGCGTACTGGAATCGAAAATCGGATCCCGGACTTCATTGACGAAGTTCTGGCCGCCGAGACATTGCCAGAAGGTTTTCTCGGCGTGCTGATGCGTCTGCCGGAACGATCGGCTGAGCATCTCGGCGTACGCTTGGGTCGGGTTACCCGCAGCTCGGAAAGGGAATCGATTGTCGAAATTGCAGAGTCCCTGGGCGCGCCATGCAAACGTCAACTGACTGAACTACTGAAGACCGCGCCGCTGACAACGGCAGCGAATGCGGTTGGACTGTTGAGTCGAGTGGACCCCGGTGCAGTGCAGGCGTCACTGTCTATTCGCCTCGGCGAGGGCGGCCGGGCGTTCCACGACGCGATCGTCCGGCAGCTTTCGATCGGCGCCGCCCCCGAACGGGCGCGAATTTTGTGCAGTATCATTGGGACACTGGATCGGTCCGTTGTTCCGCTGGCGCTCGACGAAGTTGGGATGTGCGGAGATGCGAGTCTCGCGCCGGAGCTGCTTAAAATCGCGGAAGCGACCGCGCCTAATGTAAGTGATTACGTGCGCGTCAAAGCGGTCGAAGCCCTCGGCCGTTTGCGGGCGCCGGAATCGATTGGACTGCTCAGGCAACTCGTGCAGACGCGAAAGCGGTTCGGCTGGCTTCACCCTGAGGAGATTCGAATTGCTGCGGCACAGGCCTTGATGAAATTCGATCAGGGGTGGATCCGGGAATTCCTTCCGCAATCTGGTCTGGACCCGCGAATTGTGTCGCTTGCTCCGCTGGATGCTGCTCCAAGGCCCGACATGGTGCGCTACCGGCGCCACCGACGTGTGCGCTTTCCGCGCAGTGTCCCCGCTGTCGTGATTTCGCCGCGGGGGAAATGCTCGTCGGCGATCAGCGTGATGAGCCTTGAGGGAGGGCTCCTGGACAGTGACGTCCAACTCGCTGTGGGAACGGAAGCAACCCTGAAGATCCAGGCCGGAATCAGGCCGATCAGCATGCAGGCAGTGGTTCGGTTCGTGCGACCGCGTCAAGCTGGGTTTGAGATGGTAGGCATGGGGCTCGACGATAGAGCGAAATTGCGCTCGCTGCTCGTCTCTATCGGTGCTAGTGAACCCCCTACGCAAGGCTAGATCCCTCTTAGAATCATACGGATGCAGCCACAGCCAGTTGCCTTGCTGACCACAAAACGAACACGGGTGCCGCGCCGCATTCGAGTGCCAGGTTCCACTTTTCCACAGATCGCTTCCAGTTGCTTGGAAAACGGCAGTGCAGTTATGGAAACAGCATAACTTTCTTCATAAATTGACTTGCAATATGGCCGCCTCAGCTATATGAGTAATAGCCTTAACTCAGACAATAGGTAACTAGGAGTGTAGTAATCCGGGGTGGGGATGGAAAAACCGACGCGCGTATTTATCCTTTCAGATAACCGGTTATTTAGAGAAGCGCTGACGCGCATTTTTTCCAAGAAAACTGATATCGAAACCCTACGCTCCCGAGATTTTGCCCCCGATGCCGCACAAGACGTAATGAACTCGGAGCCAGATGTGCTGGTACTCGATTCTGCACAATTTCTGTCCGCAGAAGGCGCACAGCTCATAAACCGTCCGAACGGGTGCCAAATCAAAGTCGTTATGGTCGCTATGAAGGAGGATGAAGCGCTGTTTCTCGAGGCGGTAAAGCAAGGTGTGTGCGGATATGTGCCCAAAGACGCCTCCGCCGTAGATGTCGTGAACGCAATCCGATCCGTGGCTCAGGGAGAAGCGGTGTGTCCGCCCAGGCTTTGCAAACACCTGTTCGAGTACGTGGCGCAACTCGCCAGCGATTCGCCAGTTTCGGAACCGGAGACAGCGGCCGGACTCACCCGCCGCGAGGGGCAGTTGATTCCGTTAATTGACCGTGGGCTGACGAATAAAGAGATCGCAGCGCAGCTTAACCTCTCGGAAAAGACAGTCAAGAACCACATTCATCGCATTCTTCGCAAGGTGGGGGCAGAAAACAGGTTTGGCCTAGCGGCGATATTCCGTTCTTCGACACGTTCTGCACGAACACCCTTATCTCAGCCACCATTGGGCCTCTCTTAGTCCTCTTATGGGCCTGTGTTGGGTCCTGACGGTAGACTTCAGCTAGCGATATAGGCCTTCGTTGGGACCGTTGCTCCTATACGCAACCTGCACCTCAATTCCTCCCCAATGGGGGCTTTTCAATTTTAGTCGTTGACCGAATACTTTCGTGCGCGCGGGGTGCACATGAAGAGTGTCCGAGTCTTGGTGGCAAACCGGCCCAGATTGATGAGGGAACTGATCCTGGCGACCGTTTCCGATCAGGAAGGAATTGAGATCGTAGGCGAGATACAGGACGAGAGGCAGATCGAATCGGCCGTAGCGGAGATGCTTCCCGATTTCCTGATCGTTGCGCTCGACGGGGACAATCGGCTCCCCGACCCGTGTATTACGGTGTTGCAAAAGCATCCCAGCCTCCGAGTCATTGCGATTTCTCCGGAACGTGGCAACACGATGTTCTATTGGACTTCGTTGAATATCCAGCACACGTCGATAGAAGCCTCCGAAAAAGGCGTCCTCAACGTGCTGCGCGGCCGGAGCCAGTTCGTCGGGAGTTGAGCATGAGTTGTTTGACTTGCAGTCGATTCGGGAGAACTCGTAAGTATGCCGCTGCTTGGTGGATTGCGGCAATCGGCGCACTTGCGTTTAGCGTCAGTGCTACTCATGCGCGGGCACAGCAGGCGGCGCAGATCCCGCCGTCGGATTTGGCGCGCCAGAATTTCGAGCGCGTAGCAGCAACTGCCAGCCAAATACAGGTAGTGCTACGGAAGGATCCCGGCTTAATGGTGGAGCTAAAGCGATGGGTCGCCAAGGACGCGACGGACCACGGCGAACTTGTCAGCGATTCGGATCTCACCGACGAGGCGATTTACGATCGACTTGAGAGTGATGTGCAATTCCGTTCCGTCGCTACTTTGCTGCTTCAGAAGTATGGGTACTTGCTCCCACAGGTTAATCCAGAGTCCCAGCAGGGCGAAGAAGAGAAGTTGCTACTTGCTGATCGCGCTAAGTGGGCCGCGCAAGATGAGGAAGAGCGATTGGCGGCGGACCGCCGAGTCACTCCAGCTGCGCAGCAGGCGCAGTTCTGTGATCCGCAACAAAATACGGATTGCATTCAGACGCAGAGAACCGTTTTGCCCGCGGGCGAGCAGCAACAGGAGATCGGCACGCCGGTCGTGCCTCAGACGAATGCCCCAGCGGGAGCCCCCGCTGCACCAATGCCGCAGCCTCGGAGTTTGCCGTTGCTCCAGAGGGCGGCATTGACCGAGCCTGGGTTGACGAATGGCACCGATGGAGAAAACTTCGACTCCGGGGAGCCGCTGCCATCTGTGTTCTCTGGCCTCGGACAGGCTGGGCCAGGAACGCTTGTTCCTTCGGCGATGGACGGAATGGCTGAAGACCCGACCTTACAACGAGGGCTTTCGAGTGGAGTTTCGGAAGCCGAGGGTGCAGCGACCGGAGCAGCAGCGCAAGGTGCCCTGTCGATATCGCCGCCGGATGGGAACGTCATGTCAAATGGCCTTTCTGCTTATGGCATGACTCGCAATTCCGGAGCCGAATCCTCTAACAATTACACAAGCGGCTATCTGGGGGAGAGTAACGCCGAGTTGCAACCCAATTCTTCCGCATACGCTGACTCTTATCGCTTGCGGGCGAATCCAAACCTGAGCCGGGTGATGCTGCGGCAGCCCGTGCCCTACGTGGACGTTCCTTCGCTCTATGATATGTATCTGCAAGCTCAGCCACAGCCTCCCAACCCTGAGCGGTTCGGCATGCAGGTGTTCGAGAACGGCTCACGCGACTCACAAATCATCCCGTTCGACTTGCCCGTCGGGCCGAATTACGTTGTCGGGCCCGGTGACAGCTTGGCTGTCGATTTGTGGGGCGGTGTTTCGCAGCGCCTGTTCCGCACGGTTGATCGAGAAGGCCGTCTGACCTTGCCGGAAGTCGGGCCAGTGCTCGTCGCCGGAAAGTCACTGGCTGAAGTGCAGGAATCGGTACAGAAAACGCTGAGGACGCAGTTTCGCGACGTCTCGGCAGACGTGTCGCTCGCACGCCTGCGAACGATCCGCGTCTATGTTGTAGGTGACGTGAGGCACCCGGGTGCTTACGATATCAGCTCTCTTTCGACACCCTTAAATGCGCTGTTCGCCGCCGGAGGACCGACCACTGATGGGTCGCTGCGCACTTTGGAGCATAAACGCGGCGACCAGGTCGTTCAGGACGTAGACGTTTACGATCTGCTGCTTCATGGGGTCCGATCTGGGATCGATCGCTTGGAAAATGGTGACACGGTGCTTGTTCCGTCGATCGGTCCCGAGGTGACCGTCGAGGGAATGGTTCGGCGGCCCGCGATCTACGAACTGCGCGACGAAAAATCACTTTCCGATGTGCTAACGCTTGCGGGCGGGCTGCTTCCCACCGCGACTCTTCGACATATCGAAGTGCAGCGGGTAATCGCCCACGATAAACGGACAATGCTGAGCTTCGACGTAGCAGCAGATGCGGATCCGGCAGCGATCCAAAAGCAACTCGACTCATTCAAGATACAGGACGGCGACAAGGTTCGCGTATTTCCGATCGCACCCTACAACCAAGACACATTGTATTTAGAAGGGCACGTCATCCGGCCGGGACGATATTCGTATCGCGCGGGCATGCGAGTTACCGACCTGATATCTTCCTATAAGGATTTGTTGCCCGAGCCGGCCACCCAATATGCCGAAATCATCCGGCTGAATCCGCCCGATTTTCGCCCGACCGTCGAGAGTTTCAACTTGGCGGATGCTCTCAGTCATCCAGGAAGCGCACCGGTATTAGAACCGCTCGACACAGTACAAATTTTCGGCAAGTACGACTTCGAGAATCCTCCGACGGTTTCAGTCGGCGGAGACGTGCGGGTTCCCGGGACCTATAGGACCTCGGGTCAATTGCACCTAAGCGACGCGATCCACATGGCAGGCGGTCTGGCGGCGGATGCGGAAACCCACGACGTGCAGGTGTTCCGTCACTTGCCAGATGGCGAACTCAAGATATTCAGCGTAAATCTCGGTGGGGCGCTGGCAGGAGACCCGAACGACAACATCGTCCTCGATTCACGTGACCGTATCCTCGTGCACCGCAATCCAGCGGACGTAGAACCCTCAACCGTGTATATCAAGGGAGAGGTCGTGCGACCCGGACGGTATCCACTGACCACAAACATGACGGTGGCGGATCTGATCCGCGCAGCAGGCGGCGCCAAGCAAAGCGCGGATATGAAGGACGCTGACCTGACCCGCTATAACTGGAACAACAGGTCGGTGATTACCGGACAGCATGAGGAAGTCGAACTGGCCAGCGCACTGACTGGCACGACGGATGCGAATGTTTCCCTGCGCAATGGTGATGTATTGACGATTCGCAAGCGCGCGGGCTGGGATGATTTGGGCGCGTCAATTTCGGTGCAGGGTGAAGTGATGCACCCGGGAACCTACGGCATCGAGCCCGGCGAAGCACTCAGTTCCATTTTGAAACGCGCAGGCGG
>Ga0335075_10004130_pt1 | contig 22770 bp, 19 predicted proteins | sample Lox_Sample_24_FD_206723 | JGI IMG/M metagenome (GOLD analysis project Ga0335075, IMG submission 206723) | Soil microbial communities from Loxahatchee National Wildlife Refuge, Florida, United States - Lox_Sample_2.4 | ecosystem: Environmental > Terrestrial > Soil > Wetlands | place: USA...
AACGTCGCGATGCTGCCCGAAGCCAATCCGTAGCGCGTCCGGGGCCCGTCGCCGGGCACGGCTCAGTCGGTACGGGTCAGTCGGTACGGGTCAGCCGGGTCACGATTCCCGCCATAGCTGGACCAGGTACCGCTCGAGCCCTTCCAGGGTCTTCTTCTCCTGCTGGAACTCGTCGCTTAGCGGGTTGCGCTGCCGGTCGAACAGGGCCGTGTAGCGGCGGGTCACGACGTCGCGATTGCTCGCGTAGACGCGCACCGAATAGTCGCCCACGCCCCCGCCGAGGCGGAGCCCGTGAACGGCGGTGCCCGCCTGGCCCATGCTGACGCTCATCTGCCCGCGCAGGTAGATGCTGCCCTTGGCTTCCTCGTCCCAGGCGTCGCCGCACGGCGGGGGAGCGCCGTCCCACTCCTCGAGGACCAGCCGCACGTTGATGTCCTCCTGCAGGCTCCCCACCCACAGTTGCTCACGGTTGGTGCTGATCAGCGCGCCGACCGGGGGCAGCGGGCCGCCAGGCGCGTCGGGGTCGACGGCCGGGTCGTGAATCCGGAACATCCTCCGTTCCGGTGTCACCGGGATAACCAGCTGCAGAAGCCTGCGGCTCATGGCTCCCCCCTCGGCACGTGGATACCTCGCATAACGGGCTGCTTATCTAGCAAATCTAGACTGGAGACACACTCCGTGAGGCCCGAACGCAATCTGAAATGCTAAACGTAGCCGCTTGACTACACTGTGCATAGGTGTACCGTCATATCTGATATGAACCTTGTGTCCGATATTGACCTGCCGGCGTTCGACTACACCGCGCCGGACTTCTCGGCCGACCGCTACCACCAGCAACTGGCCGAAACCGCAAAGCAGGGCTGGCTGGCCAAGTCGCCGCTCGCCTATATCGTGCTCGACCACGAGGCCGGCGAGTTCTTCCTGCGGTCACGGGCGACGGCCTTTCCCGGCCGGCAGATCGCGGAGTTCTTCGGCGTCACCGGCGGGCCGCTCGCCGACCATATCGACGCCAACATCCTGAACCTCACCGGCGAACGGCACCGGCGGATGCGGGCGCTGGTCGGCCCGGCGTTCACGCCGCGGAAAGCGGACCGCTGGCGTCCGGTGATGCGGGATTTCCTGGAACAGCTATGGACCGCGGCCACCAAGACACACCACGGATGCGACTTCGCGGCCGCCGTGGCCAGGCCGTACCCGTCGCTGACCATCGCGACCGTGCTCGGCGCGCCGCACCAGGACGCGGCGCGGCTGCAGGAGTGGTCAAGCTTGGTGCAGCGCCAGTTCGACATCCGGGCCCTGGGCACCAGCCGCGACGACATCGAGCGGGCGGTGATCGAGGTCCAGGATTACGTGACGGGGCTGCTGGGGTCCCGGCCGGCCGCGCCCGCTGACGACCTGATCAGCGAGCTGCTGGCGGCGCGAGACGACACGGACCGCCTGTCTGCCGCGGAGTGCGTGCAACTGGTGGTGAACCTTATGGCCGGGGGGATCGACACCACCTCGGCTCAGCTCGCGCACGCCATCCGGCTGTTCGCCGGGCATCCCGGCCAGTGGGCCCTGCTGGCCGGCGATCCGGGCCTGGCCCGGCGCGCCGTCGACGAGGTTCTGCGATTCGAGCCGGTCACGCCGTTCACCGCGCGGATCTGCCTGGAGCAGGTCGAGCACCGCGGCGTGATCTTCCCGGCCGGCACGATCGTGGCGGTCTGCTCGGAACGTGCCAACCGGGAGGGCGGCGCGGGCGAGGAGTTCGACATCACCGCGGCCCGCGACGCCAGGCTGCTCACGTTCGGCGCAGGGACGCACTACTGCCTGGGCGCCAACCTGGCCCGCGCGGAACTCGAGGAGGCCCTGGCGTACCTCGCTCCGCGCACACCGGGCCTCGCCCTCGACGGGCCGCCGCAGCTGGGCGGGGTCGAGGGAATCTACGGGATCGACAAACTCCCGATCATCTGGTCGGGCTCGACGGAGAGCCCGAACCACGGCCCCGGGCCGGACGTGACGTAAGTAGCCCGTGCTCGCCGTGGGCGAGTACGTCCCCAAGGGATATGTGCGATGCAGGCACCAGTACAGGGCACCCGCCGTAAGTCACTCAACGTGTCTGCTCGACTACCAGAACGGACATCCGTGCCCGTTCTGGGCCCGCAGCATGTCCCGCGGGCCAGACGAGCCGAACAAGCAGAACAAGCCGGACACACCGGGCACACCGGGCACACCGAACAGGGAGCCGCGGTTCGCGCTCGCCGCTCCATCATGCTCGCCGTCTGCTGCATGAGCCTGTTCATGGTCGGACTGGACAACACGATCGTGAACGTCGGGCTGCCGTCCATCGGCCGCGACCTGCATGCGGGCGTCTCGGGTCTGCAATGGACGGTTGCCGCCTACACGATCGTGCTGGCCGCCTTGTTGATGCTTTCCGGAGCGGTCGCGGACCGCATCGGCCGCCGGACGGTCTTCCAGATCGGCCTCTCGCTGTTCATCCTCGGCTCGTGGCTGTGCAGCCTGGCGCCCAGCCTGGGGTTGCTCATCGGTTTCCGCATCCTGCAGGGGATAGGCGGCTCGATGCTCAACCCGGCAGCGCTTGGCATCATCACCAACACGTTCACCGGACCGGCCGAGCGGGCTCGCGCGATCGGGGTGTGGGACGGAGTGTTCGGCCTGTCCATGGCGCTGGGACCGGTCCTGGGCGGCGCGCTGGTCGGAGCGGTCGGCTGGCGCGGGATCTTCTGGGTCAACATCCCGGTGGGGCTGGCCGCGATCTCCCTCACCGCGCTGTTCGTGCCTGACTCCAGGGCACCGCGAGCGCGCAGGCCTGATCCGGTGGGGCAGGGACTCATCATCGTCATGCTCGGCTCGCTCGCCTTCGCCATCATCGAGGGTCCGACCTACGGCTGGCGCTCACCGGAGATCTTCGGCTTCTTCGCGCTGTTCGTGGCCGCGCTGGCGGCGCTGCTTGCCTACGAGCCGCGCCGCCAGGAGCCGATGCTCGACTTCAGGTTCTTCCGCAGCGTGCCGTTCACGGGCGCCAACCTCACCGCGGTCTGCGCGATCGCCGCGATGGCCGGGTTCCTCTTCCTGTCCACCCTGTACCTCCAGGATGTGCGGGGGCTGTCGGCCCTTCAGGCCGGCCTGTCCATCCTGCCGATGCCGGTGGTAATGGCCCTGTGCGCGCCGATGGCCGGCCGCATGGTGGCCCGGCGGGGCCCGCGGATCCCCCTGGTCATCGCGGGCGCGGCGCTCACCTTGAGCAGCGCGGCGCTGTCCCGGCTGACCGGCACCACGGACCACGCGTACCTGATCATTACCTACGGTCTGTTCGGGATCGGGGCCGGCATGGTGAGTTCGCCGATCACCAACGGGGTCATGTCAGGGGTTCCGAAGACCCAGGCCGGCCTGGCCTCGGGCCTGAATTCCTCAAGCCGCCAGCTGGGACAGTCGCTGGGCGTGGCCATCGTCGGCTCGGTCCTGGCGGCGAGCATGCGCGGGTCGATGCGGACAGGCTTCGTACAGGCCAGCCACGCGGGCTGGTGGATCCTCGCGGGCTGCGGGTACGTGGTGCTCCTGCTCGGCCTGCTGTGCAACACCGCGTGGGCCAGGGCCACCGCATCGCGCGTGACGAACATCTCAGCCTGAGTTCCGCGGCTGCCGGAAATAGCCACGGGAAGAGGTTAGTTAGTTGCCGTGAGGCAACTGTCTAATCCGCCGCGCCGATCCGGGTGATACCACGTGCCAGAGCTCAGCAGCCGCCGCCGCATGCTGATTCTCGTCATCTGCTGCTTCAGCCTGTTCATCGTCGGCCTGGACAGCACGATCGTCAACGTCGCGCTGCCGTCCATAGGCCGCGACCTGCACGCGGGCGTCTCCGGGCTCCAGTGGACCATCGACGGGTACACGCTGGTGCTGGCCAGCCTGCTGATGCTGTCCGGCGCGACCGCCGACCGGGTAGGCCGCAGGCGCACCTTCCAGGTCGGCCTCGCGCTGTTCACGGTGGGCTCCGGGCTGTGCAGCCTGGCACCCGGTCTTGGCTGGCTGGTCGCCTTCCGCATGCTGCAGGCCGTCGGCGGGTCCATGCTCAACCCGGTCGCCATGTCCATCATCACCAACACGTTCACCGACCGGGCCGAACGGGCCAGGGCTCTCGGGGCCTGGGGCGCCACCTTCGCGCTGTCGGTGGCGCTCGGCCCGGTGATCGGCGGCGCCCTGGTCGAGTCCGTCGGCTGGCGTGGCGTGTTCTGGGTCAACATCCCGGTGGGCCTGGCCGCGATCGCGCTGACCGCGCGGTTCGTGCCGGAGTCGAAAGCTCCCAGGGCGCGCAGGCCAGACGCGGTGGGGCAGGGACTGCTTATCGTGACGCTCGGCTCGCTGACCTACGCGATCATCGAGTGCCCCGCGGACGGCTGGCACTCAGCCGAGATCTTGTCGCTGTTCGCCGTGGCGGTCGCGGCCCTCGCGTTCTTCGTCCGCTACGAGGCGCGGCGCACCGAACCGGTGCTCGATCCGAGGTTCTTCCGCAGCGTGCCGTTCACGGGGGCGGTGCTGACGGCCATCAGCGCCTTCGCCTCGCTCGGCGGGTTCCTGTTCCTTGCCACCTTGTACCTTCAGGACGTGCGGGACATGTCCGCCCTGGACGCAGGCCTGCACATGGTGCCGATGGCGGTGGCGATGGCGATCGGCGCCGTGGCGTCCAGCCGCGTGCTCGCCCGCAGCGGCGGCCGGCTGCCGACGGTGGCAGCGGGCGCGGCCATGGCCGTCGGGAGCGTGCTGCTGGCCGGGATCACCACGTCGTGGACGGCGCTGCACATCATCGTCGCGTTCGCCGTCTTCGGCATTGGCGCGGGCGCGGTCAACGCGCCGATCACCCAGGCGGCGGTGTCGGGCATGCCGTTCGCGCAGGCAGGAGTGGCATCGGGGATAGCCTCCACCAGCCGGCAGGTCGGCACCTCACTCGGCGTGGCGATTACCGGCTCGATCCTGGCCGCGAACCTGCACGGCCCGCTGCGGGCCGGGTTCGTGGCTGCCAGCCACGCCGACTGGCTGCTGCTGACCGCTTGCGGCGCCGCCATCTTTGTGCTCGGCCTGGTCACCACCAGCCGGTGGGCTCAGCGGACCGCCGCGCGCACCTCGGCGGCACTCCAGAACGAGAACGCCGAACCGCTACCGGCAGCCGCAGGCACCCCCGCAGCACCCGCCCGCTGACGGCCCGGGACCGCGGTCACGCGACGAAGCTAGACCCGCCACGGCTACCGTGGACAGGAGCTTGACCGTGTCGTCATGGCCCTGCGGGCAGGTACACGGCGCCGACGACTCGGCCATCGGGCGGTTGAGCTCAAACGTATCGCCGCAGGCACGGCACCGGTACTCATAGCGTGGCACAGCGACTATCCTACTCGGCGCCCGCTCGAGGAGCACCGGGCTCGGCGCCCGCCACTGGCTCGGAGTCACCGTTCGGCGAGGTGATGGACGGCCCGTTCGGCCCAATAGGAGGCCGAGCCGGCGCGGTCGGGACAGTGACCGCAGGACCCGCGGTGATCTCCTCGTAGTAGAACTGCTTGCCGCGCAGCGCGGACACCAGCGCGCCGATGACCGACATGATCGCGGCGGCGGTGAACACGATGACCAGGCCGTGGTGGAACGGCGCGGAGATCAGGTGCGGGAAGAACTCCCGGCCGGTGAGCACCGCGGCGTTGTGCGCGGGCAGTTTCGACAGCACGCCGGACGGCGCCAGCAGGTTCCGCACCGGGTTGTAGCCGAGCAGCGCGGCGAACATCGTGCTGACCGGAGGCAGGTGGCTGACCTGCGTGGCGATCGAGGCCGGCACGCCCTGGGCGGTCAGCCCCGCGGTGAGGGTCTTGGGCAGGGTCGAGGCCAGCCCGGCTATCATCAGCGAGAAGAAGATGCCGATCGACAGGGCCATGCCGGAGTTCTGGAACGTGGAGCGCATGCCCGACGCCGAGCCGCGGTGCAGGGCCGGCACGGCGCTCATGATCGCGGAGGTGTTCGGCGAGGCGAACAGGCCAGAGCCGACCCCGTTGCCGAAGATCAGCAGCGCGAACAGCCAGAACGGGAAGTCGACGGGGAGCAGCATGAGCCCGGTGAAGCAGCACGCGGCCAGCAGCAGCCCGGCCGTGGCGAACGGCCGCTGGCCGTAGCGGTCAGACAGGGTGCCCGAGATCGGCCCGGCGATCAGGAAGCCCGCCGTGAGCGGAAGCATGTAGATCCCGGCCCACAGCGGGGTGACCGCGAAGTCGTAGCCGTGCAGCGGCAGCCAGATGCCGGCCAGCCAGATGACCAGCATGAACTGAAGCCCGCCGCGTGCGATCGAGCCGAGCAGGCTGGCCAGGTTCCCCAGGGCGAACGCCCTGATCCTGAACAGTCCCATCCGGAACATGGGCTCGGCGATCTTGGTCTCGACGAAGCAGAACGCGATCAGCATGGCGGCGCCGCCGATCAGCCCGCCCATGATCCACGGGTTGGTCCACCCGGTCGAGTGCCCGCCGTAGGGCCTGATTCCGTTGGTGATGGCGATAAGCAGTGCGCTGAGACCGGCCGCGAACATGATGTTGCCGACCCAGTCGACCCTGGCCCGCCTGGTGGCGGCGATCTCGCGCAGGCTCTTATAGGCCCAGATCGTGCCGAACAGTCCGATCGGCACGTTCACCCAGAACACCAGGCGCCAGTTCCACGCGGCCAGCGCCCCGCCCAGCAGCAGCCCGACGAACTGCCCGGATATCCCCGCGATCTGGTTGATGCCAAGCGCCATGCCGCGCTTGTTGGCCGGGAACGCATCGGTCAAGATCGCGGCCGAGTTGGCCATCAGCATCGCGCCGCCGAACGCCTGCACGAACCGCCACCCGATCAGCCACATGGCCCCGTGGGTGCCCGTCAGCGGGTCGACGGACAGCGCGATCGAGGCCAGGGTGAAGACGACGAAGCCCAGGTTGTAGATCTTCACCCGGCCGAACATGTCGCCCAGCCGGCCCAGAGTCACCACGAGCACCGACTGCACCAGCAGGTAGCCGAGGATCATCCACAGCAGGTAGGTCACGTTGCCTGGCGTGAGCGGGTTCAGGTGGATGCCGCGGAAGATGGCTGGCATCGCCACGATCACGATCGACGCGTCGATCGTCGCCATCGTCATGCTGAGCGTCGTGTTGGACAGCGCGATCCACCGGTACTTGTCCGACCCGCCGTCCGGCCCCGCGCCATTAGGCCCCCCGCCATTCGGCACGGAGCCGCCCGATGTCCCGTTTACATGACCCAAATCAACGCTTCGCCGCACGTTAACCCAGTCTACAACGAGACACTTGCTTAATGGCAACTAGTTATCTCCGCGGGTCTTGGCTGCTTGAGGCGGCGGGCTTCTCATCGTCGCCGGAGTCCGGGGAGGCGGGGGTGCGCTCGAAGATGTAGTACACGGCGACCAGCCCGATGATCACGAACGCGGCGATCGGGCTGAACGCCGCCACGACGGTGGCGACCAGGTAGACGACCCCGCCGCTGACGAAATTGATCCGGGCCCGCCAGCGCTGTCGCGGTGGCACCGGGTGGTAGACATGCTCGCCGTGCAGAGTCCACTCGAAGATCGCGGAGAAGCCCACCGACATGCCGAGGAACACCGCGCCGTACAGCACCATCGCCAGCTTGCGCGATCCCGGGTCGCCGGCGGCCAGGTAGTCCGACACGGTCGCGGTGCCGAACGGGATCAGCACCACGAACAGCAGCAGCACCAAGTTCAAGAACAGCAGCGTCCGGTCGACGATCTTCACGGTCCTGACAAGCGCGTGATGGTTAACCCAGATGATGCCGATCGTGAGGAAGCTGACCAGGTAGGCCAGGAACGCGGGCCAGCGCATGTGAAGCTGATCGAGCAGGTCGATATGCCCGGGCCCGGCCACGGTGAGGTTCAGCGCGAGCAGGGTGATTGCGACCGCGAACACGCCGTCGCTGAACGCCTCAAGCCTGGACCGGTCCACGCCCGCTTAACCCGGACTTAGTCAGCCCGCGGCGGGGGCGTTGTTGACCTTGGCTAGGATCTGGTCGACGCAGTCCTGGATGTGGGCCTGCCGGCCCGGCATGTCATGGCTGGCGAAGTTGTTCAGGATCGACAGCACCTGGTCCTGGCCGTTCAGGATGTCGAGTTGCTGCTTGGCCATCTCGTGCAGCGCGATGAGGGTCTCGTGGTCGGCGATGGCGCGGCGGTCGCTGGCGGCCTGGGCCCGGTTCGCGCTGACCTGCAGCGAGATCATGATCGACAGCTGCGGCAGGTTGAGGATGGTGAGCAGCAGCGGCCACGGCGTCTTGTCGAACCCGACGATGTTGCCGAGGAACAGCCAGGCCACGATGCCGATCGTGATGAAGATGAACACGTACATCGAGCCGCAGAACTTGTTGACGCCATCCGCGATCTTGTCGAGGATGCTGGTCCCGCGCACGTGCTCGGACAAGACGAGCTTGGGCTTGTGGAGTTCCGGGCATTCCCTGATCTTCAGGGCCCGCTCGTGGAGGTGCTTGGTCGCGTCCTCGATGGCCCGCAGCGCGGCCCCGTCCGTGTGCGGGCGGGCGATTTGCGGCGACTCGGGGGCCAGGGCCTGCGGTGGTGCGACTGTGTCCGTCATCGGTATCCTCTACGTAGGGGGATTGGCACAAGGTAGCGCGATTTCACCCCGCCCGGCGCGCACGCCGCTCTCCCTCCTGCGGCAGGCTTCTATTTTTGTGCCGAACGGGCCACCGTTTTACCTGCGAGGAATTGTGTCTCGCTTGCGTGGGTAGGTGCTGGAGGTGCATTCTGTCGGCCATGACCCGCGACGATAGCGGTCCTCAGGCGTCTGCCCCGCAGGGCGGGACCAGCAGGCGGGGGTTTCTCGGCCTGGCCGGAGCGGCCTTGGCCGCAGCGTCCGCGTGCAGCAGTGACGTGTCGCAGTCGGCCGCGCGGACGACCGCGGGGACCGGCACGCGCCGCCGGGTGGTGGCGGAGAACTCGCTGCCAGGCGATCCGCACTGGGAAATCCGCAACCTCGGCGCGTCGGACGCGATCATGGGGTACACGGGCAAGACCAGCGTGGTGACCGGGGAATCGTTCCCGCTTTTCGTGTCGACCACCTCGTCGGGGTTCAAGGTGCGCGCGTTCCGGATCGGGTGGTACCACGGGGACGGCGCCCGGCAGGTGTGGGAGTCATCTTCGCTGCGCGGTCACCAGCAGAACGGGCCCGGCTTTACCGAGTCGACCAACACGGTGCATACCGACTGGGACCCAGTGATCGAGGTGCCGACCGACGACTGGCCCGCGGGCGCGTACGTGCTCAGGCTGGACGCCGACTCCGGGGCTCAGCGGTACGTACCGGTGTGGGTCCGCTCGGCCAGCACCGCGGGCAAGGTCGTGCTCAAGGCGGCCATCGGGACCTGGCAGGCCTACAACACCTGGGGCGGCTACGACCTGTACATCGGGGGGCCGGGCCAGGCCTATGCGGACCGGTCGCTTGCGGTCAGCCTGAACCGGCCGTACGACCTGAACGGCGCGGACATGTTCCTCACCTACGAGCGCAACATGGTCGTGCTGGCCGAGGCGCTTGGCCTGTCCCCGGCCTACGTGACCGGCACGGACATCGCGTCCAACCCGCGCCTGCTGGACGGGGCCAGCGCGCTGATCTCAGGCGGGCACGACGAGTACTGGACGCCGGCCGAGCGCGCGCACGTGACCGCGGCCAGGAACGCCGGCGTCAACCTGGCCTTCCTCGGGGCCAACGCGATGTTCCGGCGGACCAGGCTGGACGACGGCGACCGGCTGGTCATCTGCTACAAGACCAGCTACACCGAGGACCCGATGTACGGGGTGGACAACGCGTTGGTCACCAGCGACTGGCGCGAGCCGCCTGATCCCGACCCTGAGTCCTCGCTGATCGGCACGATCTACGAGGGCTACCCGGCCGTCGCGCCGTTCAAGGTGGTATCCCCGGAAAGCTGGCTGTTCGCCGGGACCGGGGTGGCCAAGGGGGCCACCTTCGACAACCTGGTCGGCATCGAGTACGACCGGGTCAACCCCGCCTATCCGGTGGAGCGGCCGATCCAGGTGCTGTCCCACTCGCCGCTTGTCTGCAACGGCGCGTCCAGCTTCGCCGACTCGGCCTACTACACCCATTCCGGCGGGGCCGGAGTATTCAATTCGGGCACCATGCGCTGGGTCGGGTCCATCTACGGAGACCGCCCGCACGGCATCGGCGGCCACACGCCCGCCTTCACCAAGCAGGTGACCACCAACCTGCTCCGCGCGTTCGCCGACGGCCCCGCCGCGCATAAGTACCCGGCGCACGACAACCTGGACGCCATGCACGAGTACGTCGGCGACCCGGTGGGCAACCCGGCCAACCTGCAGTAGCCCCGCCCACTCATCACGTTCCCTCTCGGGCGTGCTACGTGGTGAGGTTGGCGTCGAGAAACCTCTCCTTTAAGGTGCCCAGGTCGTCGGCCAGGTGCGCCAGGACCCGCTCGCCCTCGGCCGCGGACGCGCCACAGGGATCCCACCGGCACCTGCCGTTCACGGCTCATTTACTTGACAAGCCATCTAGGTATGTAGCTATAGTGCTAGGCACCTAGATAAAGTGAGGATCACGGTGATCGAGTTCCATCTGGATGGCCGGTCCGGCGTCGCGCCGTATATGCAGCTGATCCATCAGGTCCGGCAGGCACTGCGGCTGGGCCTGCTGCGCGAGGGCGACCAGCTGCCGAAGGTCAAGGACGTGGCGGCCGGTCTGGCCATCAACCCGAACACGGTACTCAAGGCCTACCGCGAGCTGGAATACGAGAGGCTGGCGGCGGCCCGGCCTGGGGTCGGGACGTTCGTGACCGCAACCCTGGGCGGCGCGTCGCTGGCCGCGCACGGGCCGCTGCGCCGCGAACTCCAGGGATGGCTGGCCAAGGCGCGCCGGGCCGGGCTTGACGACGAATCCATCGAGGCGCTGTTCCTGAGCACTTTTCGGTCCGCCGCTGAGGAGGACATAGCTTGACCGCCGTCATTGAAACCGAGGGGCTTGGCAAGCGGTACCGGCGGCTTTGGGCGCTGTCGGACTGCACGCTGTCCATCCCGGCCGGGCACGTCGTGGGCCTGGTCGGCCCGAACGGGGCCGGGAAGACCACCCTGCTGAACCTGGCCGTCGGGCTGCTGGCCCCGACCACGGGCACAATCGAGGTGCTCGCCGGCCCGCCCCGGGCGCGCCCGGCGCAGCTGGCCAGGATCGGGTTCCTGGCCCAGGACGCGCCGCTGTACGCGGGGCTGACGGTGGCCGAGCACCTGAAGCTCGGTGCACGCCTCAATCCGGGCTGGGACGCGGAATATGCCCGCCGCAGGATCGACTGGCTGGGCCTCGATCCTGGCCAGAAGGCCGGTACGCTGTCCGGCGGGCAGCGCGCCCAGGTCGCGCTGACGCTCGCCATCGGCAAGCGGCCCGAGCTGCTGATCCTGGACGAGCCGGTGGCCAGCCTTGACCCGCTGGCCCGGCGGGAGTTCCTCGAGGACCTGATGGAGGCCATTGCCGAACGCGAGTTCTCTGTGGTGCTTTCCTCGCATCTGATAGCGGACCTGGAGCGGGTCTGCGACTACCTGATCGTGCTCGTCGACTCGCGGGTGCGGCTCGCCGGGCCGGTCGATGAGCTGCTGGCCACCCACCACCTACTTACGGGCCCGCGCCGGGACCCCGCCACGCTGCCCGCCGGGCAACGGGTCATCTCGGCCAGCCACACTGACCGGCAGACCACGCTCCTGGTGCGTACCAGTGAGGCGGTGCTCGACCCGGCGTGGACAGTCTCGGAAGTTGGCCTGGAGGACATGGTCCTTGCCTATATGCGGGAGGCGGCCGGCGGCGGCAGGCGCCGCGCTCCCGGTTACCACCTGGAGGTGCAGCAATGATCTGGCTCACCTGGCGGCAGTTCCGCCCGCAGGCCGTCACCGCGATCGCGGCTCTGGCGGCGTTCGCGATCCTGCTCGGGGCCACCGGGCCCCACCTGGCCAGCATGTACGCCGCGAGCAGGGTCGCCGGATGCCAAGGCAACTGCGACCATCTGGCCCGCAACTTCCTCGCCGCGGTGAGGGGAATCTACCCGGTGGTATTCACGCTCGGCCTCGCCGTGATCATTCTCGCGCCCGCGGTCATCGGCGTGTTCTGGGGCGCTCCGCTGATCACCCGCGAGTTCGAGACCGGCACGTTCCGGACGGCCTGGACCCAAACCATCACGCGCGCCCGTTGGCTGGCCACCAAGCTCATCCTGCCCGGGCTGGCCGCCATCGCCGTCACCGAGGGACTCAGCCTCATGTATGGCTGGTGGGCGGCGCCGATCGGCCAGGCGGCCCGCGTTACCGGCGGTGTTAACTTCCCGCTCGGCATGGGCCCGTTCGGTCTGCCGGCCTTCGACACCCACGGCGTCGTCCCGATCGGGTACGCCGCCTTCGGTTTCGCCCTCGGCGTCACCGCCGGGGTCCTGATCCGGCGTACCGTCCCCGCCATGGCCGTCACGCTGGCCATTTTCGCCGCCGTCCAGCTGGCCATGCCGCTGGCGATACGCCCGCGCCTGTTCCCGCCCGTGCACGCGACGCAGTCGCTCGCGGCGAACTTCAGCGGGATTCAGAACCAGGGCCCAGGCGGGCATTTCGCGTTTACCCTCGACTACCTCGACGGCGCTCCAGGCGCGTGGATCTTGTCGAGCGGTGCGGTCAACGCCGCCGGGCAGCCGGTCAGCGTCATGCCGACCGACTGCGTGCACGTCGCCCAGACCACAGGTGATCCCACGCAGTGCCTGGCCAGCCACGGTATCAGCATCGCCGTCACCTACCAGCCCACCAGCCGCTACTGGCCCATGCAGTGGACCGAGACGGGGATCTACCTCGCCCTGGCTCTGGCCCTGGCCGGGTTCTGCCTCTGGCGCCTGGGCGGCCGCCGCCTGTCCTGACCCGACCGCCGCGGGTCAGGGGGCACCGATGGTAAAGGCGGCGCCGAGCTGGCGCATCGCGGCGTCGAGCAGTGCGCCGAGATCGGCGTCCTCGTCGTCAAGCCACTGCTCGTAGGCCGCGATGGCGACGCCGAGGACGGCGTGGCCAATGGCCTGCGGTGCGAGCGCGTCCGGCCGCTGGCCCGTGCGCTCGGCCACGAATCCGGCCACCACGTCCCGCCACGCCGCGAACCGCAGGGTGGAATGAGCAAGCAGGGCCGGGACCCGCAGGATGAGCTCCATCCGGCGCCGGTGCAGCGGGATCTGGGCGGGCTCGACCCGGTTGAAGTCGACCAGCGCCACCCGGATCGCGTCCATCAGCTGCACGTCGCGTGGGCAGGCCTTGAGGCGGCCCCGCATGCGCTCGAGCTCCAGGTCGAACATGCCCCACGGCACGTCGTTCTTGGACGGGAAGTACCGGAAGAACGTCCTGCGTCCGATGCCGGCCGCCGCGGCGATGTCCTCGACCGTGGTCTGCTCGAACCCGTGCGCGGCGAACAGCTCGAAGGCGACGTGCTCGAGTTCGGCCTGGGAGGTCACCCGCCGGCGCCCGGGCTGCCCGCTCCCGTCCGGCTGGTCACGCGGGGGAGCGCCCAGTGCCGTCGCCGCTGGCATCGCCTGTCACCGCCCAATGATCGCGACCCGCCGTCCGCCACAATCCTACGTCGAGTAACGGCCCGGCGACATGGCGTCCGGCAACCTGGCTCCTTGATCTGTGGCACTCGGTGCCGTTACGCTGATGCCGTTACGCTGGCACTCAGTGCCACAAGACTGGAGGTATCCATGGCTGTAAAGCTGACGGTTCCGGCCGCCACGGCAGTGCACCAGGAGGCGGGGCACGACGAGGCCGAGCCGCTCGCCACCGAGGAGCTTCTGGTCGAGGAGGTCTCGATCGACGGCATGTGCGGCGTCTACTGAGCTAGCGCCGTGTCCTTCGATCTCGACCGCCCCTGGCGTCTCGACGATCGGGCGGCGATCCGCCCCGAATCGTTCGGCGCCATGTTGTATCACTTCGGCACCCGTAATCTCTCTTTCCTCAAGAGCACTACCCTCCTCGCTGTCCTCGAAGCTCTCGCCGACCACGCGAGCGCGCGCGCCGCCTGCTCCTCTGTCGGTGTGCCAGCGCCCGAGCTGCCTGCCTACCAGCGTGCGCTATCCGCTCTGGCTAGCTCGAACATGATCGTCCCCGGCGGCGTGGATGCGCAGCGGTGTACGGCTGAGCCGACCGGGAGTCCTCCGGATACGGGCCGGGCCGGTACCCGCCTTACCGACATGTTCGAACTGGGCCTGACCTCGCCGATCTGCCTGACCTGGGAGCTCACCTACGCGTGCAACCTGGCATGCGTGCATTGCCTGTCGAGTTCGGGTCGCAGGGACCCGCGCGAGCTGACCACCGCCGAATGCCGGGCCGTCATCGACACGCTGCAGCGGATGCGGGTCTTCTACGTCAACATCGGCGGCGGCGAGCCGACGGTGCGGCCCGACTTCTGGGAGCTGGTGGACTACGCCACGGCCCACCAGGTCGGCGTGAAGTTCTCCACCAACGGGATCAAGCTCGACGCGGCGGCCGCGCGCAGGCTGGCCGCCAGCGACTACATCGACGTGCAGATCTCGCTGGACGGGGCCACGGCCGAGGTAAACGACGCGGTACGGGGCGCCGGGTCCTACGCGACGGCCACCCGGGCCATGGCCAACCTCGCCGCCGCCGGGTTCCGTGGCTTCAAGCTCTCCGTCGTCGTCACCAGGCACAACGTCTCCCAGCTTGATGAGTTCAAGGAGATTGCCGACGGGTACGGGGCGCAGCTCCGGTTGACCAGGCTGCGCCCGTCCGGGCGCGGCGCCGACGTGTGGCCCGAGCTGCACCCGACCGGCGCGCAGCAGCGTCAGCTTTACGACTGGCTCGCCGCCCGTGGCGAGCAGGTGCTCACCGGTGACTCGTTCTTCCACCTGTCGCCGTACGGCAAGCCGTTGCCCGGGCTGAACATGTGCGGGGCCGGCCGCGTGGTCTGCCTCATCGACCCGGTGGGTGACGTGTACGCCTGCCCGTTCGCCATCCATGAGAACTTCCTGGCCGGCAACGTCCGGCATCCCGGAGGTTTCGAGACGGTGTGGCGGGAGTCCCCGCTGTTCGCCGATCTGCGCCAGCCGCAGACCGGGGGAGCGTGCCGTTCGTGCGGCTCATTCGACTCATGCCGCGGCGGCTGCATGGCGGCCAAGTTCTTCACCGGCCTGCCGCTGGACGGGCCGGATCCGGAATGCGTGCAGGGCCACGGCGAGGCCGCCCTGGCCGCGATCACGCCCGGCGGCCAGGCGGCACCGCCCCGCCCGGCGGCCGACCATTCGCATCGCGCGGTGCCGGTGACGATCGGCCGCCGCCCGCCCCAGCGTGCCTGCGACGAGAGCCCGCTGGCCGGGTCCGCGACGGGGGTTTAGCGGTCCGCTAGCCGTCGAGTTCGGCGAAGGAGATCGTGACCGGGTACGGGTCTTCCAGGGCTAGTTCCTCTTGATGCGTGTGTACGAGGCGATAGGTCCTGCTCGCCCAGTCGAGACGGTATTCCTGGATCATTTTCACGTAGAGCTCGGCATCAAGGAACACGACAAGGTAAACGGGAATGCCCTCGTAGGCATACTCGGCCAGCTTGTCGACGGTGTCCGTGTAGCCGGATCCGGGCGGGACAATCTCCACCGCCAAGACGACATCCGGCGCCGAAAGCTTCGCACCTCGCTCGATGCACCTATACACAGAGACGTCCGGCCGCCGGAACGAAAGCTTGCCGTCGCTGCGTTTCCGCGCGTCATATTGCTCCTCGGTCAGTGTGAGTGACTCCGGGTCGGTCGTCGAAGCCGGCAACGTCGTCATGCTGCACATCCTAAAGTGGCGCCACCGCAGGCTAACCTGTTGTGCGGTCGTAATACTCTTTCGTGGTGGGACCGCAGGACGAGATCGCTCCCGCCGGGCTTTGCCTGCGCCCGGATCCGGGCTCGCGCCTGCTTGCGCGCGGAAAGATGCTGGTCGGCGGTTCCCCGGTTCGCGTGTTGCGGCTCACGCCACCCGGCGCCCGTCAGGTGGCGGCCTGGTGGTCCGGGATGCCGGTATCGGACAACCCCAAGGCCCGCGCGCTGGCCCGTCGTCTGCTCGACACCGGCATCGCGCATCCCCGGCCGGGCGGGAGCGACTGGGTCAGCACCTTTAGCCCTGAAGACGTCACCGTGGTGATCCCGGTCCGCGACCGGCAAGCCGAGCTTGCCCGCTGCCTGGCCGGGCTGGCGCAGGCGCGGCGGGTGATCGTAGTCGACGACTGTTCCACCGATCCGGCCGCGATCGCGCGGGTGGCATCCAGTGCGGGAGCGCGCGTCCTGCGCCGTGCGGTGAACGGCGGGCCCGGGGCGGCCAGGAACACCGGCCTGGCGGCGGCGGACACACCGCTGGTCGCATTCCTCGATTCGGACTGCGTTCCCGGCCCCGGCTGGCTCGACGCGCTGCTGCCGCACTTCGCTGACCCGGCGGTGGGCGCGGTCGCGCCGCGTATCGTCCCGAATGAGCCAGGGCGCACGTGGCTGGCGCGGTACGAGGGAGCAAGCTCCACCCTGGACATGGGCGCGCGTCCGAGCATTGTCCGGCCCCGGTCGCGCGTCCCCTACGTGCCTGGCGCGGCCCTGGTGGTGCGGCGGGCCGCGGCCGGGGCCGGTTTCGCCGAGACCATGCGGGTCGGCGAGGACGTCGACTTCGTCTGGCGGCTGGCCGCCGCCGGCTGGCGGGTGCGTTACGAGCCGGCCGCGACCATGCGACATCAGCACCGGGTTCGCATGCGCGCCTGGTTCGCCCGCCGGAAGGACTACGGAACCTCGGCCGCGATCCTGGAACTGCGCCACCCGGGCACGGTGCGCCCGCTTTATATATCCGCCTGGACCGGCCTGGCCCTGCTTGCCGCCGCAGCCGGCCGCCCGGACGTCGGCGCGGCCTGCGCTGGCGCGAGCGTCGCTTTGCTCGCCCGCCGGCTTGCCCGGATCACCGGCGAGGAATGGCCCTGGCCGTCGGCCCAGAATGCCTGGCGGCTGGCCGGCCGGCTGGCCGGGGGCGGCACGCTCGCGGCGGGCAGGCCGCTGGGCAGCGCCATCTCTCGTACCTGGTGGCCGGTCGCGCTACCGATGGCGGTCGTGGCGCGTCGTTTGCGCCTTCCCCTGGCCGCACTGGTCCTCATCCCGCCGCTCCTCGACTGGCTGGACCGGCGCCCGCCGCTGGACCCGGCGCGCTACGTCGCCGCGCGGCTGCTCGACGATGTGGCCTACAGCCTGGGCGTCTGGGAGGGCTGCGCGCGTCACCGGACCATCCGCCCGCTGCTGCCAGCGGTCACCGGGCTTCACCCGGGCGCAGGGTCACTTGGACAGAAGGGTCACTTGGACAGCAGGGTCACTTGGACAGGCCGCGGGCGAACTCGGCAGGGACGATGACGTCGTCGGGGGACAAGTCGTGAACGGAGGGTCGGCCGAGCGCGAGCAGCGTGGAGTCGATGCCGCCGCGCAGCACGTCGAAAACGTTCTGCACGCCAGCCGAGCCGCCCGCGGCCAAACCCCACAGGTAGGCACGGCCGATCATGACCGCCCTGGCGCCGAGCGCCAGCGCCTTGACCACGTCACTGCCGCGCCGGATCCCGCCGTCGAGCAGGATCTCGAGCTGGGTGCCGACGGCATCGGCCACGGCAGGCAGCGCCCGGATGGAGGCCGGGGTGCCGTCCAGGTTGTTGCCGCCGTGATTGGACACCGAGATGGCGCTGGCGCCGATGTCTACGCAACGGCGGGCCTCGTCGGTCCGCATCACGCCCTTGACCATAAACGGGCCGTCCCACTGTTCGCGCAGCCAGGCCAGGTCGGCCCAGCTGGGCGGCGGTGTCTGCATCCACTCGCCGTACACGCCGAAGAACGTGGGCGCTGCCTCGCCAGGAGCGGCCATGTTGGGCACGGTCAGATCGGGCAGGCCCCCGCCCCGCAGCCACTGCAGCACGTAGCCGGGCCTGGTCAGGCCCTCCGGCGCCAGGCGCACGATGGTCCGCAGGTCCATCTTCTCCGGGATCGCCGGGCTGCCCCAGTCCCGGCCGTTGGAGAACGACCAGTCCAAGGTGACGATCAGCGCCTTGGCGCCAGCCCGGCGGGCACGGTCGATCCGCTGCAGCATGGTGTCCTTGCCGCCCGACCAGTAGACCTGGAAGAAGAGTTTCGGGTTCACCGCCGCCACGTCCTCCATCGGCATACTCGCGAAGGAGCTCAGGCCCATCGCCGTGCCCGCCTCAGCCGCCCCGCGCGCGACCCCGACTTCGCCCTCGGGATGCACGGCTTGCACCCCGGTCGGCGAGGCGATCACCGGCAGCGAGATCTCCTGCCCCAGGACCGACGTGGACAGCTGCCGGGTCGCGGGCAGGTCGCCGATGTGTGGCGGGGTAAATCGCAGCTCGCTGAACGCGGCCACGTTGTCCCGCAGCGTCAGACCCTTCTCCGCGCCTGCCACCAGCGACAGGTACACCGACCTGGGCAGGTGCCGCCGAGCTCGCCTGCGGGCCTCCTCGACCGTCTCGAACCATTCGCGTGTACTCGCCATCGGTCCCCCCTCGCCAGGCCAAACAGCCTCAACGTCGCTATTTTGGCACTCGGTGCTGTAACTATCCAGACCTCGATTCCCTTGCCGGGCCGTAGTGATCAAGATCATGTCAGCTGGTGATCCGGGCCCGAGCCGCCCTCCCGACGCCCATCCGGACCGGCTCCGGTGGAACGCCAAGTACGCCGACGGCTTTGTGCCGTCCTTCTCCCCTCACCCGCTCGCGGTGCGTGCGCTGGCCATGGACCTGCCCGACGGCCCCGTAGCCGACCTGGCCTGCGGCGCCTCCGGCACCGCACTGTTGGCCGCAGCCGACGGGCGGCAGGTCACGGCGGTGGATATCTCGGAACTGGCGCTCCGCATGCTCGACGACGAGGCCCGCCGCCGGGGCCTGGACCACCTCATCACGCTGGTCCATGCGGACCTCGCCGCCTGGCGGCCGCGGCCTCGCTCCCATGCCCTCGTGGTCTGTACCGGTTTCTGGTTCCAAACCGTCTTCGCCGCCGCAGCAGACGCGGTAGCCGTCGGCGGCCTGCTCGCCTGGGAGGCATACACCGCTGAAGCTCGCCGTGTGCGGCCAGATCTGGATCCCCACTGGTGCCTGGGCCCGGGCGAGCCCGCGTCGTTGCTCCCCGCCGACTTCACCGTCCTGAACCAGGGTGACATAACGCGCCCAAGCGGATCCATGAGGCGCCAGATGCTAGCCCGCCGCCCAGCCTGAGCACATCCATCCCAATGAATTGGCTTGTGGCACATGAGTCCCGCTCTCCGGACCAGGGGTGCCGCAGACTCTAGTCGTGGGCCGTGTTGCCGTGCGGGAAGGTTCGAGAGGGCGCGCTGGCGGGCGGCTGTCGGCTCCAGCGGCGTTATCCCAGCGCCTGCTGGCGATGGGCCCACTCGGCGATGTCGCGGCGGTCAATGGCGGCGGCCATCAGGTCACCGAACGAATCCGGGGTGCACGCGAAGGCCGGCACGCCCATTGCGGCCAGAGCCGCGGCCATCTCGTGGTCGTAGCCGGGCGCACCGTCGTCGGACAGGGCGAGCAGGGCGATCACCTGCGTGCCCGCGCCGGTCATGTCCGCGACCCGCCGCAGCATCTGGTCGCGGTTACCGCCCTCGAACAGGTCGCTGACCAGGATGAGGATGGTGCTGGCCGGGCGGGTGATCAGCCGCCGGCAGTAGGCAAGCGCGCGGTTGATGTCGGTGCCGCCGCCCAGTTGGGTGCCGAACAGGACGTCCACCGGGTCACTGAGATGCTCGGTCAGGTCGGTTACCGAGGTATCGAAGGCGACCACAGACGTGCGCAGGGATCGGATCGACGCCAGGACGGCGCCGAACACCCCGGCGTACACCACCGACGAGGCCATCGAGCCGCTCTGGTCCAGGCATACGATGACGTCGCGCGCCACCGCCTGCTGCTTGCGGGCGTAGCCGACCAGCCGCTCAGGCACCACGGTCCGGTAACGGGGCTGGTAGTTGCGCAGGTTGGCGCGGATGGTGCGGTTCCAGTCGATGTCGGCAGGCCGGCGCGGCCGGTGCGTCCGGCTCGCCCGGTTCAGCGCGCCGGTGACCGCCGAGCGAGTCCGCTGTGCCAGCCGCCGTTCCAGGTCGCTGGTTACGGTGCGGACCACGGCGCGAGCGGACTCCCGCGCCTGCTCGGGCAGGACGCGGCTCAGCGACAGCAGGGTTCCGACCAGGTGTACGTCGGGCTCGACCGCCTCGAGCATCTCGGGCTCGAGCAGCAGCCGGGTCAGGCCGAGCCGGTCGATCGCGTCCTTCTGCATCACCTGGACCACGCTGACCGGGAAGAACGCGCGGATATCGCCGAGCCAGCGGGCGACCCGCGGGGCCGAGGCGCCCAGGCCAGCCTGACGCTTGCCCCCGGGCCCGAAGCCGCCAGAACCGAAGCCGCCAGAGCCGGCGCCAGAGCCGGCGCCGGGCCGGGACCCGGATCCGGATCCGGATCCGTCGGAGTCGTACAGGGCGCCGAGCGCGGCGTCTATCCGAGCGTCGTCGCCGTCCAGTGAAACGCCGGTGCCATCGGCGGCGCCGAGCACCAGCCGCCAGCGCCGCATCCGCTCGTCGTAACCGGCGCTCATGGCGCGGCCACCAGACGCGAAGCCCCCAGGATCGCGGCCACGGCCCGCACCGCCATCGCGGCCCGGTCGGAATCCAGGTCATCGCCCGCCGACGCGGAACCGTCCGACGCGGAACCGGCCGACCCGGAACCGGCCGCCGCCGGCGGACGGCCGGTCCCGTCCAGCCGGGCCGCCTTCTCCCCGATCGCCCGCCGCTCGGGCGGCGCGAACTCGCCGAACGTCCGCCGCAGCGCGGGCAGCACGGTAGTGAACGCCTCCGGGCTCAATCCGGCCAGCCAGCCGTCGGCCAGGCGAAGCAGCTTGTCGTCGTGCAGCAGGAGCAGGCCGCTGCCGGCCAGGAACCCCTCAGCCCAGCCCGCCGCGGCAGCGGCGGGCGCCGCCGGCGACAGCTCTCGCGACATGTGCGCCGCCGCCTCGTCCGGCGCAAGCCGTCCCGCGTCGAGCAGCAGCCTGGTTAGCCGGCCGGAAATGAGCGGGGGACACCGGCCGGTCAACCGCGCGAGCGTGTCGAGCCAGCGGGCCCGGCTTCCTGCGCCCTCGGCCTGAGGGGACGATTCCCCGTGTTCCCCCGGCACGGCGGCAAGCAGGCCGGTGGCCGCGTGCACGGCGTCGATGCGGTCCCGCATGACCCGTTCGGCCGTCTCGTCCAACGAGGTCACCGCCGCGGGCAGGCCGGCGCAGATCCGGGTGATCATCTCGACGGCTACCTCGGCGAGCCGGTGCGGGTCGGTGCCGCGCACGTCGCCGTACCTGGCCGCCCGGACCAGGGCGGGCAGCGCGGCCATCAGCTGGGTCACGTCGCCTTCGAGCGCGGCACGATCCCTGACCGCCGCCAGCGCGTCCGGCAGAGCGTCGCCCAGATCGGCCAGCAGGCACCGTTCGACCAGGGCGGTCAGCTCGTCAAGCGCGGCCGCCTCGGCGGCGAGCGCGCGGGCCCGCGCCACCGCGGCCGCCGCCACCGTGCTCCCCCAGGTGCTCGCCTCGATCAGGGCCAGGTCCAGTTCAGGCAGCCAGGTCAGCTGCCAGCTTTCACGGAACGTCCCGATGTTCTGCACCCGGCCCTGCCGCGGCGTTCCCCAGCGGACGCCAAGCAGGGTGAGCCGGTGCAGCAGGTGGCTGCGGGCCAGGTCGTTCGGCTTGCGCAGGTCCAGGTCGTAATCGCGGGACTCGGCCTGCGGGCGCAGCCGCAGTGTGCGCTGCTGATCGTGCAGGTCCCGCTGCAGCGGCACCATGGGCGTGATCGCGGGCACCGTGCCGAGCCGCTCCCCGACGACCAGACGCCGCTGGATGAGCCCGGTGAGCAGGTCGCTGCCCTCGCACAGCACGGCGCGGGCCGCCTCGGTCACCTCTTCCAGGCCCGCCAGCGGCCGCCCGCGCAGCGCGGCGAGCGCCTCGGCCAGCCGGACCGATTCGATCACGTGCGCGGACGAGGCCGGGACGCGCTCGTCCCGCAGCACGGCGGCGGCCCTGGCCAGCCACCGCTCGATCGGCTGCCCGTCGGCCGAGAAGAGATGGTCGTACCAGCCGGGGGACCGGATGCCTGCGCCGTAACCCGAGGCGTAGGCGAGGCGGCCGTAGGTCCAGGGGATCCAGGTCAGGATGGCCTTCACCTTCGGCAGCCCGCGCAGGACGCGGTCGTCCGCGGTCGCGGGCGGCAGCGTCGCCAGGGCCGGAATGTGCCAGGCGCCGCAGACAACCGCGATCCGCCGGTACCCGTCCTTGACCGTCCGGCGCAGCACCCTCCGCATATGCGCCTCGCGGGCCGCGTCGCGCGGGTCGGGTTCGTCCTCGTCCGCGCGCAGGATCGCGATCGCGTCCGCGATGGCCTCGAACACCGAGCTTGGACCGGGGACGTGCTCCACCACGTCCTCCCACCAGCGCTCCGGGTCGTCATAGTCGGCGGCCGCGGCCAGCTCGCCGATGGGATCCGTGCGTGACCGCGGTACGCTGCCGTCGTGCATCGCCAGCTGGTGCGCGGCCGACAGGTCACAGAACCGGACCGGCACCCCCGCGCCGAGCGCGTACCTGATCGCCTGCCATTCCGGCGAGAACACAGCGAACGGCCAGAACGCCGCTGTCTCCGGCTGCCCCGGCACGTACCCGAGCAGC
>Ga0335075_10004131_pt1 | contig 22770 bp, 20 predicted proteins | sample Lox_Sample_24_FD_206723 | JGI IMG/M metagenome (GOLD analysis project Ga0335075, IMG submission 206723) | Soil microbial communities from Loxahatchee National Wildlife Refuge, Florida, United States - Lox_Sample_2.4 | ecosystem: Environmental > Terrestrial > Soil > Wetlands | place: USA...
GACCAAGCTCGCGTCGGGATGAGCGCGCCGGCGCCGCCCGCCCCGGCCGCGCCGGCGCCGCCGGCCGCCGCGCCGACGGCGGTGGACGGGCGCAGGCTGCCGCCGGTGACGCAGCTGGGCATGGCCTCGCTGGCGCTGATCGTGGCGGCCGGAATCTACCTGTCGGCGCACCTGCCGAACCACGTGTCGCTCACCCCCGCGATCGTGCTGCTGGCGGCCTCGGCGCTGCTGCTGGCTGGCAACCTGGTGGTGCTGTCGCGCGTGCGGGGCTTCGCCTGGGGGGCGTTCTTCGCGGTGGCGCGCTGGGCGGCGCTGGCCTATGTCTTGATCGCGGGCATGATCGAGTACGTGTTCCTGCGCAACGACACGAGCGGCGGCCCGCTGGTGGTGCTGACGCTGTCGCTGGTGGTGTTCGCGGTGCACGTGCCGATGCTGATCGGCTTCACCGTGGCTCGCTTTCAAGAGCCATAGACGCCCCTGTGACTCAACCGGCCGGTGGGACGGGTAGTTTCCACCGTGATGGAGGGAGGGCTTCGTCAGGGAGCGGGCTTCGCGGCGCATGAGCTGACCGTGCGCTTCGGCGGCATCACGGCGCTGGACGGCGTGTCGATCGCGGTGGCGCCGGGGGAGGTGCTGGGCGTGATCGGGCCCAACGGAGCGGGCAAGACGACGCTGTTCAACGTGATCTGCGGCTTCGTGCAGGCCAGCTCGGGCACGCTGGAGTGGCGGGGGCGCAGGCTGGGCAAGGTGCGCACGCACCGCCTCGCGGCGCTCGGCATCGCGCGCACCTTGCAGGGCGTGGGCCTGTTCTCGGGCCTGACGGTGCTGGAGAACGTGATGGCGGGCGCGCAGCGCTTCCGTCGCGCGGGGGCGCTCAGCGCGATGCTGGCGCCGCCGCGCTCCGACCGCGACGAGCGCGCGCTGCGGGCGCGCGCGCTGGCGACGCTGCGCGAGCTCGGCTGCGCGGAGGTGGCGCAGCGGCTGCCCTCGACGCTGCCATACCCGGTGCAGAAGCGCGTGGCGCTGGCGCGGGCGCTGGTGGCGGAGCCGGAGCTGCTGCTGCTGGACGAGCCGGCAGGCGGGCTCGGCGCGGACGACGTGCTGGAGCTGGGCCGCCGCATCGCGGCGCTGCGCGGCTCGATGGCGGTGATGCTGGTGGAGCACCGCGTGGACCTGGTGATGTCGGCCTGCGACCGCGTGGTGGTGCTGGACTTCGGCCGCGTGATCGCGGAGGGCGAGCCGCAGGCGGTTGCACGTGACCCGCGCGTGCTCGAGGCCTACCTCGGCAAGGACGCAGACGACGCGCACGCGCCGGCCGCCGGCGCGCCGCACGAGCCCGAGGCCGCGCCCGCGAGCCGGCAGCCGCCGGCGAGCGAGGAGGCGGCATCGTGAGCGCGCCGGCGGCGCTGGAGATCGAGGACCTGTGCACGGACTACGGGCCGGTGCGCGCGGTGGACGGCGTGACGCTGACGGTGGCGCAGGGGAGCGTGACGGCGGTGCTGGGCGCGAACGGCGCGGGCAAGACCTCGCTGCTGCGCACGATCTCGGGCCTGCAGGCGGCGAGCGCGGGGCGCGTGCGCGTGCGCGGGCGCGACGTGCTGGGCCTGGCGGTGGAGGACGTGGTGCGGGGCGGCCTGGCGCAGGTGCCGGAGGGGCGGGGCGTGATCACGGAGCTGAGCACCGAGGAGAACCTGCGCCTGGGCGGCCTGTGGCGCGGCGCGGACGCGGCGGCGCTGGAGGACGCGTACTCGCTGTTCCCGCCGCTGCGCGAGCGGCGCTCGCAGGCGGCGGGCTCGCTGTCGGGCGGCGAGCGCCAGATGCTGTCGATCGCGCGCGCGCTGATGGCGGCGCCGCAGGTGCTGCTGCTGGACGAGCCCTCGCTGGGGCTGGCGCCGATGATCGCGGCGCAGATCATGCAGCTGATCCGCGGGCTGGCGGCGGAGCGCGGGCTGGCGGTGCTGCTGGTGGAGCAGAACGCGCGCAGCGCGCTGTCGATCGCGGACCGCGGCGTGGTGCTGAACCTGGGCCGCGTGGTGGCGGCCGACGACGCGGCGGCGCTGGCGGCGGACGAGTCCCTGCGCAAGGCCTACCTGGGGTTCTGAGGCGTGACCAGGTTCATCGACCTGACGCTGAACGGGATCTCGACGGGAGCGGTGTACGCGGCGGTGGCGCTGGCGCTGGTGATGATCTGGCGGGCGACGAGGATCGTGAACTTCGCGCAGGGGGGGATGCTGATGATCACCACCTTCATCGCCTCCGACGTGATCGGCTCGACCGGCTCCTACTGGCTGGGCTTCTTCGTGGCGCTGGCGTGCGGCCTGGTGCTGGGCGCGCTGGTGGAGCGCGTGCTGATCCGCCGCGTGGAGGGCGGGCCGCCGCTGAACGCGGTGATCGTGGCGCTGGGCCTGTTGATCCTGCTGGAAGCGGTGGCGGGCATGATCTGGGGCAACACGCCGCGCTCGTTCCCGCCGGCGTTCTCGATCCGCGGCTACGACGTGGGCGGCACGCGCCTGCTGTTCGCGCCCAACGACACCTTCACGGTGCTGGTGGTGCTGGGGGTGGCGGTGGCGCTGTGGCTGCTGTTCCGCTTCACCGACCTGGGGCTGCGCATGCGCGCGTCGGCGCTGGCGCCGGAGGTGGCGCGCCTGCTGGGCGTGCGCGTGGGGCGCATGTTCACGCTGGGCTGGGCGCTGGCGGCGCTGGTGGGCTCGCTGGCGGGCGTGCTGGTGGCGCCGTCGGTGTTCGTGGGCCCGAGCCAGTTCGACCCGGTGCTGATCTTCGGCTTCACGGCGGCGGTGCTGGGCGGCCTGGACAGCCCGCCGGGCGCGGTGGTGGGCGGCGTGGTGCTGGGCCTGGTGCTGTCGTACGTGTCGGGCTACGAGGGCGCGTCGCTGGTGACGCTGGCGGCGCTGGTGGTGCTGGTGGCGGTGCTGATGGTGCGCCCCGGCGGCCTGTTCTCGACCAGGCGGGAGCGGCGGGTGTGAGCGCGCTCGTGCGCGTGCCGCGCTCGACGCTGGCGCGCTCGCTGGGCCTGGCGCTGGCGGGCGGCGCGGCGCTGCTGGTCGCCAGCGAGCTGCTGGGCAGCTACCAGGACCTGCAGCTGGCGAGCGGCACGTACTACTTCATCGTGCTGGCGGGCCTGACGATGCTGACGGGCCTGAGCGGGCAGATCTCGCTGGGGCACGGCGCGCTGATGGCGGTGGGCGCGTACACGGTGGCGCTGCTGGTGGGCAACGAACACTGGGCGCTGGTGCCGGCGCTGGCGGCGGCGACGGCGGTGGGCGCGGCGGTGGGGGTGGCGGTGGGCGCGGCGGCGTCGCGCCTGCGCGGCCCGTACCTGGCGGGCGCGACGCTGGCGCTGGCGATCGGGCTGCCGGCGCTGGCGGAAAAGTACTCGGGCACGTTCGGCGGCGCGAACGGGCTGGTGATCAACCCGCCGGCGGTGCCGGCGGGCCTCGGCGTGAGCTTCCCGCTGGAGCGCTGGGAGGCGTGGATCGCTGGCGCGGGCGCGCTGGTGGTGGTGTTCGTGATCAACAACCTGGTGCGCAGCGGCGTGGGACGCTCGCTGCGCGCGGTACGCGACGACGAGATCGCGGCGTCGCTGTGCGGCCTGCACGTGGGCCGCGTGCAGACGCTGGCGTTCGTGGTGAGCGCGGCGTGCGCGGGCCTCGGCGGCGGCATGCTGGCGGTGGTGCTGCAGCTGGCGGCGCCGGGTGCGTTCCAGCTGCAGCTGTCGCTGTCGCTGCTGACGGCGATCGTGCTGGGCGGGCTGGGCTCGCAGCTGGGCGCGATCTGGGGCGCGGCGGTGCTGGTGCTGCTGCCGACCTGGACGGAACACCTGTCGCACTCGTTCTCGCTGTCGCAGCAGGTGTCGGCGAACCTGCCGCTGGCGATCTACGGCGCGGTGCTGATCGGCGCGATGCTGGTGTGGCCGAGCGGCATCCAGGGCGCGCTGCGCAGGATCTACGCCGCCGCGCGTCGAAGCTCGGTTGGCTTGAAGAGACTTGAAGGGAACCCAACATCAGGATCAGGAGGAGCAGGCAATGAGAGCAACTAGGTTGAGAGCGGCGTGCGGGGGATGCGCGCTGCTGATGGCGGCAGCGGTGATCGCGGGCTGCGGCTCGAGCGGCGGCGGCGCGAGCGCGCCGGGCGTGACGGCGACGAGCATCACGTTCGGCACGCACCAGCCGCTGACGGGACCGGCGGCGCCGGGCTACAGCGAGATCGCGCCGGCCTCGCAGGCGTACTTCGACTACGTGAACGCGCACGGCGGCGTGTACGGGCGCAAGATCCACCTGATCATCAAGAACGACGAATACAACCCGACCAACACGGTGACGGTGGTGCACGAACTGGTGCTGAAGGACAACGTGTTCGGGATCTTCGAGGGCCTGGGCACGCCGACGCACACGAAGGTGGTGGGCTTCCTGAACTCCGAGAAAGTGCCGGACATGTTCGTGGCGTCGGGCTGCCCGTGCTGGGACAAAGGCGCGGAACAGCCGTACACGTTCGGCTGGCAGCCGAACTACACGATCGAAGGCAAGGTGCTGGGCCAGTACCTCAAGCAGCACTTCGCGGGCAAGAAGGTGGGCGTGTTCTACCAGGACGACGACTTCGGCAATGGCGGCCTGGCGGGCATCCGCGACGAGCTGCCGGCGAGCCAGATCGTGTCGGCGCAGTCCTACCAGCCGGGCACGACCAACGTGGCGCCGGAGATCTCGGCGATCAAGAGCTCGGGCGCGGAAGTGCTGGTGGACTTCACGGTGCCGATCTACACGGCGCTGGGCCAGCTGACGTCGTACACGCTGGGCTACAAACCGCAGTTGGTGGTGTCCAACGTGGGCATCGACCCGACCACGGTGGGCGGCCTCTTGAAGACCTACTCGAAAGGCAAGGCGGGCACGGAACTGATCGAAGGCGCGATCACGGACGGCTACATGCCGGCGTCCTCGGACACGTCCAACCCGTGGATCGCGCTGTTCAGGAAAGTGAAGGACGAATACGACAAGAGCGCGCCGTTCGACGGCAACGTGGAGTACGGCATGGCGACGGCGTACACGCTGGTGCAGGCGCTGGAGCTGGCGGGCAAGGAACTGACCCGCGAAAAGCTGGTCGACGTGGTGGAGGAAAAGGGCGCCGAACTGAAGGGCCCCGGCCTGGTGCCGTTCCGCTACTCGAAGACCGAGCACGGCGGCTACGGCGGCGTGGAGATGGGCCAGGTGCGCGGCGGCAAGATCGTGCTGTTCGGCGGTCCGATGGTGACCGAACCGACGGCCGGCTCGCCGATCACGCCGTACACCGGCGCGGAAAGCTCGCCGCCCTCCAGCGGCGTCCCGTCGCCCTAGCACGCACGTAGCGGCGCGCGCGCCCCGGCCGGCCTTTTCGATCAGGAGGGGTCGGCCGGGGCGGGCGGCGGCGGGCGGCGGATCGCGCCGGCCGCGGCTGGCGCGCGCGCGTGGTTGGCGCGCGGGAGCGCGGGGGCGGCGGATCGCTGCGGCGCGGACGCCTGGCGCGGCTACGGCCCCGGCAGCACGCCGGGGTGCGCGCGTTGGTAGGCGATGCGGCGTTCGAGCGCGCGGACGCGCGCGCGCAGCTGCTCGGGCGGGCTGTCGGGCGGGGGCGTGGCGCCGGGGCGGTGCGCGCGCTGGGCGGCGAGCTGGCGGCGGAAGCTGCGCAGCTGGCTGCGCAGCGACGGCGCGGCCGCGGGCGGTTCCTGGCCGGCGCTGTCGGGGACCGGCACCTGCTGGGCGACGGTGCGGCCGTTGCGCAGCAGGATCGTGGCGGTGACGCGGCCGCGGAAGAACTGGCCGTCGTAGACGACGATGAACACGTGCTGCGGGCCCTGCGGGCGCAAAGTGCGCACGTCGCGCGGGGTGGCGATGGTGACCGACGCCACCTGGGCGCTGGCGCGAGCGGTGATGATGGTGAGCCCCGGCAGCGTGCGCCGCTCGACCTGCGCGCGCGTGAGCGCGGGCGTGTGCGCGCCGGGTTCGGCGCCGCTCTCGCTCTGGGCGTCGAATTCGACGGCGAGCGGCTGGCGCGTGTGCGCGCGGCAGCGGGCGGTGTGGCCGAGCAGGCACCGTTGGCCGCTCGAGCCCCAGCCGGCGGGCCCGAAGTCGATCGCGCCTTCGCGTTCGGAGACGTAGGCGAGACGCCCGTGGACGATGCGCCCGTAGGCGATCGTGCGGCCGTCGGCGGCGACGCCCCAGGGAGCGCTGGCGTTGGGGTCGGGCGCGCGCGCCTGCGCGACGGTGAGCGCGGCGGGCACGGGCAGCGTGGAGGCGGCGCTGGGCGTGAGGCGGCGGCCGTGCTCGCGCACGGACACGCGCAGCGGCGCGTCCCAGTAGCGCCCGGGCAGCACCGCCAGGAACATGTGGTTGGCGTCGGTGGCGAGCGCGCGCGGCGGGCCGGCGCCGAGCAGCAGCGGGTGGCGGGCCTGCGCGGGCAGCATGCCGGCCACCACCGTGCGCGCGGGCGTGGGGTCGTAGGCGCTGGGGTGCTGGCTGAAGCTCTCGACCTGCACGACGGGCTTGGGGTGGCTCCGCAGCCAGGCGATTTCGTTGCAGCCGCCGACCGCCGAGCCGTCGCTTTCTTCCAGCCGGAGCGGCTTCGGCGAGGCGCCCGGCCCCGGCTGCGAGAGCACGCCGGCGCGCAGCACGCCGACCTGCAGGCACACCATCCGCCCGGGCCGGCGGTTGCCGAAGCGCGCGCGCGGGTTGGGGCGGGCCTGCCAGCTGCGCAGCGCCCACTGCGGCCCGCCGGCGGGATCGGCGGCGCGCAGCGTGCTGCGCACGGTGCCGGCGATGGGGATGCCGGGCGGCGGCGGCAGCGCCTGGGCGGCGGGCAGCGGTTCGCGGTAGGCGGGCACGGGCGCTTCGGCGAGCGGGCGGTTGCTGAGGTAGCCGAGCAGGTTGGCGGAGCGGCGGTAGGAGATCGTGCGGCCGTCGCGCAGGCGGGCGCTGAGCGTGAGCGAGCGCGGGTCGACGTGGCCGTCGAGCACGGCCAGGAACACGCCGCCGTGGGGGTCGATGGGGAGCCGCCGCGGGACGCCGGCGCCGCTCAGCGTGAGCGCGGCGACGCGCGGCGCGGCGGCGCCGTAGACGAGCGTGCGCGCGGGGTTGTTGCCCCACGGGAAGCCGCCGCCTTCGCCGCTGCCGGGCACGAAGCGGCGCATGGCGACGAACAGCGGGTGCACGCCGAGGCGCCCGCACAGCTCGGGCGTGAGCGGCGCGAGCAGGCGGCTGGGGTCGTTGCGACCGGGCTGCTCGCTGGCCTGCGCGCAGTCCTCTTCGGGGTAGGCGCCGGGGTCCACGTCGGCGCCGCCGCTGACCTGCCAGGGCGCCTCGCCGCCGGGGTCGGCGACTTCGAAGGCGCTGGAGGAGGCGAAGGAGATGGTGCGGCTGCGCCCGTTCGCGCCCACCACCACGATGCGCGGGCGCACTTCTTCGACATAGCCGCGGTAGACGGCGATGAAGCTCCCGTGCGGCCCGAGCGCAAGCGGCCGCGCGCCTTCGGGCCCGTAGGCGGTGACCGAGCGCGCGTGCGCGCCGGCGAGGCCGTTGACGACGGTGCGCGCTTCGCTGCGCCGCCCGCCCACGAACACCCGCGCGCCGGCCAGGATCGGTCCCTGCGGCGCGGCGGCGCCGCAGGCGTCGACGCCGCCGAGCGGCAGCGCGCGGAACACGTGGTCGAGCCCGACGATGCCGAACCGCCCTTCCAGCACCTGCCCGACGGCGGTGCACAGCTCGCCGTCAGCGGTGCGCGAGATGCGCATGTCCCACGGCGGCTGCGCGGGGTCTGGGTCGGGCACGTCGAGCCCGGCGAGGCGCGCGCTGGCGGGGATGGGGATGCCGCTCGAGCGCAGGTCCTGCGCGTGTGCCGCCGGCAGCGGCGCGCCGCGCGAGATCAGGATGGCGGCGGTGGCGACGCCGGCCGCGGCCAGCGCGAGCAGCACGGCGAGCAGCAGCGTGCGGCGGTACAGGACCACCGGCACGCGCCGCCGCGGCGGCTCGCCGAGACTGCGGAACTCCGCCCCGAGCTGCTCCAGCGAGGACAGCGGCTCGGTCACGGGCGCCCCTGCGCGACCTGTGGCCCGAGCGCCCGCGCGAGCGCGCGCAGCGCGCGCGACACGCGCGCTCGCGCGGCGGGCTGGGAGATGCCGAGGTGCCTGGCGACGTCCTCGTAGGAGTGCTCTTCGACGATCCGCAGCTGCAGCGCGCGCCGCTGCTCGGCGCTGAGGCGTGCGAGCTCCGTGCTGAGCGCGGCGCGCAGCTCGGCCAGTCCGGCGCGGCGCTCGATCTGCGCGAGGTCGTCCTCGTGCATCGCCGGCAGCTGGATGCCGAGCCGCGCCAGCGCCTCGCGCTCGACGCGGCCGCGGCGCAGGTAGCGCCCCAGCCGCCGCCGCGCGATCGTGTACAGCCACGCCTGGCGCTGCTCGCGCGAGCGCCCGCGCAGCCGCCGCCAGCCGACGTAGGCGTGCGCGAACGTCTCCGCGGTGAGCTCCAGCGCGATCTCCGCGTCGAGCGTGCGGCGCGTGAAGAACACCAGCAGCGCTTCGCTCTCCCGGCGGTACATCTCCTCGAACTCCCCTGGCTGCGCCATCACCGTCAATGTGCCAGTGCCGCCGAAGCTGTGACGGCGCGCCGCCCGCGGCCGCCCGCCACGACCTGCTCGCCCGCGGCGCGCAGCTGTGACGCCGCCTCTCCATGCACCCGATCTGGCGCATGATGCGCCGAATTTGGCGCATCATGTCGCGTCAACGCATAGCGCCCGATGTGAGGCGCAGCGGGCTGCACCAGACCCCCGCGGCCTGTGCAGCGGCCGCCGCATGGCGCTTGCGCACGGCTTCAGAGATACTGCGTGGGATGAGGGCGATGCAGATCGTGGAGGAGTCGGGACCGGAGGGCGCGCTGGCGCTGGCGGAGCTGCCCGAGCCGGCGCCCTCGCATCCGCTGACGCCGGGCGCGGGCGTGGTGGTGGAGGTGCACGCGGCCGGCGTGTCGTTCCCCGAGCTGCTGCAGACGCGGGGCCAGTATCAGCTGAAACCGCCGCTGCCGTTCGTGCCGGGCAGCGAGGTGGCGGGCGTGGTGCTGAGCGCGAGCGAGGGAGCTGCGGTGAAGCAGGGCGACCGCGTGGCGGCGTTCTGCGCGCTGGGCGGGTGGGCGGAGACGGCGGTGGCGCCGGAGTTCTTCGCCTTCCCGCTGGGCCCGCTGGACTTCGCCCAGGGCGCGGGGCTGATCCTCAACTACCACACGGCGTATTTCGCGCTGAAGCTGCGCGGGCGCCTGGGCGAGGGCGAGACGGTGCTGGTGCACGGCGCCGCCGGCGGCGTGGGCACCGCCTCGTTGCAGGTCGCCAAGGGCCTCGGCGCGCGCACGCTGGCGCTGGTGTCCGACGAGGCGAAGGCGCAGGTGGCGAGCGCGGCGGGCGCGGACCAGGTGGTGCTGCTGCGCGAGGGCTGGAAGGACGAGGTGCTGGAGCGCTCCGGCGGCGGCGTGGACCTGGTGCTCGACCCGGTGGGCGGCGATCGCTTCACCGACAGCCTGCGCTCCCTGCGCGAGGGCGGCCGGGTGGTGGTGGTGGGATTCACCGGCGGCTCGATCCCGGAGGTGCGCGTGAACCGCCTGCTGCTGCGCAACACCGAGGTGATCGGCGCGGGCTGGGGCGCGTACGTGATGAGCAAGCCCGAGCTCAACCGCGAGATCGGAGCGGCGGTGGGCCGCATGGCCGACGAAGGCGTGGTGGCGCCCGTCGTCGGCGAGCGCCTGCCGCTGGAGCGCGCGGCCGAGGCGCTGAAGCTGCTCGACGAGCGCCGCGCCACCGGCAAGGTGGTGCTCGACGTGCGCAGCGGCTGAGCGGGCGGCGGCCCGCTCCTCGGGTTATCCCCACCCTCCGGCCCTGCTGGCAGCCACCGTGCGCTCGGTGGCGCGCCGTATCGACAGTGCGCGCCGCGAGCCTCAACATCGGGTGTGCATGAGCGCCGCCGCAAGGCACGCCGAGGCAGCGCCCGCGGACGACGGCAGCGACCGCAGGTCGTGCGCGTCCGCGCCCGGCGCGGGCCCCACGCCGGAGGAGATCCAGCCGGCGCAGATGGAGGCGCTGGACCGCACCATCACGGGCCTGATCACGGTGCTGCCGCCGGCGCTGCTGGTGCTGGCGGGCTGGCAGATGTGGAACCAGGAGCTGCGCTGGCGCGACCTCGGCATCCTCGTCCTGATGTACGTGCCGATCGGCCTCGGCGTGACCGTGGGCTTCCACCGGCTGCTCACGCACCGCAGCTTCAAGACCTCTCCCGCCCTGCGCGGGGCGCTGGCGGCGCTCGGCACGATGGCGATCGAGGGCCCGGTGATCTCGTGGGTGGCTGACCATCGCAAGCACCACGCCTACTCCGACCGGCTGGGAGATCCGCACAGCCCGCACGTGGACCACGGCGGCGGCACCCTGACGGGCACAGGCTGGCGCGGGGCGCTGCGCGGCCTCGCGCACGCGCACGTGGGCTGGCTGTTCGACCACACCCAGCGCGGCTCGCGCGAACGCTTCGCGCCCGACCTGCTGGAGGACCCGGTGGTGGCGTTCGTGGACCGCACGTTCCTGCTGTGGTCGGCGCTGGGGCTGGTGATCCCGTTCGCGCTCGGCGCGCTCGTCGGCGGCAGCGCGATGGCCGGCCTGGAGGGCATGCTGTGGGGCGGCGCGGTGCGCATCCTGCTGCTGCACCACGTGACCTACAGCATCAACTCGCTGTGCCACTTCTTCGGCCGGCGCCGCTTCGCCACCGACGACCAGTCGCGCAACCTCGCCTGGCTCGCGCCGCTGTCGCTGGGCGAGGCGTGGCACAACAACCACCACGCCTTCCCCACCTCCGCCTTCCACGGCCTGGGCCGCCGCGAGCTGGACGTGTCGGGCCTGGTGATCGCCACGCTCGAGCGAGCGGGCCTGGTGTGGGACGTGCAGCGCGTGAGCCCGCGCCGGCGGCTGGCGAAGGCGCTCTAGCAGCAGCCCGCCGTCCCCGCCGAGCCCTGCCGCGGCGGGCCGCCGGGGGCGCCCGGAGCCGTGCGGCGCGCCGCAGCGCGCGCCGCGAACGGCGGTGCGACGCCTCGCGCCCCCGCGCGTGCGACGATTTGCGCGCATGGCAGAGCGCGCGCCGCTCACGATCGAGGTGCCCCTCGCCCACGCCGCGCGCCCGCGGCGCCGGTGGATGCCGGTGCTCGCGGCGGGGCTGTCGATCGGCGAATACGCGCGCTCGCTGGTGCGCCGCCTGGCGTTCCTGGTGGCGCTGCTGCTGGCCGGCATCTGGGCGCTCGACGGCCGGGGCTACCTGTGGCCGGCGTGGGCGTGGCTGGGCATGGGCGTGCTCGTGCTGGTGGACCTCGGAGCGGGCTGGGCCTGGCGTCGAGCGCCGGGGGCGGTGCGGCGCGTGGCGTGCGTGTGGACCGCGGTGGGCGTGCTCGCGACGATCCTGGTGTGCACGTGGCTGTTGACGTGGCTGCTTGCGCAGGACCGCAGCTTCTGGCCGGCGTGGGCGCTGCTGGGCCTGGCGACCGCCGGCAGCGCGTACTCACTGGTTGCGCTGCACGATCGCGTGCTGGTGGCGCACGGCCGCCGCGCGCTGCGCGCCCGCGTGGACATGCTGACGCGCACGCGCCGCCAGGCGGTGGACGCGCAGGCGGCCGAGCTGCGCCGCATCGAGCGCGACCTGCACGACGGCGCGCAGGCGCGGCTGGTGGCGCTCACGTTGCAGCTCGGGCGCGCGGAGCTGTGCGTGCACGAGCAGCCCGAGGCGCGCACGCTGATCCTCGAGGCGCGGCGCGAGGCGCAGCTGGCGATCTCGGAGCTGCGCGACCTGGCGCGCGGGCTGGTGCCGCCGCTGCTGGCCGATCGCGGGCTGGTGGCGGCGGTGGAGTCGCTGGCCGCCCGCTACGGCCTCGGCACCTCGATCGAGGCGGACGCCCCCTGCGTGCTGGCGCCGGCCCTGGAGAGCGCCGCCTACTTCGTGATCGCGGAGGCGCTGACCAACACCGCCAAGCACTCCGAGGCCCGGCGCAGCTGGGTGCGGCTGCGCAACGACCAGCGCACGCTCACCGTGCTGGTCGGCGACGACGGCTGCGGCGGCGCCGACCCGCGCGGCTCCGGGCTGGCCGGGCTGCGCGCGCGCGTGGAGGCGCTGGACGGCACGCTCAGCGTGCGCAGCGGCCGCGGCGAGGGCACCGTGCTGGAGGCGAGGCTGCCGTGCGGGTAGTGATCGCCGAGGATCTCGCGCTGCTGCGCGAAGGGCTGGTGGCGCTGCTGCGCGAAAACGACATCGAGGTGGTGGCGCAGGTCGAGGACGGGCCCGCGCTGCTGCGCGCGATCGCCGGCCACCAGCCGGACCTGGCGATCGTGGACGTGCGGCTGCCGCCCACCTTCTCCGACGAGGGCATCCTCGCCGCGATCGAGGCCCGCCGCCGTCAGCCCGAGCTAGGCGTGCTGGTGCTCTCGCAGTACGTGGAGACCGCCTACGCCAGCGAGCTGATCGGCGAGGACGGCGCCGGCATCGGCTACCTGCTGAAGGAGCGCGTGGGCGACGTGAAGGCGTTCCTGGACGCGCTGCACAGCGTGGCGTGCGGCGGCACCGTGCTCGACCGCCAGGTGGTGGCCGAGCTGCTCGCGCCCCGCGAAGGCGCCGCGGAGGCGCTGTCGGGGCTGACGCTGCGCGAGCGCGAGGTGTTGGCGCTGATGGCGGAGGGCCGCTCCAACACCGCCATCGCCGAGAGCCTGGTGGTGACGCCCGGCGCGGTCGAGAAGCACATCACCAACATCTTCGCCAAGCTCGAGCTGCCGGCCTGCGTGGACGACCACCGCCGCGTGCTGGCGGTGCTTGCGTACGTGCGCGTGGCCGGCGGCGCGCGGCCGTCCGCGGCTAGCATCTGAGCCGCGATGCCAGCCGACCTGCTTGCGCGCATAAGCGCGGAAATCGAGGAGCGCCAAAGCAAGCTGCGCGCCGCCGTGGACGAGTACCAGCGACTGCTCGGCGCCGCCGACGCGCTCGATGCGCAGCGTGCGCGCGGGCGGGCGGGCGCGCCGAGCCACGATCAGCGCGTGCGCGGGCGCGCAGCGGCGGCGGACCGCGACCAGCGTGCGCGGGGGCGCGCAGCGGCGGCGGACCGCGACCAGCGTGCGCGGGGGCGCGCAGCGGCGGCGGACCGCGACCAGCGTGCGCGCGGGCGCGCGCGCCGTGTGTCGCCTCAGCAGCAGGCCACCGCGCACGCGATCGTGGCGGCGCTCGAGCACGGCTCGCATACCGTCGGCGAGCTGGTGCTGGTCAGCGCGATCCCCGTTGCGGACATCCGCGAGGGCGTGCGACGGCTGCGCGCGGCGGGCGCGATCGCGCCGGTCGAGCGGGACGGGCGCACCGCCTACGCGCTCAGCGCCTCCGCCGGCTGAGCGCCCTCGCGCGCCCCCTCGGCGGCGGTGTCGTGCGCCAGCTCGGCGGCGGTCTCGCGCGCCACCTCGGTGGCGGCGTCCACGCCGACGAACGGCGTGAGCGCGAAGTAGATCAGCTGCGGCGCCGCCAGCGGCAGCTCCGCGACGCAGTCGTTCTCGACGTAGTGGTGCAGCACCTGCCAGATCCCCCCCGCGATCGCCTCGCCGGCGATCGGCGGCACCTCCACGCGATCGCGCGCCAGCTCATAGCCGGGCCCGAAGTAGGCGCCGAAGGCGAGCAGCGTGGAGTTGCGGATCTCCAACGCCTCCGGGCACGCCGCGAAGGTGTCGACCACGCTGAGGTGCGCGTGCACCGGCTCGGAGGTGAGGAACTGGATCAGCGCGCGCAAGCCCGCGCTGACCGCGCGCGGCCAGTCATCGCCCTCGGCCTGGTAGGCCGCCACGGCCACGCCCAGGGCCTGGTGCATGCCCACCTTCTGCGCGCCCAGGAAGGCCTCGTGCTTGGAGGCGTAGATGCCGTAGAAGGTCTGCAGCGACACGTTGGCGCGGCGCGCGATGTCCGGCACCTTCAGCCCCGCCAGGCCCTTCTCGGCCACGATCGCCGCGGTCGCGTCAACGATCCGCTCGCGCTGGCTTTTCACGATGAACTGGCGCGGCAGGTCGCTGCGCCCGCTCGGCAGGCGGCCCTCGGCGCGCCGCGCGCGCTCCGACGGAGCGGCCGCGTGGGGCGTCTGCGGGCGCTTGGCCGGTGGCGCCTCCACGCCCTCGGGGAGCTGCTGCGGGTAGCAGCTCGCCCAGGCCGTCAGCTGGTCCGCCAGCGCGGGCAGCTCGCCCGCGCGCCCCGCCCGCAGGCGCGCGCCGGTGATCTCGCGGATGCCGCCGATGAGCGCCTTCACCGTGAGGTCGCCCTCGTCGGGCTTCGCGCGCCCGCTCGGCGGGTCCGCGCGTCCCACCGCGATCGCGCGCTCCAGCCGCTCCACGATCCGCCGCCGGCGCTCGAGCGCCTTGGCGCCGGCGCCGAACGCGCCCAGCACCAGCAGCGAAGTCGCCTCCGACTCATCGGACGCCAGCTGCGCCCAGGCCCGCAGCGCCACGCGCACGCGCTGCTCGTAGGACAGGCGGGCGTCGAAGGATTGCGTGATCGTGCGCGCGGCCTGGGCGGCGACCTCGTCGTAGGCGCTCATGAACAGGTCTTCCTTGTCGGCGTAGAGGTCGTAGAACGTGGGCTGCGAGACGTGCGCCAGGCGTGCCAGATCGACGATCCGCACCGCCTGGTAGCCCTTCTGCGCGATCAGCTCGATCATCGCGCTCTGCAGGCGCGCGCGCTGGTCGAGCTTGACCGCGTCGGGGTCCAGCCCGTGCGTGCCCGTGGGCAGCGGGCGGTAGCGGTCGCTGCCGCCCGGCGGCCGACGCCCGACGTGGTAAGTCGCCATCCAGGCCTTCCCTCCATTCGACTCCCGGTGAAAGTCGAGATTATCAAATTGTGCATATTGGCTAACTAAAAACATTGAGTCTTCAAGCGCGAAACGTCTCAAAATCTCAATTGCCGGCAAACCGTCTCGCGGAGCCGAAAACGGCGCCTTCGCGGCAACTTGTGAACGTGCCCGGGCCGAGCTGTCAGCAGACGCTCGTCTGACGGCGTGCTCAGCCGGGGATCGTGTGCGACGTGCCCAGCACCGCGCCTTCGGGGCCGAGCGACTGCACGGCCACGTAGCCGCCGGCGAGCGAGGTCGGGATCGCCGTCTCGAAGCCCGAGCGTGCCGCCGTGGTCACGGGCGTGAGCTTGCTCGCGCTCGGGCCCGCCAGCACGCGCCAGCTCGCCGTGCGCGTGTCGCCGTTCCAGCTCGCGTACACCGTCAGGTGGCCGTGGCTCGAGCTCACCGCCACCGACGGCGGCGAGCTCGGCGAGCCGGTCCACGGGAAGCGGTAGGCGCGGTAGGACTGATATGAGCCGTGCATGTGCGCGTCGTACAGCAGCTGCCCGCTGGCGCTGTATTCGGAGAAGTACGGCTCCGCGCCCCAGCCGATGAACACGTTGCCGTCTTCCAGCACCTGCACGTTGCCCTGGCTGCCGGCCGACAGTGGCGGCGAGGCGTGCTCGTACTCGCTCACCACTGTGTCCGAGTGCGTCTGGGCGTTGACCGACAGCACCAGCCCCCGCGACTGCGGGTGCACCTTCGGCACGCCGCCGTTGTCGAACACGCTGATGGTGCCGTTCGGCAGCACGCTGGCGTCGTGCTGGTAGGCGGTGTCGGCGCCGCGCGCCAGCTTGAAGTTCGAGTGCTTGCCGCCGATGTGCGCGAGCACCCTTCCGGTGAACGTGTTGAGCTCGTACAGCGCGGAGGTGTTGCGCGCCGAGATCAGCGTGGTGCCGTCGCTCTGCTGGTCGATCGAGTTCACGTGGAAGAAGTCGAACGGCCACTTCGTGCTGGTGCTCACCGGCGAGCTGTAGGATTCGCTCAGCGCGATGTGGTCGAGGCTCGTCCACTGGCGCCGCACGAGGCCGGTCTTCAGGTCGATTTCCTGGAACATCGCGTCGGTCACCGCGCCGCCGCTGGGGCCGCCCACCGAGGTCAGGTCGCAGTCGATCGGGTCGAACACCGTCAGCAGCGCGGTGCCGTCCGCGGTGATGTGGAATTCGTGCAGGTCTGCTTTGTAACCGTTGCCCGCGCGCACCCGCCCCACCTGCTGGTAGGAGCTGTTGTCGATGATCTCTTCGCCCTCGCCGAAGCCCTGCGGGGGGATCTCGCCCTGCCACCAGGTCAGCACCGGCTGCCCGCCGAGCTGCTGCACCTGCAGGTTGGTCGCCGCCAGGCCCCCCGCCAGCGGGTCGAACCACACCAGGTTGCCGTCTTCTTCGAAGATCATCGGCCCGCTCGGCCCGGGGCCGCTGTAGGGCGCCGCGAACAGGTCGCCCGCCGAGGCGCCGGTGTTGTGCGTGGTCTCCAGCACGATCGGCGCGAGCAGTTCCGGACGCGTGTGGAAGTGGTCCATCTCGTCCGGATCGTGCGGCGTGGTCGCGGTCGGCTTGTACACGATCGGGTCCTGGTGGGCGACCACGAAGTGGAACGCGAACGGCTGCTCGCGCGTGCCCACCTTCACCCTGCCGCGCACCGTCACCGTCTCGCCCGCCACGAACGGCTTCGCCGGCACGAAGCTCGCGCCGTCGCCCTGCGAGTAGGCGTCCACGTGGCCGTCGTGCGAGCCGCTGATCGAGCCGTTCACGCGCACGTCCGCGATCGCGCCCGGCGCTGCGCCCAGCAGGCTGATCTGGGTCTGCGCCGAGGCGTCGTAGGAGTCCGGCGTCGGCGACACCGCCAGGTTGGTGCCCGGCAGCACCGCCGAGCGGTTCAGCTGCAGCGGCGTGCAGCGCCCCACGCTCGGCGCGCTGTAGGCCGACTGCTCCGCGCTGATGCGCCGCGACGCCAGCGCCAGCGTGGTGGCGCTGGCAAGCGCCACCACCACGCCGCCCACCACCAGCGCGCTACGCAGCGGCATGTCGTCTGTTGCGGTGCATCAAGCGCCTCCTGCTCGGGCGTGCCAGCTCGCTTCGCGCCCGCCGGCTCGCAGGCGCCCGCCATGGTATGCCGTAGACACCCCGCTGCCCTAAGAAGTTGCCAACAGGCGGCGAAGAACTGGCGAAGAGTGGCGCGCGATGCCGCTCACGATACCTTGCGCACATGCTCGAAGCCAGCCACAGCGGCGCCGGCGGCGCTCGCTCGCGCGCCCGCGCGCAGGGCGCGCCGGCCGCGGGCGCCCGCGATGGGCCGCACGGCGGGGTAGCGGCGGCCGCGCGCTCGCAGGCGCCCGCCGCCGGCCACATCGAGGTGCTCGAGGTGATGTCGGACCTGCTGTCGGGGATCGGCGAGGGCTCTCCGCCGGACGCCTTCTACAGCCGCCTGTGCGAGGCCATCTGCCGTCTCGTGCAGATGAAGCGCGCGGTGCTGGTGCGCTACGACAGCGCGCGCCGGCGCGTGCGCGCGGTGGGCGCGCACGGCATCGAGCTCGAGCCCTTCGCCGACCTGTTCGTCACCGTGGACTCCGTGCCGGTGGCGCGGCGCGCGCTGGCCGAGGACCGCGTGCTCGAGGTCACCGGCGCCGAGGACTTCAAGGTGCCGCAGGCGCTGCGCGAGCTGCTCGCCGGCGTGCGCATCGTGTGCACGCCGATGGCGGCCGCGGGGCGCTACGTGGGCGTGGTGCTGTGCGAGCGCCAGCCCGGCCTGCCCGCCATCGACGAGGACGAGCGCCAGCTGCTGTGGACGCTGGGCAAGGCCATCGCGATGGCCTCGGTGGCCCGCGAGGTCACCACCTACGACGAGCAGAGCCGCCAGCTCAAGCAGCGCATCGACCTCGCCCGCGAGATCCACGAGGGCGTCGTGCAGCGCCTGTTCGGGGTCTCGCTCGCGCTCTCGCGCGAGGAGCCGCTCGACGCGGTGGCCCAGCGCCGCTGCGCCGCCGAGGTGCAGACCGCGCTCGGCGACCTGCGCTCCGCGCTCAAGCGCCCGCTCGGGCACGTCTCGCGGCCCACCGCCGTCACCTTCGCCGAAGAACTGGAAAGGCTGCGCGCGCTCTACCCAGAGCTCGAGCTCACGCTCGAGGGCCGCAGCGAGGACGTTCCGCGCGAGCTCGAGGCGCTGGCCCAGTCGGTGCTGGTGGAGGCCGTGCGCAACGCCCACAAGCACGCCCGCGCCCGGCTCGTGCAGGTGGCGCTGCGCAACGACGGGCCCACGCTCACGATCGAGGTGCGCAACGACGGCGTCGCGCCACGCGCGCGCGCCGGCGAGCGCTCCTCGCCGCGCAGCGGCGGCGTGGGCCTGCGGCTGCTCACGCTGGAGGCGCTGCAGCAGGACGGCATGCTCGAGTACGGCGAGTCCGACGGGGGTGCCTGGCAGGTGCGGCTGATCGTTCCCACCGGGCGATGAGCGCCCCCACGCCCGCGGCCGTCGAGCACCCGCCCGGCGCGAGGCTGCGCGTGCTCGTGGTCGACGACCACGACGTCGTGCACTGGGGCTTCCGGCTGATGCTCGGCCAGCTCGCCTGGATCGAGCGCTGCCTGAGCGCGCGCACCGGCGCCGAGGCGCTCGCCGTGTGCCGTCGCCACCACCCCCACGTGGCGCTCGTCGACCTGTTCCTCGGCGGCGAGTCCGGCCCCGAGATCTGCGAGCGCCTGCGCGCCCACACGCCCGCTCCGCGCGTGCTGCTGATGTCGGGCGCCGGCGGCATCTCGCCCTCCGCCGCGCGCGCCGCCGGCGCCGCCGGCTTCATCTCCAAGGACTGGCCCGCGCCCGAGATCGCCAAGCTCGTGCGCATGGTCGGCGACGGGCGCGAGGTCTTCCGCGACACCGGCCGCGCCGCGCCCGCGCTGAGCGGCCGCGAGCGCGAAATCCTCGCCTTGATCGCCGACGGCGCCACCAACCGCGAGATCGCCGCCGTGCTGTTCCTCTCGCCGCACACCGTCAAGGAGCACACCAGCAGCCTCTACCGCAAGCTCGGCGCGCGCAACCGCGCCGACGCGGTGCAGCGCGCGCAGCGCCTCGGCCTGCACCGCTAGACCCGCGAGCGTGCCGCCGGCACGCAGCGGCGGGGCGGCGCCGGCGGGTCGCACCCCCCATTTGGGCGGTTTTCGCACACTTCGCAGTAACAAACGCCGGTGTACGGAGAATCAATAGACGAGTGTCTACAGGTGTCATAGCCGGTCTGTTCCCGGGCCAGGGCAGCCACGCCGGCGCGCTGCGCCAACAGGTCGCCGAGGCGGCGCCCGCGCTGCTGGCCGAATGCCTCGAGCTCGTCGGCCAGGACCCGTTCGCGCGCGCCGGCGAGAGCACCCGCTTCGCGCAGCCCGCGATCTTCTGCGCCAGCATCGCCGGCTGGCGGCGGCGCCCGCGCTCGTTGCAGCCGGCGGCGCTCGCCGGCCACTCGCTGGGCGAGCTCAGCGCGCTCGTCGCCGCCGGCGCGCTGCGCGAGCGCGACGGCCTGCGCCTGGCGGTCGCGCGCGGCCGGCTGATGGAGCAGGCCGCCGGCGGACGCCGCGAAGGGATGCTCGCGGTGCTCGGCGCCGACGCCGAGTGGGCCGCCGAGCTCGGCCGCCGACACGCGCTGTCGCTGGCCAACGACAACGCCCCCGGCCAGCTCGTGCTGGCAGGGCCGCTCGAGCGCCTGCGCGCGGCCTCCGCGCAGGCCCGCGCCGAGCGCGTGCGCGCGATCGTGCTCGACGTCGCCGGCGCCTTTCACTCGCCCGCCATGGCCGCCGCCGTCGAGCCCTTCCGCGCCGAGCTGCGGCAGGTCGAGATCTCGCAGCCGCGCATCCCCGTGATCTCCGGCGCCAGCGCCCAGCCGTTCCGAGACGTTCGCGCAGAGCTCGCCGCCGCCATAACCACGCCGGTGCGCTGGCGGGACACGATGCTCGCGCTCGCGCGCCTCGGCACCGGCGCCTTCGTCGACTTCGGCCCCGGCCAGGTGCTCGCCAAGCTCGTCCAGCGCAACCTCCCCCACGCGCGCGTGCTCGACCCCTGCTCGCCGGCCGCGCTCGAGGACGCCGCCCTCGCCGGGGGCAGCACCCGATCGGAGCCCAGCGTTGCCGCCTGAGGCCGCCGCCACGCTTGCACGCCGCCGCCGCGCCGACGGCATGGTGCCAGCCGCCCCCGCGCGCACCGCCGGCGTCGTCGCGCTCGGCTCCGCGCTGCCCGAGCACAGCGTCTCCAGCGCCGAGATCGCGGCGCAGATCGGCGTCTCCAGCGAGTGGATCGAGCGCCGCACCGGCATCCGCGCGCGCCGTCACGCCGCCCCCGGCGAGCGCGTCTCCGAGCTCGCCACGCGCGCCGGCGCCGCCGCGCTCGCCGCCGCCGGCCTCCACGCACAGCAGCTCGACATGATCCTCGTGGCCACGCTCGCCGCCGACGAGATCACGCCCTCCACCGCGCCGCTGGTCGCACGCGAGCTCGGCGCCGGGCACGTCGCCGCGATCGACGTCGGCGCCGCCTGCGCCGGCGCGCTCGCCGCGCTCGCCCACGCCACCGCCTTCATCGAGGCCGGCCGCGCCGAGCACGTGCTCGTGATCGGCGCCGAGATCCTCAGCCGCTTCGTCGACTTCGACGACGCGCGCACCGCGCCGCTGTTCGCCGACGGCGCCGGCGCGCTGCTGCTCAGCGCCGGCGCCTGCGGGCAGGTCGGCCCGTTCGTGCTCGGCAGCGACGGCGCCGCCGCCGGCGCCATCCGCGCCACGCGCGAGCGCGGCGTGCTCGAGATGGAGGGGCACGAGACCTTCCTGATGGCCACCGAGCGCCTCGCCTCCAGCACCCGCGAGGTGCTCGCGCTCGCCGAGCTCGAGCTCGATCAGGTCGACCTGTTCGTCTACCACCAGGCCAACTCGCGCATCCTCTCCGCCGTCGCCGAGCGCCTCGGCGTGGAGCGCCCGCGCGTGTTCGACTGCATCGCCGAGCTCGGCAACACCAGCGCCGCCAGCGTGCCCATCGCGCTCCAGCGCGCCGCCCGTGCCGGCCTGCTCGAGCCCGGCGCGCGCGTCGTGCTCGGCGCCGTCGGCGCCGGCGTGGTGTGGGGCGCCACCGTGCTCACCTGGGGCGACGAGCCGGGAGTGCGCGCATGAGCCTCGTGGGTCAGCGCCGGGGCGCGCCGCGCGCCGCTGTGGACCAGGGCGCGCCGCACGCGGTCGCGGGCCGGGGCGCTCAGGGCGCCGCCGTGGACCAGGGCGCGCCGCACGCGGTCGCGGGCCGGGGCGCTCAGGGCGCCGCCGTGGACGAGGGCGCGCGCGCCGTCGCGGGCCGCCGCGCGGGGGGTGGCCGCTCCGTGCGCCAGGGCTGCGCGCTCGTCACCGGCGGCTCGCGCGGCATCGGCGCCGCCATCGCCCGCGCGCTCGCCGCCGACGGCTGGCCCGTCGCCGTCAACTTCCGCTCCGGCGAGGACGCCGCCGCCGACACCGTCGCCCACATCGAGCGCCACGGCGGCACCGGCATCGCCGTGCAAGCCGACGTCGGCGAGCCCCAGCAGCTCGAGCGCATGTTCGAGGCCGCCGAGGACCAGCTCGGCCGCGTGCTCGTGCTCGTCAACAACGCCGGCCTGCGCGCCGACCAGCTCGCGCTCTCGATGAGCGACGAGGACTGGGCGCAGGTGCTCCACACCAACCTCACCGCCTGCTTCCGCGCCACCCGCCGCGCGCTGCGCGGCATGGTCCGCGAGCGCTTCGGGCGCGTCGTCAACGTCGCCTCCGTCGTCGGCCCCCGCGCCAACCCCGGTCAGGCCAACTACGCCGCCGCCAAGGCCGGGCTGATCGGATTCACCAAGACGGTCGCCGTCGAGGTCGCGCGCCGCGGCGTAACCGTCAACGCCATCGCCCCCGGGCTGATCGACACCGACATGACCGCCGGCCTCGGCGGCGAGCTGCTGGCCGCCGTGCCCGCCCGCCGCGCCGGCACCCCCGATGAGGTCGCCGCCTGCGCGCGCTTCCTCGCCTCCGAGCACGCCGGCTACGTCACCGGCTCCGTCCTCTACGTCGACGGAGGCCTCAGTGCCTAGCGCTCGCCCGCAGCCCGCGCCGCGATCCGCCGCCCGCCACGCTCGCCGCCGCGCGCAGGCGGCCCGCCGCCCGCAGCCCGCGCCGCGATCCGCCGCCCGCCACGCTCGCCGCCGCGCGATCCCCACATCTCGAGACCCAAACCCCAACCACAGGAGGAATCACATGAGCACCGCCGTCACCCAGGAGCAGGTCGAAGCCGTCGTCGTCGAAGCGCTCGCCACCTTCGGCGCCGACCCCGACGCCATCACGCCCGACGCCACCTTCGAGTCGCTCGACGTCGACTCGCTCGACCTCGCCGAGCTCTCGCAGATCGTGCACGAGCAGTTCGGCGTCGAGCTCAAGGGCTCCGACGTCGCCGAGGTCAAGACCGTCAGGGACGCCGTCGAGCTGATCGCCTCGCGGCTGTAGATGAGCGCCGCCGCCGATCGCGAGCCGGTGGTCGTCACCGGGGTGGGCGCCGTCACGCCGCTCGGCGTCGGCGCGCGCACGCTGCACGAGCGCTGGTGCGCCGGCGCTAGCGGCATCGTCCACGGCGAGGCGCCCTGCGCCGACTTCCACGCCACCGACTTCCTCACCGCCAAGGAGGCCCGCCGCGCCGATCGCTTCACGCAGCTCGCCATCGCCGCCTGCGCCGAGGCGCTCGCCGACGCCGGCTGGGGCGACCACGGCACCGCGGGCCGCGGCGCGCACGGAGCCCGCGGCGCGACCGACGGCGCCGGCGGCGAGCTCCCCTACGACCCACAGCGCGTCGGCTGCGTGCTCGGCACCGGCATCGGCGGCATCGGCACCGTCGTCGACGGGCAGGACACGCTGCGCGAGCG
>Ga0335075_10004132_pt1 | contig 22767 bp, 21 predicted proteins | sample Lox_Sample_24_FD_206723 | JGI IMG/M metagenome (GOLD analysis project Ga0335075, IMG submission 206723) | Soil microbial communities from Loxahatchee National Wildlife Refuge, Florida, United States - Lox_Sample_2.4 | ecosystem: Environmental > Terrestrial > Soil > Wetlands | place: USA...
ATATCGGCGAACAGATCCTGCATTATCAGCCGCACCTCTTCTACAAACACCGTGGAATGGAGCAACGCTTCGAAGGGCTCGACCCCGTGCGGGGAGTGGTTCTCGCGGAGCGGGTCTCGGGCGTCGGCAGCGTCGCCCATGCGTTGGCTTTCTGTCAGGCGGTAGAGGCTGCGTGCGATTGTGTCGTACCAAGGCGCGCCCTGTGGTTGCGGGTGCTGCTGGCGGAACTGGAACGCCTGTACAATCACCTGCACTATCTCGGTCACCTGTGCAACACGACCACGCTGAAAGTGGGCGAGGCGCAAGGCAAGCTGCTGGAAGAAACCGCGAAGCAGATCAATGCACGGTTGACCGGAAGCCGTTTCCTGCGCAGCATTCTTATCGCCGGTGGATTGCGACGGGACCTGCGGCCAAACGGTTGGCTTCGCGATGCATTGGAGTCGCTGCGGGCGGAAATCGCGCACTACGTGCAGCATCTCGAGGCGTCGGACAGCCATCTCGATCGCCTGATCACAACCGGTGTGCTGAGCAGCCGGGTTGCGTTCGACCAGGGCGCGACCGGGCCGGTTCAGCGGGCGTCCAACACCGACCGCGATCTGCGGCGCGACCACCCCTATGCTGCCTATGCCGAACTGCCGCTGACCGTGCCGGTGCGCCCGGAGGGCGACGCTTACGCCCGCGCGCGGGTTCGCATTGAAGAGATCGACGCCAGCATCGCCATTATGCAGCGCGTCCTGCTGCTGCTGGAGGACGGCGAGATTCGCGCGCCATGTCCGCCGGTGCCGGGCGCCGAGGGATTGGGCTGGGCTGAATCGCCGCGCGGTTCCCTGTTCTACGCAGTACATTTCGACCACAGCGGACGCCTGGCACGGGTGAAGATCAAGTCGCCTTCGTTCTCGAACTGGCGCGTCTTCCCTTTTACGGTACACGAAACCAACATGATGGACTACGCCATCAACGAGGCGAGCTTCGGCCTCACCATCGCCGGCTGCGCCCGTTAGGAGCTGGCGATGGCACTCTGGACCCTGATCGGGCTGGCCAAAGGTAAGGCGACAACGCGCTGGCCTGGACGCGGCGACGATGGCCAGAAGGGGCTGCTGGGCATGCCGCGCTACAAACAGGACCTCTGCGCCGACGATTGCGATGCCTGCGCCACGATCTGCCCGACCGCGGCCCTGAGTGCACGTCCCGGCGGCGGCCTGGACGTTGATTACGGTCGTTGCGTCGTCTGCCAGCTCTGTGTCGAGGCCTGCCCCACCGGCGCGATGAGTGCATCATCGGATTGGGCATTCGGCACGCGCCATCGGGAGGACCTGCGTTGGGCGGACGCTGTAACACAAGCTGCGTCGGCGCAGACACCAGAGCGCGTCGGGTTCCGTCGCAGCCTGCATATCCGTCACGTCGATGCGGGTTCCTGCAACGGCTGCGAATCCGAACTGCAGGGGTTGAACAACCCGTTTTACAACCTGCATCGACTCGGCATCTTTTTCACGCCCTCGCCGCGTTTTGCCGACTTGTTGCTGGTCACCGGCCCGGTGACCCGCGCAATGGAAGCGGCGCTGCGCACGACGTACGACGCCATGCCGCAGCCTCGGTGGGTGATGGCGGTCGGCACTTGTGCGGTGTCCGGCGGTATTGCCGAAGGCGGCTATGCCGGCGGTCACGGCCTTGAACGGGTGATTCCCGTCGATCTCTATCTGCCCGGGTGCCCCCCGAACCCGGCCGCCATCATCGAGGCGTTGCTGATGTTCCTGGACCGCGCGCCGCAGCGGGTGAAAGGAGGGCGCATTGGCGAATGACCTGCTGGCCGCCGCTTCCGTGCTCTGGATCGTCGGCGGCGTACTTGCGCTGATCGGCCGCCCGCTCGGTCTCGTGCGCATCCTGCTGGGCCTGGGCGGACTGGCGGCGATCGTTGCCGCTGTCATAACCCTGCCGGCCGGCACCTCGCCTGTTGGCGTTCCGCTGCGCATGGCGGGCGAGACAGCCCGCTTTCAGATGGCGCCGGAGGCCCTCTGGCTGATGGGATTCGGGCTGGTTCCGGCGGTTCTCGCCTGCCTGCTGACGACACCGTCTTATCACGGGCGCGCCGGCTGGCTGTTCGGGGCGGCGTGCAGCCTGCTCGGCGCACTCGGCGTTTTCGGCCTGCAGCACGCCGGCTTCTTCCTGCTTGCCTGGGAGCTGATGAGCCTCGGGGGAGCGGTCATGCTGCTGAGCGACCGGCTCGCCCGCGCGCCCGGTCTGCCAGTCCTGTTCATGCTGGGCATGCTGGAAGTGGGCACGGTCGCCCTTTTGGTGGCCTTCATCTTGCTGGCGCTGCCGGCGGAGAGCCTGTCGTTTGGGGATTTCGACCTGGTCGGTGCGACGCTGTCGGTCCCGGAGCAGATTATCATCGGCGTGCTGTTGGTGATCGGATTCGGCGCCAAGCTCGGATTGCTGCCGTTCTACGAGTGGTTCCCAAGCGCCTACGGGTCTGGCAGCGGTGCATCCGGCGCTGTGATGTCCGGCGTCGTGTTGAACGCCGCCTTCTTCGGTCTCAGCCGCGGCGTGCTGAGCTGGCTTCCCGGCGTGGGGCTGGGTGGCGCCTATGGGCTGGGCATCTTCGTCGTGGTGATCGGCGTGCTCAGCGCAATTCTTGCGGTGTTGTATGCGTTCCAGCAGGAGGACTGGCGTTGCCTGCTTAGCTTCTCCTCCGCGGAGAACGCAGCGATAGCCGTCACCACCCTGGGCGCGGCGATCCTGTTCCGCGAGAGCCATCTGGCCGATCTGGCCGGCTTGTCGTGGACGGTCGCCCTGCTGCACCTCGCCGGCCATGCGCTGGCGAAGGGCTGCCTGTTCCTCACTGCCGACGGCGTCTTCACGGCAACAGACAGCTATCTTATTCGACATTCTCTGCTGGCGAGGCGCACCACCTGGGTGTTCGGGGCAGGTGCCCTGTTCGCCGCGATGAGCCTCGCCGCGATGCCGCCGCAGGCCGGCTTCGTCAGCGAGTGGTACGTGTTCCAGACCGTCTTTCAGGGCTTCCATCTGCCAGACCTTGCCGGCCGGCTCGTCCTGGCGCTCGCCGGCGCCGGACTTGCGCTAACGGCTGCGGTGGCCCTTGCGACCTTTATCAAGGTTTTCGGCATTGGCCTGCTCGGCAGTGCGGGCCAAGAGCCCGGTCGGGTGCCGCCGGCGACGATCGGCGCGGTCGCGTTGCTTGGGGCCTTGGTGCTGGCGCTGGCGGTCGGCATGCCGGCGTGGCTCTCGTCGCTGGTGGGCGCGACGGTGACCCAGTTCGGCGCCGACAGCCCACGCCTGATGAGCAACGGGGTGCTGCTGGTTCCGCTGACGGCGAAGTTCGCTTTCATCTCGCCGAGCCTGCTGGTCATCGTGATGCCGCTGCTCGCTCTGCTGCCGATCATCCTTGTTCTCACAAGCCGCAGATTTGCGGTGCGTCGCGTACCGGTTTGGTACGGCGGCGTGCAGCATGACATCAGGCGCACGGCCACGACCGCGCTCACATTCTCCAATGCACTGCGTACGTTCTACAGCTTCATCTACCGCCCGACGATTGAGACCACACGGGAATCGGCGGTGCGCGAATATTTCGTGACCCGCCTGGAATTTAATCACGAAGTCGCGCCCATGTTCGGGCCGTATCTGTTCGCGCCGGCTGTTCGTCTGGTTCGTGCCGCCGCTGACCGGCTTCGCATTCTGCAGTCCGGACATCTCAACTTCTATCTTGGTGTGATCGGGGTTCTGCTGGTGATCATTCTCGGACTGGTTTTGTTGTAAGCGATGTCAGGAAGGTGGCGCCGACACGTGCTGACATATCTGGCCATTGCCGTCGGCGGCACGCTCGGCTGCTGGGCGCGCTACGCGATGACTAATCTCGTGCAGACGGTCTATGGCCGCGAGTTCCCCTACGCGACGCTCAGCATCAATCTGCTGGGCGCATTTCTCATGGGCTTTCTGTTCATCGAGACGCTGGAGCGCCTGACCATCTCGCCCATCCTGCGCACCGGCATCCTGACGGGCGCGCTGGGCGGCTACACGACATTCTCGACCTTCGAGATGGAAACGCTCCTGCTGGTCGAGCAGGGGGAAGCGTGGAAAGCGGTTCTCTATATCGTGCTGTCGGTGGGCCTGGGGTTCCTGGGTGCGTTCGGAGGTGCCTACATAGCACGCAATCTCTAGGGAGGACGCCCATGAACAACGAGGTGATGGTGGTTCGCATCTACCTCCGGGAAGCGGAGCAAGGGAGACGTAAGAACCTCATGCAGGAGATCCTCAATATCCTGCAGGATCAGCAGCGCGTGCAAGGCGTGGTGGTTTTCCGCGGCATCGCCGGACTCGGCGAAGGAGGTGAAGTGCATGCTGCCGACCTGCTACGTTTGAATGTCGATCTTCCGCTCGTTGTCGAATTCTATGACAAGCCGAGCGTTGCCGAGGCGGCCCTGCGGCTGTTGGATGGGCTGGTTCCGTCCGGCCATATCCTGACCTGGCGCGCGCTCCAACACTCGACGTCGGTGGCGGCGAGGCGTGCGGCGCCACAAGGCCCGGTTTCTTGATGATCAATCGGCGATCGGACCGAAGGCCAAAATAGCGGCAAGGCGTGCAGCAGGATCGAGTGCAAGGATGCCCATCACGGGCGGGAACTGGCAAATGAAGGAGCTGCATCTTCCCACTAAAGCACGTCTGACCAGCGATTTGGTCCCAGATCTCGCGTTGACCCATGGGCAAACCCTTTGGGTACTGGAGAGCATGGGTTTCAGCGCCGGGATTCCAACTTCTACCTTCAACCACTACATCAAATCATTGCGGAAGCTCGGCACACCGTTTGCCTATGGGAAGGCTAATACCGGCGGCGGCAGATTGGCTCACTACTCCTACAATCATCTCATGGAACTGTGCCTCGCGCTGTCACTTCGAGTTTACGGGGCCATCCCAGACCGGATCCTGGTGGGAATCATCGAGTTTCGAGAGGAATTATACGCACTGTATCGGCGCGCATACATCGAATTTGCCACGGGACTCGGCGCTTCGATCCGTGTCACGGCCAAGGGCCGCACCGAGTTCGAGATGAGCGGTGTCTATCTTGATCTGAGGATTCGGTTTGGCGGCGGACGGGCGCTCGAATTTGGTCCCCCGCGGGCAGTCTCTCCGTTCGAGGCGCTCCGGGCTTACGCACGGCTGGACACCCCAGGACGTGCCCATCTTCCGTTCAATCTCTCGACCCTTGCAATCGATCTCGTCGAATGCGCCGAGGCCGCACCCGACATCCATCGTGGCCCACATAAGGAGTAGGCGAGATGCCGCGGGCTCTGTGGTTTCGACATGCGTCTTGGCAGGGCTAGAATTCGTGCTAGACTGTGGGAGCGGAACAGGTATGATCTGCTTGGTGATGGAGTCCGCCAGAACCGCCCGGAACGGCTGATGACTCCTACAGGTTGCGGCGAGCGAGAACGGCACGCCGCGGCTGTGGGCAATGTCGTTGGCGTGGGTGGTTCGATGCCGGCTTACAACCCTCGACACCAAGTGCGTTTCCTATGGCTTGGGCCGGGGCGCCAGCCGGGGTTGGTGCGTGCTCGGCGCAAATGGTGCGGCTAAGTCCATGCTGGCGCGCATTCTTTACAATCTGCTGCAGGTTGCTGTGGTCATCGGCTTCGCGCCCCTTGCCGAGGGCGTGACGACCCGGCTGAAAGAAATCATCCAGTCCAGGCGTGGGCCGAGCATTTTCCAGCCCTATCGTGACCTCTGGAAACTGCTTCATAAGGACGAGGCCGTCTCGGACTATTGCACCTGGGTGTTCCGAGCCGCGCCCTACGTCGCGTTCGCGACGCCCGTCTTCGTCACGCTGCTGATCCCGGTGCTCACCCGCTATCCGCTGGAATTCGCCTTCATGGGCGACATGCTGGGAGCCGGCTTCGTCCTCGCGCTGGGCGGCTTCTTCACGACCCTGGCGGCGGTAGATACCGGCAACCCGTATGGCCCGATGGGAGCAAGCCGAACGCGGATGGTGGGCTTCCTGGCCGAGCCCGTGTTCATCGTGGTGTTCCTGACCATCTCCTTCGTGGCCGGGTCCACGATTCCCTACATTGTTCAGACGCGCTGGATCACGCCGCTGGCAAACTTCTTCGAGCCGTCGCACGTCCTGTTGATGATTGCGTTTCTGATGCTGATCCTGGCGGAAGACGGACGCATCCCGGTTGACAGTCCTTCTGGACAATTCGAACTGGCGATGATCGACCGATCGAAGGGGCTCGAATACTCGGGCCGGGGCGCTGCACTCATCAAATGGGCCGGCGCGATGAAATTCTTCGTGCTGATGATCGTGTTCCTCAACGTCGTCGTCATACCCTGGGGTCTCGCACCTGTCGGAACTGGCGGCGTGCAGGCGTTGCTGGCAATTCCGCGGGTGCTGCTGAAGATTTTCCTGTTCATCCTCGTACTTGTTTACATCGAATCGTCGCTCGCCAAGCTTCGCCTGTTCCGTATCACCGAGTTCCTCGGTGCGGCCTTTATCATTGCCGTGGTTGCGATGATCACCAGGCTGTCCGAGATTTAGGAGGCCGATGTGCAGAGCAGCGGGTTCGCACTGATCTTCGCCCTCGACGCTCTCACCGGCGCGTTGTTCCTGTTGACCGCCTTCGGCGTAGTTGGGACCCGCCAGGTTTTGGCCTCGCTTCAACTGTTCATTCTGCAATCACTTCTGCTGACTGCGTCGGCGCTGCTGCTCGGCATCGCGCTTGGCTCACCGCACTTGCTGGCCGTCGCGGCCATCACCGTCGCCACGAAGACCTTTCTGATCCCTTGGCTGCTGCGCCGTACCGTGAGCGCCGCGGTGTATCGCACGCGGGAGATCGAGCGCGTGCTGAACGTGCCGACGTCCCTGCTCGTGGCGGCGGTGCTCGTGGTGGTGGCCTATGTCGTTGCCTCTCCGCTTGTCGGGGCGGCGGTGTCGCTGCCGTTCGCGCGCATCAATCTTCCCCTCGGCTTCGCGGCGATTTTCCTCGGAGCCTTCACCGTGGTGGTGCGCCGAGAGGCGGTGCCGCAGTTGCTCGGTCTGCTGGCGGTTGAAAACGGCGTGTTCTTTGCCGGGATCGCCATTGTCCCGAGCCTGCCGGTCATCGCCGAGCTGGCCGCAGCGGTCGACGTGCCGGTCGTCGCGCTGGTGGTGGGACTGCTCACCCGCAGCATCCATCAGCGGCTCGGCACAACGGCCGTCGGCCGCCTCGCTGCGCTCAGGGAGCCGTGACGTCGTGATCACTCTGGCCGCCGTCGTGATCATCCCGATCCTGGCCAGCCTGCTCTGTTGGCTGCCCGGCAGCCGCCGCATTGCAGCCCCGATCACGGTAGCCGGCGCAGCGCTCGTCCTGGTGTCGGCCGGCTATGTCGCAGCCGTCACCGCCGCCAGTGGGCGCGTCGATGCGCTCGGCGGCTGGTTCACCGCCGATGGTCTCGGCGCCCTGATTCTCGCACTGGTTGCACTCGTTGGCTTCACCGCATCGGTCTTCTCCTGGGGCTATCTCGGCCATCACCGACCCGGTCGGGAACACGGCTATTACGTCCTGTTCAACCTTTTCGTCGCGTCGATGCTGACCGTTCCGGTCATGGCCAACGTCGCCCTGATGTGGATTGCCGTCGAACTTACCACGCTGCTGTCGGCGTTCCTGGTTGGCTATGAAAACACTCCGGAGGCCCTGGAAGCTGCCTGGAAATATGTGGTCCTGACAACGCTCGGCGCGATTCTCGCGCTGCTCGGGTTCCTGATCCTGTATTGGGGATCGCAGCTCGCCGGTACTGCGCCATTCACCTGGCTTGGCTTGGTGCAAGCGGCCTCCCGGATGCCGCCCGCTCTGCTCTGGCCCGCGTTCCTGTTCGTGCTCGTCGGGTTCGGCACCAAGGTCGGGTTCGTCCCCATGCACACTTGGTTGCCCGACGCGCACAGCCAGGCACCGGCGCCGATCTGCGCCCTGCTGTCCGGTGTCGAGACCACCACAGTGCTGTACGTCATCCTCCGGCTGTTCCCGGTGGTTGGGCAGGTGCAAAGCCTTGATGCACGACCCTGGTTCATCGGCTTCGGATTGTTCTCCGTGGTCGTCGCGACTTTGCTCCTGATCTATGTGCGGGATTTCAAGCGGATGTTCGCCTTCTCCACCGTGGAGCATATGGGCATCATCCTCATCGCTGCCGGCCTTGGCGGGGCGGAAGCGCATCTCGGCGCCGCCTATCAACTGACGGCGCATGCGATCGCCAAGTCGTTCTGCTTCTTCGCGGCCGGTGCCGTGGTTTTGGCGACCGATACGCAGCAGATCGGCTCCATTCGTGGTTTGAGCCGTTCGTCGCCGATTGCCGCTCTGGCACTGGTCAGCGGCGGATTCGCGATCGCGGGGACCCCGCCCTTCGCCGTGTTCCTAAGCGAGCTCATCATTTTCAAAGCCGGGCTCGCCCAAGGCGACTATCTGGTGATGGGCCTGTTGGCCGTGTGTGTCGTAGTCGCCTTCTGCGCCATCATGTTCCACGTCACCCGCATGGCATTCGGGGCACCGGTCGGGCAGCAGCAGGTGCATCCGGTCCCGAGGCTGTGCCGTGCGGCGCTTTTCGCGGCCGCGATCCCACTGGTCGTGATCGGACTCTATGTGCCGGATCGTTTGCACGCTCTGCTGAATGTCGCGGCGAGCGCGATGGGCCAATAAGGGGAAAGCCATGCCAGCGTCCGCGGTCGTGATGGACGACGCTTCAACGATGATGCGATTCAGGCGGGATTTCCAGGCAAAGTGGGGAAACTTACTCGAACCGGCTTCTGCCGATAGCGGGCACGATCGTCTTGCATGTCGGCCGGCAGAGCTGGCTGCAATCTGCGGCTGGCTGATCCAGGAGGCGGGCTATAGCTTTGCGACGCTCGTCGCCGAAGAGACGGAGGATAACGGAATCACATTGACCTACATGTTCTACAAGGATCACGCCTCTCCCTGGGTCGATGTGGTTGCGCGGCTCGCGCCGAGGGAGAGTGTGGTCCCCTCGATCAGCGAGAGCGTGTATGCCGCGGACTGGCACGAACGGGAAATCGAGGACCTGTTCGGGATACAATTCGAGGGGCATCCGCGGCTCGGTGACTTCATTTTGCACGAGGACTGGCCGGAAGGCGTCAATCCGATGCGCCGAAGCTTCGATGTCCGCCGGGAGTTGCACCACGCGGAAGACCAGGTCACCTGGGAGGCTCCCACCATTGTCATGGCGCCTGGCGGCTTTGCGATGCCGATCGGGCCAGTGTTCTCCGATTTCGCGGAATCCGCACATTTTCTGCTCGAGACGGTCGGCGAAGACGTCATCCACACGATCCCGCGCTTCTTCTACAAATACCGAGGCGTCGAGAAGCTCGCTGAAGGCAAGCCGATCGACCACGTGCTTCTTCTTTCCGAACGTTTTTCGGGGATCGCCGCTTTCGCCCATGGCCTGGCGTTCTGCCAAGCCATCGAGACCGTTGGCAGAATCGAAGTACCACGTCGTGCCCGCGTGTTGCGTACGATATTCGCCGAACTCGAACGACTGCGCCACCATGCCGCGGCGATTACAGCCATCTGCGGCTCGACGGCCCTGGCAGTGGCAAACAGCCAGGCCGCTTTGATCGAGGAGGAGCTGCTTCGCCTGAGCGGCCGGATCGCCGGGCACCGCTACTTCTTCGGGCTCGTCGCTCCTGGCGGTCTCGCGCGCGACCTGTCGGACGAGCAGCGTCGGCTGACCGAGCTATCGGTGGCCGACGCGGCAGGAAAGTTGCGGAGGCTGCATGAGATGCTGCGTGTCTCGAGCAGCTTTCTCGATCGGCTGGAGGAAGTCGGAATCATCGCCCCTGACGAAGCCGTGGCTTATGGACTGGTCGGGCCCGTCGCTCGTGCGTCAGGTCTCAGTCAGGATATGCGGACGCTTTTCCCTTATGCCGCGTACGATGCCATCAGACCAGTTGTCCCGATCGAGCACGAAGGCGACGGTTACGCCCGGCTGCGTATCCTGTTCCAGGAAGCCGAGCAATCGGCCGCCATGATCCGCGAAGCGCTCGGGTCCGTTCCTATCGGCTCGGTCAAGGCGAATTTCAATCATCTGCCGGCCGGCGCCGCGCTCGGCGCCGTGGAAGCGCCACTTGGAGCTGCGTTCCACTGGATCCGCATTGACGACAGCGGGACAGTGCGGCGCTACCGGATCGCCCCACCCTCGTTTGCGAACTGGCACGCCTTTCCCCTCGCGGCCGAGAATTTTGCGTTCCAGGACTTCCCGATCATTCTGGCAAGCTTCGGCTTGTCCAACGCCGAGTGTGACAGGTAGAGCTGACCTATGGCCGGCTGGGTCGCAAAAGGATTGCGGACCGGAGTACGAAGCAGCGTCTACCCGCGCCGTGTCGAACCCGAGGCAGGCATATCCCCCGGCATGCCGACTGACACCGCGCTCGGATCACCGTCCGACGCAGAGGTGCTGGCATCTGTCTGCCCGACACGAGCGATCATGGCGCATAATTCCACGGTCACTGTGGAAAGGGGGAGGTGTGTTCATTGCTTCCGCTGCGGCAGCACTGCACAGCGGTCCACGATCGCCTGGGACCCAGGTTTTGAATGGGCGACCGATGCGGATGCGAACGCCACCGCCCAGAGGCTGCGGGGCGCGTTTGGCCGGTCCCTGCATATCCGCTTTGTCGATGCAGGCGCATGCGGCGCCTGCATGAGCGAGGCACGCCAGCTCAACAATCCATATTACAACATGCACCGGCTCGGCTTCTTCATGACTCCGACTCCGCGGAACGCCGACGTGCTGCTGGTGGCCGGCCCGGTCTCTGATGCCATGCGCGTGCCGTTGCGGAAAACTTATGCGGCGATGCCGCCACCCAAGCGAGTGGTTGCGATCGGCGCATGCGCCATCTCGGGTGGCGTGTTCGGCCCGAGTTACGCAGCTTCCCCGGGTGTACAGGAGGTCATCCCGGTGGACGTGATCGTTCCGGGATGTCCCCCACCACCGCTGGCGATCCTGCACGGGTTGCTTGTCGTGGTGGGCCGAAAGCCGCCGGCACCTCGATCGGCGGGTACGGCGATAATCGAAGGGCGCCGGGAATGACCATGAGCGCAGCACTGCTGCTGGCATTCTTCGCGCTGTGTGCCGCGGGTGTGGTTGCCTCGCTGCCGCGCAGGCGTGCCAGCCCAACCGCGCTTGCGGTCATCGGCGTGGCCGCATCCGGAATACTTCTCGCCGAGAGCGCTGCCCTGCTGATCACAGGTTCCAGCTTCCGGTTTGACTTCGGACCGGTTCTGTCAGGAGGAATAATCAGCCTGACGGCAGACAGGCTCTCGGCTGTGGTCATGATTGCCGCCGCTCTCGTCTATCTGCCCGTGTCGATCTTCTCGGGCACATATCTGCGAAAATATGCCGATCACTACAGTCTGCGCTATTTTGGCGTGTGCTACCACGTCCTGTTCGCTGCAATCGTCCTGATCCTCATCGCCGGCGATGTGCTGTCGTTTCTTGTGGCGTGGGAGCTGATGTCGGTGTTCAGCTATCTTCTCGCCACCTATGATCTTGATCGCGAGGGCAGCGCCTATGGCGGATTCGTGATGCTGGCCTTGAGCGAGGGCGGCACGATCGCTGTCGCCATCGCTCTGCTGCTGCTGTTCGTCCTTACCGGAAGCCCGAGTTTTGCCGAATGGCGCACGACGGCGCCACATCCCAGCGAAAGCCTGGCGTGGGCGGTCTTCCTGCTCTCCTTCTTTGGCTTTGCCGTCAAGGCGGGGCTCGTGCCGGTCAACAGTTGGCTGCCGCTTGCGCACCCCGTGGCTCCCACCAACGTCTCGGCATTGCTGTCGGCGGTCATCGTCAATCTTGGGATCTACGGCATCGTCCGGGTCAACCTGGATCTTGCCCCCGTGCACGGCACGGCCCCCGGTCTGATCGTGCTTGTGATTGGCAGCCTCTCCGCCCTGACAGGCATTCTGTACGCGACGATCCAGTCGGACATGAAGCGCCTGCTCGCGCATAGCACGATCGAGAACATGGGCATCGTGGCGGCCGGTATCGGTGCGGCGATGATCTTTTTAGCGACGGACCACCGCGTGATCGCGGGCATCGCAGTGATCGCTGCGCTCTATCACCTGGTCAACCACGCGGTGTACAAGGCCCTGCTGTTCATTGGCAGCGGCGCCATGGAAAGTGGCGCCGGCAGCCGGGATCTGGAACTGCTCGGTGGACTGGCGCGGACGATGCCCTGGACCAGCGCGCTTGTGCTGGTCGGGGTGCTGTCGATTTCCGCCCTGCCCCCGCTCAACGGCTTCGTCAGCGAATGGCTGACTTTGCAGACCCTGCTGCGGTCTGCCGAACTCGGTTCAGCGGCAGTCAAGATCGTCTTCGCCGTCTGCGGCGCGTTGATTGCCCTGACCGCCGGCCTCGCTGTGACGTGCTTCGCCAAAGTGTTCGCGATGGGTTTCCTCGGCATGTCGCGTTCCGACGGTGCGGCGCGGGCAACCGAGGTGCGGTGGGGCACTCGCTCGCCTCTTGCCATTCTCGCGCTATGCTGCGTGTTGCTCGGGGTATTGCCGACCTATGTCATTCCCGTGCTCGACCGGGCCGCATCTCCGCTGGTGCATGCAAGCGCGGTGTCCGCGCTGGTACCGCCATTCTTTATCCCAGCGGAACAACAGGCCGAACATTTGCCGTCGGCGTTTCTTGGCGAATTCCACGACCTGGGCGCCCAGGTTGGCGGAAGCGTGCTGCCTGGACGCGGCCTTGTGGTTCTGCACCGCGGCGGAGAACCCAACCCGGTCGTGTTTGCGATGTCGACGTCCTACATGTTGGTCGGGCTGGCGATTATCCTGGGGCTGACCTTTGTCGTCTTCAGGCTGCTGACGCTTGGGCGGCGCGTGTCTCGCGTTCCCGTGTGGGACGGCGGATTGCGCCAGCTCATCCCCGCTTACACCTATTCGGCAACCGGCTTTTCTAACCCCGTGCGCGTCGTGTTCCGCGCCGTGTTGCGTCCGACTCTGGTTGCGGACGATACCGAGGCCGTTGCACGGCATTTCAGGACGGCCATCAGACGCCAGGAGGAAGACGTTCAGATCATCGACCGGTTGGTAATTCAGCCGCCGCTCGGCGGACTCCAGCGGTTGGCTGCTCTGGTCCGACGCATGCACGTTGGGCACGTAAACGCGTATGCCGGCTATGTCCTATTGACGTTGCTGATTGTGCTGGTGGTCGGCCTCACCATCGTCCGATAGGCGGCCGGCGGGATCAGCCACCGATTGGTGGCGCAGAACCATCGCCACGACCAGGATCACGCCGGCAGCGGCCACGATGGGGCGGGCCGATGCATCCATCCCGATCGACAAACTGATCGCGACAGCGGCGAGCAACGCGGCCACGCCGAACGCTACGCCTACCGAGGCGCCGACTTGGGCCAGATGCATACGCACGACGGACTTGTCGGTCACGGCCGGGCGAAAATGCTGCCGATGATGCGTGGCATCGAGCAATCCGAACAGCGCCACCCCCAGGAGGAACGCCTCGATGATCGCGCTCTCCCCGGACGCCAGCAGCAGTGCGATCGAGAAGACAAGCAGAGCGACAATGGCGCCAGCGATCGCCAGACCGAGCGATGACAGCAACACTCCGCCGGCACAAAGCAGGGCAGCGGCTGCGCCCGCCTCCAGCAGATGGATGTCGGGTCGGACCGCCGTCGGCAGTACCGCTATCGGAAGACAAGCGATCAGGCCCATCGCCTTCATCATGATGCGCGCCGAATCAGGCGGGGCTGCCGGGCCGTCAGCAGCGCCGTCTCGATCGGCCGCGACGGCGACCAATCGACGGCGCGGACGCCACGGCCGCGCAATTCACGCAAGCGTTGGCCGCGCTCCAGCAGCCACACGCGGCGCAGCAGGTGCCGGTTCATGCGCCGGGGCATCATCCGTTGACAAAGCTCATCGGTACGCAGCGCAAGCAACACGACATCGCGGCCCTGTGCCGCCAGCCGACCAACCATTGTGGCGAAGCGCTCGTCGGCCAGCGGCGTCAGCGCGATGATCAGCGCGTGCCAAGGCAACATAGCCTCTGGCAGCACCGTCAGGTCCTGCAGAAACTCGGTTGGGCTGATCGAAATCCACGCGAGCGAGCGAAGGAGACGTGCGTACTGGACCGGACCGGCCGCCGACGGCGTCCAATGAACCAACCCGCCATAGTCCATCAGGCCCACCCGATCATGCTGCCGAAGATAGCCCATGGCCAGGCTCGCTGCCGCGCGCAGGCAGTGATCCAGGCTTGCGTCTGGACGACGCCCTATGCTGACGAAGCTATCGATCAGCAGAATGACCTCGCCGCTGCGCTCAGTGTAAAATTGGTTCACGTGCAGACGGCGGGCGCGCAGCGATACGGCCCAATTGATGCGCTTCATCCGGTCGCCCGCGGCGAACGGACGGATATCGGCAAAGTCGGTCCCGTCGCCCAGCTGGCGCGAGACGTGCAGGCCGAACGGGGCGGCGGTCTGGCGCGGCGCCGGCAACCTGCGGACCAAGATTGCACGCGGATAGACCTGAACGATCGTCCGCTGCTCCTGGCGGGTGGCACCAACCCAAAGACCAGCCTGGTCCCACACGCGGAAGAACACGACACCTAGCTCAATGGATCCGCTCGCCCCGCAGCACAATCGGCTGTCCCAGCGGATGCGTCCGCTGGCGGACGGGGCTAGAATCACGTGCGGCCAGGCTGTCGATGCGGTCACGAGGGGCGGCAGCACGGGCAGTATTTCCACTGGACGGGGGGCGTCTTGCAGCCGGGCGCTGATCGCGAGGGTGAATTCCTCGCCCTCGATCAACTGGCCGGCATCGGGCACCAGGTGGAATTCCCTGATCAGTCCGCGCGCAGGTGCCGGCGCTCGCAGCAGAGGCACCAGCAACGGTACGGCCAGGAAGAACAGCTCGACCCGACCCAACGCAATGGCGAGGCAGAAAGCCCAGGCCGCCACCACCGCCAGTGCATAGGCGAGCCGGCTAGGCCGGAATATCACGAGATTTCTACCCTCGGAGCTGGAACGCGATCCAGCAAGGACGTCACGATGCCGCGCGTCGAGACGCGGCCGCCCCAGCTTTCCGGGCGCAGAATCAAACGGTGCGCCAGCGCGGAGACAGCCGCGGTCTTGACGTCGTCCGGAGTAACGAACGATCGTCCGTCCAAAGCGGCAAGCGCACGACTCATCTTCATCAACGCCAGGCTGGCGCGTGGCGAAGCGCCCAACGCCACGCGGGCATCGTCACGCGTAGCCCGAACCAGTCCGACGATATAGCGCTCGATCGACGGCTCGACGAACACGGCCTCGGGCACTGCCTGCATTGCCAGCAGCTCTCCGGCCGCGAGCAGCGGTTCCAGCATGACCGCATCGGCCCGCCACTCGCGGCGGCGGTGGAGTATGGCTTCTTCTTCCTCGGCCGTCGGATAGCCGAGATCGAGCCGGATCAGAAACCGGTCGAGCTGTGCTTCCGGCAGGGGAAATGTGCCGTCGAGCTCGATCGGGTTCTGCGTCGCGATGACCAGGAACGGACGGGCCAGCGGGAACGTCTCACCCTCGACTGTCACCTGGTTTTCCTGCATCGCCTCCAGCAACGCCGACTGGGTTTTCGGCGCGGCGCGGTTGATTTCATCTGCCAGCAGAAGCTGCGTGAAGATCGGTCCATGGCGGAAATCGAAGGCCATCGAGCGCTGGTCGAAGATAAAACTGCCGGTCAGGTCTGCCGGCAGCAGATCGGGGGTGAATTGCAGCCGCTTGAACGGCAGGCCAAGCACCTGGGATACGGCGCGGGCGATGGAGGTCTTGGCGACGCCGGGCACATCCTCGATCAGAACATGGCCATCTGCCAGAATCGCCGCCAGCAGCATGCGCAGCGCAGCGCGCTTGCCGACAATCGCCTGACCCAGAACGTCGAGAATGTCGCAACAGTGTTGGGTGAGTTGCGCCGGTGTCATGCGTCGCCCTCGAGACGATCGATCGCCCGCTCGACATCGTGCCATGTGAGCCGGCGATCAGTTTGCGGCACCAGTTCCGGCAGAACATCTTCCGTTCTTTGCCGGCTCAGATGCCGCAACCGCTCTTGCAGTGCGGCGGGAACAATGTGCCCGCGGAGACCCGTGCGAAATTCGCCGGCGAGGCGGAGCAGAAGCGGATCCAGCTTCACCGGCGGTTGCCGGGGTCGCATTGCCAAATCCCCCTGAGAGACTTCCCCAATGCCAGCCCGGTCCCGGAGCGCGGATAACAGCCGATAGAGGACAAGTACTACGAATAGCGTCACGGCCAGGCGAATGACGATGGTCCGCCCGCTGCCACCAAACCAGATGGCGATGGGGGCAGCCACGAGGCCGATGAATGTGGCGAGCACGAGGAAACCAAGCACCGTGCGCCAGGTGATGCGTTCAGGTTGGGGATCCATTTTGAGCCCTCTGCTCCAGTGCAGACCGGACATCGCCAAGCGCACCCACGGCGATGTCACGATCGTCTGATGTGATAGGGAGATTGCTGAACCGGGCGCGCTCAAAGACGAGAAGCAGGGATCCGATGGCGTCGACTGGCAGTTGCAGGGCCGCGAGCGCGTCAGCGACGAATTCCCTCGGCGTTTCGGCGAGATAACGCTTGCGACGGCGCGACCCGATCGCCGCCTCGCAGCGGCGATAGCAAGCGATGACCGCGCGTCTGGGATCGTCTCCCGCCTCGAGATCCCGCACTCCCGCCGATATCGCCGAGGCCAGGTCCCGAGCCAATGCGGTTCGTCGCCGCCGGCGAACACGAAGCCATTGCGCCAGCACCCACCAAGGCTCGTTCCCGGCGATGACCAGGAACGCACCACCGATAATCACCGCTGCGACCGCACCGAGCATCAGGGTCAGGCCCCAGTTGATCGCAGGTGCGTGGACCGGGTTCGGCTGAGCCGGCGGTTGGATGGGCGGGTGGCGGACAGCACTGATACCTGACGATCTGAGTGCGGCGCCGCCAAGCGGAAGACGGTCTGCCAGATGGAGCACCATGACCGCGCTTGCCACGAAGGCCGCCATCAACAGCAGCAATAACGCCAGCGCGGCAGGCGAGAGTCGCGGCGGTGGCGGCGGCTCGAGCTCGAAGTCGTCCGGGTCCTTCCGTCGCGGCGGCCTGATCAGGCTTGACAGAATGGCGAGGCAAACGGCAACCATGGCAACTGCGACGATCACCAGAATCCAGCCAGGAAACTGGAGTTCCAGGCGATGCCCGGTACTGTGCGATACCATACCAGGCCGCCATGTCGCGATCACGGCAACGGCCAAGCCGCCCACCGCGCAAGATCGTCCAAGCCATGACCGGATAGGCAGCCGTCCCAAACCCTTCCTGTCGAGCGAGGAGCGCGTCATCTGTCTCCGTCCGCGGGCCGAGGGTACCGGCGATCAGCAATTAGCCGTGAGACGAGCCGACGCTGCCATCTGTGGGGAAGACTGACGGGCGTATGATCCGTTGAGTTTTGGTGATCTCGCATGACTCTCCGCAGTCAAACGCGCAGGAGTCATCGGCCCTGAGGCGCTTACGGCGAACTCCACCACCGTATCGACCTACTCATGGCGCTGCGACCTGGCTTCGTCAAGATTGCCCGCTACACAACAGGCCCGCCCAGTTCCCATCCCTTGGACGACCGTCCAGACCGGCGTCGTTGTGGCCAATCACGTCGGGCGAAGCGCCGGCTCCGCCAGGGCGCTCCCCCGCCGGCTGGTGTCCAACGTCCGCGCCTCATTGTCGATCCATTCGGCGACGCGCTGTCGGGGGCCGGAAACATGGGTTGCCCAAAGATTATTCCTCAATGGTTTATGCTGACCATCCCACCAGTGTTCGGCCACCACCATAAGACTCCAAGCGTCCCCCCGGCCGGCATAGTCGAGGCGATGAACCTCGATACTGACTGCGTGACCGGGCGCCGTCTGGCTATAGCGATGCCGCGACCAACGAACCCCGGCAACCTGCCAGGTTGTGGCATCCGAACTGGGCTGTGTCGCCGCACGGATCGTCTGCCATGCGAACAGGAAGCCGCGGTCGCCGATACGGGTCATGGCCGACTGATCGACGCTGTGCGCGGCAAGATCGTCTGCATGATGACCTCCTGTCGTCAATGGCCAGCGTAGGAGTCATCAGCCTTCCGGCGGTTAGAGCAGGGACTCCATCCCGAGGCGGACTGTAGCGGCTGACTCCCCCTTCAGCAACGAAATCAGGTCCCCTCGGGCTGTTCAGATGTTGCGACGAAGGCGGTTGAGCGCTACCTATTATCAGTTAAGGACGATGGAGTCCGTCCCGGTTAAGCGCCCATGCGGGGCTGATGACTCCTGCCGACGCAACATCGCGCGCAGGGGTTGTAGCATGGGCCACGCTCTCGTGATCCTAGATGTGATGGCCGGGCAAGCGTATCCGGTAATGGCGAACAGCTCCGAAACGTTGCGAGCCATCGTCGCCGGTACCCGCGCCGGTGCGTGTCTGAGGCCTGGCCGCGCGAACCCCGGCTTGTGCGTTGACCCGAGCCATTCCTATTAGGAGGTTGGGTTATGGATCTCCAGAAATACGACCGCATGAAGACGACGCTGGCCGAGATCCTGCGCAGCGCCACGATGCGCGCCATTCCCGATCGCGAGCGGGACACTGTCCGCACTCTGTTCGCCAGGCTTGCCGAGGACCGGTTCAACCTCGTGGTTGTCGGCCGCTTCAGCCGCGGCAAGACCACGCTCATGAACGCAATGCTCGGAACAGACCGGCTGCCCACCGGCATTGTTCCTGTCACGTCCGTCATCACCACCGTCACCTACGGAACCGTGGAGCAGGTCGTTCTATATTACCAACACACGAATCTTTTTATGGAGATCCCGATCGCGCAATTGGCCGACCACATCACCGAACAGGGAAACCCGGGAAACCGGCGACGCGTCCGTACCGCAGAAGTCCAGTTGCCTGCCGAGCTTTTGCGCCGGGGCTTTCATTTCATCGACACGCCCGGCCTTGGCTCCTCCATCATCGAGAATACACGAACGACCGAGGCGTTCCTCCCGGAAGCAGATGCCTTCATCCTGGTGACCAGCTACGACAGCCCGCTCTCGGAAGAAGAGCAGCGAATCCTGCAGACGGTGCATAGCTCGGGTCGACGTATCTTCGTCGTGGTGAACAAGCAGGACTGTGTCAGTGCCACACAACGGCAGGAGGTGCTCGATCATATCGGGTCTCAGTTGTCGGCCATTTTTGGCGAGACGCCGCCGCCAATATTCTCGCTCTCCGCCCAGCAGGCGCTTGAGCGGCGCCTGCGCGGTGACATAGCGCAGCTCGGAGAGACCGGACTTCCGGTGTTGGAGGCAACCCTCATCAACTTCCTGGTCAACGAGAAGCGCCGAGAGTTCCTTCTGAATATGTGCAATCGGATCGGGGCAATTCTCGACTCGCAGCCAGGCGCCGATCAGGATCTTGCTCGCCTTGGCGAGTTGCGTGGCGCAATCGAATCCATGCGGCCGACGACCGTACCAGCGGATCCCCTTCCGGCGCCGAGCATCTCCATCTCGCCAACCCTGCGGAACTGCGAGGTTTGCGCCAAGATAGACGAGGCACTTTTCAACTTCCTGGCGAGATATCAGTACGATCTGCACGGTGATCAGCGCGTGCAGACTGATCTGGCGGCGCGGCGAGGCCTGTGCGGTCCACACACCTGGCAGTTCGAGGCGATCGCCGCGCCCACGGAAATCTGCACTGGTTTCGCAGCCGTCGTCGAGCGACAGTCAGCCTTCCTCCGTGCCGCGGCACGCAATGAACCGACCGGGCCGCTTGCCTGTCAGGCCGTCGACGTCGCGCTGCCGACAGTCGCGAGCTGCATCGCCTGCGAGGTGGCGCGCCGCGCTGCCGGTGATGCCGTCGATGCTGCCGTGCGACGGCTTGCACGCGATACGAAAGCCGCATTGCGAGAGCTCTCGGCGATCTGCCTCCCGCATCTTCGTCTGCTGCTTGCCTCGTTGACGGACGCCAACCTGGTCCGGGCGGTCCTGCTCCGCCACGCCGACCTGCTGGATCGCATCGCAGAGGACATGCAACATTTCGCCATTAAGCGCGAGGGCGTGCAGCGCCACCTGATGACGAGGGAGGAGGAAGCCGCAGGGACGCGTGCGCTGCGCGTCCTGGTCGGACATCCCAGGGCACAGTTGGGCCCCCCTGCTGCGCAGGCGGGGGGTAATGTCACCACGCTGGCACGACGAATTGGGTAAAGCAGCGCGACGGGGCTTAGTCTGCCGGGGGAAGTGCTCTGATACGCTGGCGCCGCAGCTCACGGGTCCGCTGCCTTCGCGAGCGTGCGACCGCGGGACGAAGGCTCTCAACGGCGGCTGCTTCGTCGGTAATCTCCATCCCCAGCAACGCCTCCAGGAGGTCCTCCAGAGTGACCAGCCCGACGGGTACGTCCCCGGCGGCAACGACCACTGCGATGGCGTCGTGTTGGTGCAGGAGCTGCTCCAGCGCTTTGCCGACTTGAAGGGACACGGACAGCCTGATGATGGGATGCAGGAAGGATCCGAGCTCTCTGGTTGTGTCCTGCTCAAGAGCGAACGCCTTCAAGACGTCCCGATGAGAGATATAGCCAACGATCTGTCGCTCCGTCCCACGGAACAGCGGTATGCGGCTGAACGCGTCGGCCGCGTCGACCGCCAGCAGGTGCTCGACCGTGGAGTCGGCGTCCAACATGAACATCATGGAGAGCGGAGTCATCACATGGGCGAGCGTCACGTCGCGGCTGTAGATCAAATTGCCGATCAGGGAAGCCTCTGCCAGCGAGATCGCTCCCTCTCGCGGTGCCGCGCCGACCAATATCGCGAATTCCCGGCGCGAGAGACGCTCCTGCGGGCCACGGGCAAGCAGGCTAATCAGAGCCCTTGTTACGATGAGGGCGGGTCTTGTGAGCCAGATGAAGAACAGCAACCCGTACCCGACAAAGCCGGACAATGCCCCGGCATATCGGGCGGCCAGCGTCTTGGGGATGATTTCCGAGGCGATCAGCAACAGCACGATAAGCGCAGCCGAAAGAAGGCCGACCTGCCATTGGCCGAAGAGCTCAGTCGCCTGGGCACCCGCCAGAGTGGTGCCGAGGGTACTCGCAACCGTGTTGACGATCAGAACCGCGCCGATCGCGTCTTCGATATGGTCTCGCTTGATCTCGAGTAGATGAGCAGCGCCCCGGCTGCCTGCGGCCTTTCGATCAATCAGCGTGGAAATCCGAACCGAGAAAAGCGTGGTCTCCAATAACGAACAGATATGGACGAAGACGACTGCAATGGATGCCCAAAGGACAAGCAGCGCCATAGCTCTCCCTTCACTCCCGCTCGAGGCGGTAGGGCGGTTCCGCCAGGATTGCCACTCAGTGCTTCACTACCTGCGGAAAGGATTCTGATAGACCGCCCGTGATCCGAGTTCTCGCTCGATCTCAAGCAACCGGTTGTACTTGGCGATGCGTTCGCTGCGACAGAGCGAGCCCGTCTTGATCTGACCACCGCCCATGGCAACGGCAAAGTCGGCAATGAATGGATCCTCTGTTTCGCCCGAGCGATGCGAGATAACGAAGTTCCAGCCCGCCTTCCGGCACATCTCGACAGCGTCCACCGTCTCGGTGACCGTGCCAATCTGGTTCAGCTTGATCAGGACGGCGTTCGTGGAACGCTCCTGGATTCCTCGAGCGATGAAACGGCTATTGGTGACATAGATGTCGTCCCCGACGATCTGCAGCTTGGACCCCAGCGCAGCCGTCTGATCGCGGAACCCGGCCCAGTCATCGTCCGCAAGCCCATCCTCGAGTGACACGATGGGATAGGTAGCGACCCAGCCGGCATAGAGCGCGGTCATTTGAGCGCTGGATTTTCGGCCGCCATGCGTCTTTGCAAGCTCGTAGCCGCCTTCGACGGCGAAGGCACTCGCCGCCGGATCGATCGCGATGGCGACGTCCACGCCAGGGGCGAACCCGGCGGCACGGATGGCGTCAACGATCAATGTGCAGGCGGCCTCGTTGCTGTCCAGATCGGGGGCAAATCCGCCCTCATCCCCGACCGCGGTGCGAAACCCTTGCTCCTTCAGGAGCCCCCTCAGCGCCTGGAAAGTCTCAACACCGTATCGCAGCGCTTCGGCAAAGCTGGGCGCCCCGCAGGGAACTATCATGAACTCCTGGAAGTCGAGCGAATTGTCGGCGTGACCACCGCCATTGATGACGTTCATCATCGGCACCGGCAGCCGGCAGGCTGATGGCCCGCCGAGATAGGCATATAGCGACGTCTTGGCTGCGCTTGCGGCGGCACGGGCAACAGCCATGGACACGCCGAGGATTGCATTCGCTCCGAGCCTTGACTTATCCGGCGTGCCGTCGAGCTCGATCAGCATGCGGTCGATATCGGCCTGCCGCGATGCATCCCGTCCCGCCAGTCGCGGCCCGATGACCTCGACCACGTTCTTGATCGCACCAAGGACGCCCTTGCCCCGGTAGCGGGATGGGTCACCATCGCGAAGCTCGCGTGCCTCGTACCGGCCGGTGGATGCACCGGAAGGAACCGAGGCTGCGCCGACAGTTCCGTCGTTCAGAGTCACCCAGCACTTGATCGTCGGATTGCCACGCGAGTCGAGAATCTCTGTTGCGTAAACAGAACGTATTTTGCTGCTCATGATACTGCCGCTCCCTTGCTGGCTCGGCGCATGCCGACGATGGCTTCGCATCCATTCATGCGCGGAGCGCGCGCCGCCGGGCAGCAAAGCGACCCTCC